>Ga0105238_10002447_pt1 | contig 18621 bp, 21 predicted proteins | sample KBSC34metaG_FD_81526 | JGI IMG/M metagenome (GOLD analysis project Ga0105238, IMG submission 81526) | Corn rhizosphere microbial communities from Kellogg Biological Station, Michigan, USA - KBS C3-4 metaG | ecosystem: Host-associated > Plants > Roots > Rhizosphere > Soil | place: Michigan, USA... | reverse complement strand
GAAGGAAGGATTTTATATCCCCCACTTGGTTTCTGTGAGGAGGGTGAAATGATTGCGCGATGTGACAGGTGTAAGCGAGTAGAAAAACAGGAAGTTGATTTCATTCGCTGCAGGGTGGACGAGATGGATATCAAGATTGGGCCTGTATGTTACGACTGTGCGGATATTTTGGCCCCACGATTGCAGAAACTGACTTTGTCACTAATGAATTGGAGGACTAACTAATGGGAAGGTCAAATTATCTAGTAATAGCAATACTTTCATTAATTTCGGCTTTGATGTCTTTGATAGTAGCCCTATCAAAACTCGGGGTTTTCAAATAATGCCCCTCATCATCATCGCAGCAATCGCCGGCGCAAGCCTCATCGCAATAGACGCCAAGTCCATTCATGATCGGCATGAGCAAACAGAATTCAAAAATGTAGATGTTCGTACCTTTGCAGCGGAGGCTAGTTTCCCCCCTGCGGAGAAAGCGCCTATGGAACCTATTGAGCTGACGCCAATCATTCCGTGTGATTCGGATAACTGCGGAAAGGCTCCGCGATGAGTACCGAACATGCTTTTGTGTGGTTTTTCCTAATGCCGGTCGGGTCTTTGATTTGGATCTGTTTCTTCGCGATTGTGATCGGATTCATCAGCGACTTGTTTAACAAATGACTTCCCCGACGCAACGAGCAAAAGCAGATATCAAAGCGGAAGGCGGTCATTGTCATGTGGTTGAACGATGGAACCCGTTCGCAAGAATTAGACAAGACATGTTTGGAGTGTTTGACATTCTCGACGTTAGACCAGGCTTTAGTGGCGTTAGAGCGGTCCAGTGCACATCAGGCGGAAACGTGCTCGCAAGGGTTAAAAAGTCGCTCCTAGAGCCAAGGGTAAAGGTCTGGCTTGAATGTGGAAACACTTTTGAAGTCTGGGGATATTTGAAAGCAGGTAAACGTGGAGAAAAGAAACTGTGGCGCAAGAGGCGAATCATTGCATTCCTAACGCCAAGTGGTGAAGTTAATTTTATGGAGAGTAAATGAAACCAAAACTATCCGATAACGACATAAACAATTTGTGGAATATTACTGAATCCATAAAACGATCTAGACGAAATCATATCGACACTACTTATTGGGAAAACGTTACTTTTATTCGGATTATCTACAAACTTTTGCGCTCAGAAGTGTCGAAGGCTCACACGTATAAAGATCCGATTGGAATTCTTCATTCTGACAAGTGTCTTGCTTGTTTGGTGGATGAAATGAGGAAGATATGAACGAATACGAAGAGAGGGCGGAGAAAATTGCCCAATATTTCTTTCAAGTAACCGATAGCCGACAACTCAAATGCCAAATAATGATCGCCGCCGAGCTTAAAGCGGTGGCGGAGGAAGTAAAGCCCCTAGGCGTTAACGATATCTGGGCGAAAGGCTATTTGAAAGGCAAAGTCGAAGGGATGCGGAAGGCGGCGGAGATTGCAAAGAAAGCGATCGCTGACCACGACGAATGGATGTTGCGAACTGGTAGAAGTTGGGAGTTAGAACAAGAACAGGCCGACATCGCTAACGCAATTATCGCCGCTGCGGATGAATTGGAGGAATCGAATGACGCCTAACGAACGCGCGAAGAAGATTGTTCATCACCCATGGTTCTCACCATGGCCTGAACATGCTACCGATGAAATCGAAGGGGTAATCGCCGCCGAAATCAGCGTGGCGGTGGAGGAAATGCAAGAGGACCGCGATAGATGGGCTGATAGTGCGTGCCGACTTGAAAAGGCGTTAGCGAAAGCCAAAGCCGAGGCCTACGAAGAATGCGCGAAGATTGCGGAAGAGCATTGGGAGTATTCTGCTTCCGAAGACGCGATGATGCCTTCCTCTGGTGGCAAGGAAATTGCACAAGCCATCCGCGCCCGCGCCAAGGAGGTGGGCAAGTGAAAAACTTTATGTGTAAAAAGCATTTCGAATTTGCTCCCCAAAGATGCGAGATGTGTGGTGCTGAAGCCATCATCAGTGCCGCCGACGCGCTGGCGAACGAGGCCACAAGCGTGGCCTATAACGTCGCCACAACGGTTGGGACAAAAACAAATTTAGCTATGCCAGCGTGGCTACTAGCTAGGATCGAGGCCTTACGAAACGCTCTCGCCAATTTCGAGAAGGTGAGGAGAAAATGACATTTAACGATAACGATTTGAAGCGGTTGAAAGAAGCTTTAGCTAGTCGTCCCCATAGCTCTGCCGACTGTATTTCCGTTTGTAGTCAGGTTTCTGAAGGCCTCATCGCGAGATTGGAAGCGGCGGAGACTCGCGGCAATCATGCCATGGCTTTTATTTTATCGGAATACAAAGACTTTCAATTTCCATGTCGGTATGAGATTGACAATGCAGATAGAGCCTGGCGCAAGGCGGCGGGGAAGTAGCGGAGGGGTGATGGCAGATTTTTGTCAGCAAACATCTATTGAACTGTTTGGGTCCGATTACGGCGATCTCGCTCGTTTGTGCCAGAAAGGCGAAATGGTTGATGTTTTATGTGAAGAATGCGGCCCATCTACTGTAGATCACAAAGGGGTTTGCCTAGGTGGCGATTTATGCCGCCATGGTGGTTAGAATAGCCCAAGAAGCTACACAAGATAATTTATCGTCGGAGAAGGATAAATTTAGGAGGTCTAAATGTCTGCCAACAATAGGCCAACAAAGAAACCAACCGTTGAAAATAAGCAAAACGCTAAGTGTTATCCACCATTTATTGACGCTTATAAAGAGTTCTTTGACGAGCCAATTGATTTTAAGACTTTCAAAGAAGCAATGAAATGCGGGGCAAGCGAGTGGGGCGAACAGGCAGTTGGTAAGTTATTTATGAACCAAGTAATTACTAGGATTGATGACCTCGAACACACACCGGTTTATGTGGGTTATTTCGGAGGGAACCATTACGGGGTATTCGCCAAGGTTAAGGACGGTTATTTGGACTACGATTCGTTTGAGGTTCGGGGATACAATTATCCCTACGAATGGGATTTAACCTAATGTTAGCTGAGACAGCTACTTGCGTAGAAAAATAGTCCATCGTTGGCAACTTTTACCGTCGGAGAAATCAGTCGGTGTTGGGAGGATGTTGGCAGACATGAATAAATGGTGGTGCTTAAACTGTTTGAAATGGTTCAAAACTAAACGCGAATGGTCGCAGCACCAGCCATGTCCGTTTGATGAGCCCAAGAAGCTAGGAGGGGTGATGGCGAAATCAAAATGTAATACGTGCAATGGAGAAGGGCTAATCTGGTCATGCGGATTTTTAGAAAGTGAAAAACATCTCGTCTATTGTTATTTCTGTGGAGGTTCCGAAGCTATTTTTGTACAACCGACCTGGCAGAATACAAGCGATGTTCTTGAAGAGCTTTAGAATTTAAACATAAGACTTTATCCCCCCATTAGGGTCACCAGCCATCCTATGCCCATGCCAAGCTTGCCACCCACCAAAACGCACACCATGATAAATGGCTTGCCTTTTTAGAAGAGAAATATTCGATACCGCCATCGCTTCAAGTAAAACATCGTCTGCAACGTGTCGGGTAGTGAGTGCAGAGAAATAAAGCCAATCGTGTATCAACGCTGGTTGGTGTGCGATGTCGCCAAGCAAAGCGAATATCCATCCTATCCTGGGAACACTTGCAAAGTCTGTAATGAAACCAACAGGAACAGTTATAAGACCAGCTATATCACTCTGATAGCGGAATGGATGGTCGTACACTTGGAACATGGCGTCATCCACTTCTAGGACGACAAGCGGGTCAAGGAAGGCAGACATTATTCTGTGTATCTTTTCCTATCGTTGAACTCTCGGCTAAAATCTCTCGCGTTCATTTGTTTGTCTGTATAAAGCAGCCCTTCACAAAAGGCTAGTTCACTTTCACAAATCTCTTTATCGAACCGGGAATTCTTTGTTTCGGCTGATCCAACTGAAAAGCCTTCCTCATACCCTCTTTGGTATGCCCGTTGACAGGAGGTTAAGCCTATCAACGGGATAAGCCAAAGGAATTTCATTTAGGCAGCTGGAGGCGTGACAGTGGGTTGGGCAGGAGGAAACAGCCCTGCTAAGAGCTCGATGTCTTCGCTGGCATCAGCCAAAAGAGCAAGCAAATCAGCATTTAATGCGTCAGAGTTTCCCTTATCAGCGACTGATTTTTTGATGTCCATAACCAACTTCTGAATCCTGGGCATCGCAGCTTGAAGTTTGCGAATTGCCTGCGCTGCTAGTTCTAAGTCCTGCAAGATGACAACTGGGTTTAACATTCTATTCTCCTTTAATCTCTGGTATGTCTGTTTTACGTTCACCACCAACAATCGGTAATTCGATATTCACTCGCTTGTCCCCAGACTGTGGCGCACCGGTGACAGCGGCTTCTGTGTGATGCTGTAAGGCGGTTAGAATGGCCATTAGAAGCCCAGATCCACCGGCTATAGCCCAAGCTGTGAACTTGCTAATCTCAAGCGTTATCGTGTTGTCAGAGGGGTCATAGGACAATCCAATAGCGTCTGTGATTCCCGCATGAGCCAAGATATAGGTACAGATGGCACCAATCGCCCCTTTGATGAACGAAGGTCCATACTTCTTAATCACCACTTCAATTAGATAGATCTTTAGTTTCTCAGCCATAGCTCTCCTTTATGTGCCCGGTTCCCACCAACAAACGTTAGGTGGAAGAGTGGGGCTATCATCTGCGTGCAAATGTTTTGAGTAGATACCGATACGGTTAAACCCTGCGGCTAGGAGTCCCTTAATCATGGCGTAGCGCGTTTGGCTGTCAGCGCAAGCCAAGTCCACCGCATTACCCGTTAGGTGGGCAGAGTCTTTCACCGACTCAGCCAATGCCGTATTTTTATCTTGTGAACGAAATCCAGAGGTGATGACGAAAGGCACCTGTGCCACCCCTCTCGCAATAGAGAGCTTTTGGCATGTGCTATCTTGCAAACCTCGGACTTCGTCGTCGGTAAACCATTGATATCGGCCCATTTATTTATCTACGTCCCGTCCGTCCCATTCGGTTATTTGATATGCACCACAATAGGGGCAACTTATTTTGTACTTCCCATCTTTTAGTTGTTGTGCGGTACAAAAGATCTTCTCGTACTCCGTAGAGCACATAAGACATCGTCTCGGCGTGACCCACGTCTCAGGCATTTATTTACCCTGTTGGCCTTGTTTAACGATTTCTTTTAGATAAATGACGGCATCCTCAACTTGAGTGGTGCGTCGATCTAGAGATTGAATAGCGTTCTCGTGCTTATCAGTTAATATCGCGTTCGCTCGAACCGACTGATACAAAGCCCCTGCCATGAATAGCGCGATCAACTGTGGCCAGAATTTAAGTAGCTTTCCAATACCGACATCTTCAAACCTATTTCCATGATTCATCGTAATGTCACATTCCCTTTGAAGGAAGTTCCTCCCTTTATTGTTCCGTGCACTGTCGTAGAGCTTGTTGAGCTAGTGAAATCGAGTAGAGTTACCGTCGATGAAAGCGTTGTGCCTCCGACATTAAGATAATCGGTTTGGAGCAAATGGGTTCCTTGCCGCTTGTCTCCAGACACAGTGCATGGAGAGGTTGTGCAGGTTACAGAGGGCAATACCACTGCGTTAGGTTCGGTAACTGTCATTCGCACTGACGTGGTTGAACCGCCTATTGTGAATGGAACTGCGGCTGTAGCAGGAATCGCCGCATGGACGCCACCCACTCTGATAGCAGGCCATTGGTGCGACATTCCCATTCCGAAGAAGAAGCCTAGGTATTTAAAGGCTGCTAGATAAGCGTCTGTGAGATTTGTAGTGCTGCCGGAGTAAGAGGCGTCGCATGGATAACCTGAATCAGTCCAGGCACATTTACCGTACACGGCTCCGTACGCTTCATCACCCCAAGCGATAGATGCTGCCGTATGTCCCTGAGCATCGTCATAAGCTTTGAGAGCCGAGAAACCCTCAGCGTTTAATTCTCGTTGGTTTGGAATGACCGCTGTCGTGTCTATGCCAGTTTGACAATTGCCGCCATTTTTAAAGGTTCCTGTAAATTGTGGATATCCACTCGCGACAGTCGGTTCGCATCCCTGGAACACTCGGCCATATGACATTGCATGACTATCGGTCTCGTAAGCTGTGTCATGCATCCACGTTGCCGCAGATGAGCTCAGAGAGATTTCCATGTTGCGTATGTCGGAATCAGGAGCGCTCTTGAGCCAATCCATGAAGTGCAACCGGATTCCCAACATGTACGGTTGTTCGCCATACCCCATGTTCCCACCGCCTAAATGGGTGATGCTGTCCCCCCAATGGACCGCACCTGTCGTATCTGTGCTGCCTTCCCAAGGGCGATCTAGGACAATATGCGTTGAGTCGACATAGCGACAAGAATAGTTCTTGAGGAGAAGCGGATCATTTAGACCAGTGGCTAAAGCGTTCATCCCAAGACCCCGTGGGTCATCTTTAAGGATGTAATTGGCTGTTCCTGTATCGCCTAACCATTTACCGGATAAAAAGGCTGAGGTCGAACTAAAGTAGGTGTAGTTGAGCCACTGTGTGAAAGGTTGACCGCTGCGTGTTCCATTAATAGCCATCTGGGCGTAATAGCTAGTTGCAGGGAAACTACCGCCAGTAACGATGTAAGAACCGTTTGTGACTCCCATGGTTCCGTACGCCACGGAATAGCAGAGCGAAGAGGAGAATGTCGTTCCATGCGCAGTAACGGTTGTGGTACCGGCAGTCACGTTCACTGATGGTCCTGCTAGGGAGAAATAGTTCGCAGTGTTCGACCAAGAATTGTCGGCAGTTTTACAGCCCGCTGCACCGGTCACAGCTTGAACAGTAGAAGTATCTCGGGCGATGATGGACCGTACAGACGCAGCCCATTCGTTGTGGTAGGTCCCGGTATCCGGATCAAACATGTAAGCAAGCGCCGGCCCGCTCATGATGTACCCGGAATCACGAGTATCGTAATCGTTACATTGGGAAGCACCGACCGAATCACCGTTAGCCGGATACCCTCGCAAATCGTTCCAGGTCAGAATCGTGCTTGGATTGGTGATCAAGTCCACCATTCCGCCGATCATTCCGCCGCCCCACAATAGTGGTGATCCCGATCCAGATCCATCGATCTCGGGGCTGCGCGGCCAGTTCTCGTCCATGATGTCCGCTTGCTGTTTAGGACGAGCAAGACCTGATCGGAAATAAAGAGCGCGATGGGCTAGTCCAGCACCGTAGAAGTTCGGACCAAAAGGACTCTGAGCACCTAAGGCGGTGATGTAGCTGTACTTCTGCCCTGAAAAGAGTGTCCCGTCGTAAGCTGGAACGTCGCTGGCAGGTTCAGTATAAAGCGCTGTTTCTGATTCGCATCCAGTCGTTGCAGCATACTTCCGACCAGTCGCACCATTAGTCTTTGTGTACTCCAGAACACTGATACGATCCGTGTTTAGGATCTTATAGGTGTAAGTTCCATTCGTCGCATCTGACGGGTAAACACGAGATAGGGTGGCATGGGTGGCATCCTGCACGGAAGTTATAGAAGCCACAAAGTTAAAGGCTGAGCCACTATGGGACGCTGCTACGACGATAAAGTCATTAACGATTGAGCTTGTCCAAGTGATTCCACTTCCCACGATTACATTGCTACTCACTAACATCGTGACAGCGCCTGTGGAGAACAGAACACTTCCCCCAGGATAACCTGCACCACCAGGGCAAATAGCCCTTTGTGAATCAGTCAAAAATAGAGTGCTTGTGCCGGTGACCTTGGCTTGGCCAACTGTGGCTCCAGACGTGAAGTTCTGAGGCGTATTGGTCCAGCTATAGAAGTTAGGGCCGATGAGGTAGGCCGAGGTTGCACGCCCGTCGTAGCAAACGTTGAGAGTGGTTGTGTTACCAGCGCCGTCTGTCTTAGAACAAACTCGGATTTCTTCAGGAGACCCACCGCCGTTTAGGATCGTAACGCGGGTTGGGAATGTACTGAAATCGAGTTTGGTCTTGTCAGCGATTGGAATTGCCGTCATCGTCGAAGTAACTGGAACAGTGGTCGTGGTGCCAGTACCGCCCAAAGATGATCCAAGTCCAAGGCCTGCAAAGGTATAGCTGATCGTTCCCTGTCCTGTGGTTAACCAAGGAAATAATGTGTTGGCGTTGTAATTGTTTACATAACTGCCAGTGTAATGTCTTTCGTCTTCATATCCCCATGGGTTATGTCCCCAAGCGATCATTGGCCCAAAGATAACGTCTGTATTGGTACTAGCGTTCACAACGACGAAATTGTCATCGGTCGCTACCGCACCTATGTGCGTCACCGTAGTGGAGGAGGTTGCATTAATCGTGGCTGTTAGTTGGACTGCGTAATCGCCAAATATGAGGCCCGTTAAGGTTGGTGTTGAAAGAGTTGTGCTATTGATTGTTGGCGTCGATGGGCCTGACAAAATCGACCAAGAACAGGTTGGAGTATTGCCGTTATCCGCTTGAGCCAAACTGTCACGACAATCAAGTCCGGCTGGGTATCCTGCTCTCCAACTAATGATCGGTCCCCAGAGTGGATGAGGATTCGTTTCGATTAACGGAACAATAAGGGTTTGCCCAGGCGTAGCGACATAGATAGGCGAACCACCAGAAATCGATAGGGTGTACGCATTGCCAGAGATGTCAGCCAGTGTCCCTGTGTTATTGCCGCCATCAAACTTGTAATAGACCACAGTATTTGTCGCGGTATCTGCTGTTGCAGGGGCTTTTGCATTGGTAGCAAATGCATAGTTGTAAACACGGAAGTACGCATGGGCCATAGACTTGTTCGTTCCTGATCCAGCGAATGACATGCCAGTCCCGTAAGAGCCACTCATGCTCGTGAAAGTTTGAGTCACGTTGTAGAACAATGTCCCGTTAATGTCCCAGGCCTGAACGGTATCTGCCTTATTTGTCATGTCATGGATGAACCGTACCGTCGCAAAGCGCGTGGTGAGGCTGGCCAGAGGCATTTGGAAATCAGAACCACCGACCTCTCTTGTGTCCGAGAAGTCTAGCCGGATATCTCCGCTGCCAAAGTTGTAAAAGAAGACGCTGTTAGAAATGAAGTCAGGGAACAGAGTATGGGTAGCGTTATCAGCGTTTGCGTCCCAATCGTGGAACGACCACTCCCATGTGTAAGAAGTTCCGGCTGTGATACCGGCAACTGATGTATTGGTTGCTGTTTGCGTGGATACCTGAAGCGATTGCCCAGCGTAACACGGAGATGCCAAAAGGAGAGCGATTAAGAGTTTCTTCACTAAGGCATCACTTGAAAATCATAGATCCGGTACACGTAAAGTTCCCTGTGAAAGTTGCCGTGGGAGTAGTCCCACCACCTCCGCCGCCAGAGACATAACTATTGCTTGACGGATTGACCCAACACTGTTGGCCATTCGTATAAGAAATAGTCTTGGTTCCAGAAGAAGAAGGCGTGTAAGTGAAACTGAAAGAGGTCACGCCATTTGTCGGCGTCACAGTATGCGGTCCGGTGCTATTGCCACCGTTCGAGTCAATGAAGGTTCCCCCTGCCCCGCCGTCGTTCAGCGTAATGGTTTGGTCGCCTGTGAAGGTCGCGCCACCCGCTAACGTGACAACAAAGTTTGTTGAAGGCGATCCAGAGGCACCGCTAGAAGGTCCTGTGACAGAATAGCTGTAGCCAAGAATTGCCCCACCATTGATCGGTATTTCCCGGTTAGCTTTGAGCGCATACCCTGCTGCACTCCAATGCAAGTTGTCAGCTTGATAGTTGCCAGATACTTGAGGTACCCAGGTGCTGAGATCGGTAAAACAGACGGGTATTGTCGTTGTGCTTAACGCGTTGTAATAATCGACAGCGTCATGTACTGCTTGGGAATAAACGGAGTAGTCTGGATAGCTCTCGAATAGTCCAACTGGGATTCCCGTGGCGTACATCTTGGGGATGTTGTTAGCTTCGACACCTTCTAACATTCTTACCCAAGCACCTTTAATGGTGGTTGAAGAATAGGAACCTGTGTCATTGTGACCACCTTGCAGCCATACAACACTTGCAGGAGTCGTGTAATTAGTTTGAGTCGGGCAGAAGGTATCCAGGAATCCGTTGACCGGTTGTCCTGCTGCACCTAAATGTAAATCGTCATATCCAAAAGCTTTAGCGTTCTGCCACCAATCTCCCTGTCTATCATCTTGAAAGAAGACATAAGCAGTCACAGAGTCACCGCAAGCCCCGATGATCGGTCGAGCTGCTGGTTTAGATCCAAAGGTTGTTCCAGAGCTAAAAAGGATTGCCGTAATCTGTGTGGTTTGTCCGGCTGGAACCGCTGACGCCTGCTGCAAGTTCGCATTCGTCATCATGATTTCGTAAAGGTGGGTTCCGGAAAGGCCAGTTACGAGAGTGTGCGACGAGAACGTTGTCGCTGTATCTAAAGTGCCTGTGCCAACATCAACCCCATCCTGAACGACCCGCCACTGGTTGTAATAGTTGAATTGTTCAATGGTGATGGATTGAGTGTTTAAATTACAACGCAGAATCGCATCAGGGCCTGGCCAGGTTAACCCTTGGTACATACCCGCGTTATAGTTGCTTCCCGCCGCTGCGGTACGGCAGGCCGATTGGACTGTGGTTCCATTGGCAGCCAACCATAAACTGTTATTCGTCGACGATACAGATGTATTACCGGTTGCAGATGGGGTATTACTTCCAGCATCGGTTAAGTTACTGGTAGGTGAGGTCGCAAGGCTAAACACAACGCCATGCCCATCGCTCGTGGTCGGCTGAGAGAGCGTAATCGTAACGGTCGTCCCAGCTGAATTAACCGATGCAATCCCCACTGTATTCGAGTTGACTGCATCAAATGCTGAGAAGCCTGTCACGCCTGTCGAAGGCGACAAACTCCCTGAACCGCCGGTAATAGGAACTGTCACTGTGAAGCCATCGGTCGAAATGACAACAGTCCCCATTTGAAGACTGGCCGCCCCCATAGAGATTCCCGGCGCTAGCAACAGTAATGCTGCGAGCTTCTTCATTGTTCTGCACCGATGGTCGTGAACGTATTGGGAGCGAATTGATTGTTGTATTCGGTTTTAATCCAATCGCTTGTGCGAGCCACATTTGAGATACGCACTTCGTCGATTGTCCCGTTAAACGCAGTTCCAATGTCGTCTCGCGCACCAATCAAGAAACGATGAGTTCCACCAGACGTATGTGTGGAAGATGTCGCCGTACCATCTGGAACACCATTGATATAGAAGGTCGTCGTATTCCCGCTAACCGTGAACCCAATGTAATTCCATTGTCCTGTCGGAATCGGGTTATTAGACGCTAACTGTGTGGTATCACTCCCGACAAAGGCAATCTGGTATGGCACCGTCGGATTAATGTAGTAATCGAACGGCGCTGGCAGATTTGAGTTAGATCTCGAGAACACGCCCTGGAATCCGGATTGGTTTGTCTGTTTGATCCAAGCGGTTGCTGTTATATCGCCTGGGATGTCGAGAGAACTACTTGTCCCGTTGTCAATGTACTGACTCCCGTTAAACGATCCAGCACCGTCGATTTGACCGACTGTGGCCGTTGATCCAGTGATCGTTCCGTTGTTCCCGTTGCTGGTCGCATCGAGAGCGCCGAGAGTTTTACCGTTAGCTAAATGCCAGACACCTTTGTAATTAGAGTCCCAAGTTGAAGACGCTCCACCTTGGAAAGTTGTGATGCTGGTAGAGCCGTAACACATGTAAAAGGTCGTATCAGTGGTGCTTGAGATCGACGGCACTTTAACCCACGCGGTAAATGAAGACACACCGACGTTCTGAATCGTTTCTGTATCCCAATGTAATTCCCAAGAGGAGCAGTCACTGTGCGTCGTGAACACAAGGTCGAAACCACTGGAGTTTAGTAACCGGCCACCAGAACCTGTGGTTGTGGATAAGCTAACGTCATTGGTTGAGATAAGGACAGCCATGTTGGTGTAAGTGAGCGTTCCTGTCGACACCTGAGCATGGTTAATCGTTAGCGTTCGCTTATGAGCGAAACTAGCGAACCCTCCCCCGCCTCCTCCTCCGCCAGACGCGGGAGTCGTTGAACTGAAGGCTATAGTTCCCGTTCCAGTGGCTGTGAAAGTTACCAGAGCACTACCAGTACCGCTAAAGGTTATGTCAGCTTGAGCGGCTGCTGGTAAAGCCAGAATGAAGGCAAAGAGCAATTTTTTCATCGTTTATCCTTATGGTGCTGTACACGTACAAGCCCCGCCTGCACCGACGGCAGATGTACAGTGCCCAAGTTGGCCGCCTGATAGACACAGAGCCTGCGCATTGGTAGGCGCACCCGTGCCATCGATGACGAACGTTCCTGAACTAATCTTGAAAGTGCTGAATCCCGAGAAGTTGGCCGTATTCACGTTGTTGATGTTCATGGAGGTATTGACCGCCATTGTTGAGACAGCAACTGTTGTGAACGTGACGCTCGAAGATGTCACAAAGGTATTAGCCGATCCAGCAAAGGAGCCGCCATTGTTGTACTGGAGTTGTCCAGATGAACCGCTCGGCGTACCTCCGCTTCCAGGGACACCGCCATCGATTGTTGTCCCGTTCGTGCTGGAATAAACCGCTAAGTGTCCAACTGTCACGGTTGAACTGGTCCCGTTAAGGCGGTAAGAATTACCGTCAGTAGGGATGAAGGCGGGATAGCCAGTACCTGCAACGGTAAGGCTTCCCACCGTAACGCCATAGGTGAACGTAGACTGTGCAGGCGTTGTCCAGTTATTCTGACCGGTCCAAGTTTGAGTGGAATTGAGGGTGGAAACTTTCCCGAACGTTCCGCCATTGTTACTCAACATCAAGGCATGGCTCGTTGAGTCGGCGTATAGGATCGACGTGCTAACCGATACAGTTGGCGCTGATCCCTCTGAAAGGTCAAGTTCCCCCGCGCCTACACCGCTGATTGTGATTGTGCTGAAGGATGCGCCAAACGGGAATGAGGCCGTAGCGGTTGCAGCGTAAATGCTACTTCCCCCACCTGAAGGAGTGGCCCATGTTGGCGCCGCCGCACCGTTGCTTTGCAGGAACTGACCAGACGTTCCCACTTGGGTGTATGACATCGGGTAGTCGCCTGTAGAGTCTGCCCCGTTCATGTAGATGAGCGTTCCAGCGGTAGGGATCGTTGAAGATATGCGAACCCTCCACGAACCAGAGGCCACATTCAGCGGACCAGTAATACCAATCGTGTGATTGTTCTGAGTGAAGAAGTTAACCGCTGACGTGTTGCTTGAGGCCAAAACAGCCGAATCATTCGTCAGATCTTGAGCACGTAGATACAGTCCCGGTTTACCAAAAGACGGTTGAATGGAAAGAGGTTCCCAATAGGCGATATTTTCAAACGTCGTATTGTCCCAAGCACGGGAATTGACCTGAAGAATTTCGCTTTGGAACGGGGTAGCGTAGGGTTCCCACTTACCTCGTCCATGCGCGTTATCGCTTGAGGTAGCGACTGTTTCTAAGTTTGGAGTGGGCGAGTCCCACCGCATCTCGGGCGATGAGTTGCCAGACGTTCTGTGAATCCAAATTAGCGGATCATTATGGTTCGAGTTTAACGAATACATATCGAGCATGGCCGTACCCGATTGGGCGTCCGTCGTTGAGTCAACCAACACTAAAAGCGTTGATGCCGGAGCGCCGGGGTTTGCATCGTTCCGGATTGTGACAGCACCAGCTTGCGCTTGCCCGCCGCCAGCGGGAACGCCGCGGGAATCGACTATCAGACCTTGTGACGTTCCGCTTGTGCGAATGATGGCATAGCCACCGTTAAATGCGCTTGAGCCGCTAGGGCCAGAAACTGAAGAGGCGCTTCCCATCGTTATGGTGCTAACCACTAAACCACCTGCTCCGTCAGTTGTGATACCGCTAGCTCCGGTGACGGTCGTTGTAGTACCTGAAGTGGAGTAATAAGGAAGGCGGAATTGTGGGGATGCAACGATTGTTCCGTTGGTGCTTCCTCCCGATCCGCAATCACTTCCAGTTCCTGTTATGTACCCGTTAGCGTCAGCATGAAGGCATTGTGTACCACTCGCGATAGAATCGAACTTTACTCCCCCTTCTACCCGTAAACCGTTAGTCGGGGCAGTCGATATTGATGGGTAGTCCAGACCGATCAGTGTTCCACCCCAAACAGTCAACATATTGGGAGTGGTGACCCCTTGTCCGATTCCTACCCTCGCATTTTGGTCGATTATGAATTTCCCGGAACCGTCGGAACCGTCGTAAATCATTGGTTGACTCGCGCAAACGGTTGATAAATCAGAGCAAAGAAAGTTTGCGTTGTTTTGTTCCCACCGACCTAAACTGTTCCCGGAAACAGAAAAGTCTATTCCAGAAGTCAGATTCCCGACAGTCTGTGAATTGTCAACAGCGATCTGGGTAGAAAACGGATTTCTAACTTTTAGAGGTCCCGCTACGGTCGCACTTGAGACATAGAAAGTTGCGCCAGCCTGAAGAACCGAGCTCGTCTGAATGTAGTTGGTCGCGCCGGCCGGGAAAGGTAAGCCGGCAGATCCTCCGGATATAGTGACGGTAGCCGTGCTCCCGTTTGCCGTGACGTTAACACCCGAACCCACGAAATTTATCTGAGCCGTAGGGCTTGTGACCGAAACACTATTAAGATTTACGCCAAGCGCCGAAGCCCCACTCCCTGCCCCTGCCGTCGTCTGCGTAGATCCATCCGCCCAATAAAGCGTTTTCATATAGGCCTTTTGGTTGACTTGTCCCGCCACGGTACTCACGTTAACGAGATAATTGCCAGCCGGAGGACCGCTGACCGCCGCCCAAAGAGTAGACGAAAGCCCCATAAGGGCCAAGACCTTAGTTATTTTCATAGTTGACCTTTAGACCTATTGAATTACTCGCAAATTTAGGCAAGAATGGAGGGATGTTTAAACGAAAAATTACGGTCGCAACGATAGCGCTAACTCCTTTTTTAACGGCTATTCCAGAAATTGCACAAGCTGAGTCTTCAACTAGTGCAGTTGAACACCGCGTATTGGAGTCGAGAGATGGTCGGTTTGTTTTTGGGCAAATAAATAGCATACGAGCAGACCAATTCATGCTTGACACAAAGAACGGTCGTTTATGGAAAGTTTTTGACGACAAAAATGCAGACGTTTTAGTCCCGGTTAGTTTTTTCTGCGGGTTCAATAAGCGTGGGGCTGACCCATACTGTAGCGATGCCGTTGAAATATCAACGGTATCAAAGGAGTAATCAATGATTCTCTCGACCATTCTCTTCATCGTCATTGGTGCCCACTTTTTGGGATGGGTCGGTGGAATTTTGGGATTCGGGATTTCTTGCTTTGTATTTTCCGCACACTCGGCACCAATATTGACACCATCTCAAGAAAAGACTCTTGATTACCTAAATAAAATAACTGGGAAAGATTCAGAATCATCTTCGGCTCCGCTTCCCTGATTCATCTCCGCCGCCTTCAATTGTCCCTGCCAGCATATTCGCTAACGGTTGAGCCATCTGTTTCCCATAGGGAACCGCTCCATCTGTAAGCCATTTTTGAACCACAGGGTGGTAATAGGCATTAGCAAGCAGTTCGGTTGGTGCAAACTGCGTCACAAACTGTACCGGCCCGCTTTGTAAAGCTTGGCGTAACATCCTGGCGGCCATCATGGCCTTTCCAGTTCCGGAAGGGTTTTGAGCGGCGGCGATACGGTTGCGAGCTTGATAAGTTAGATTTATGAAATCGCCAACCTTTTTCTGTTCAGCCGCATCGCCAAGCATCGTATCGAGCATCTCCGGACCATAGGCATTCTTTGCGCTGTCCATTGCCGTTCCAGAAAGCTGTCCATGAGTATTTGTTTGCAGTAGACGTCCTAAGAAGGCCTGTTTCATTAACTGTTGACCTTCTGGGTCGAGAGAACCCATTACGTCTTTTACATTCTGTGTCCCCCCTTTATGAAAAAGGGCCTCAACCACACTCGGGCCACCAGGGCCACCGATGATCTTTTTGAATATTGGATTATCGGGAAGTGCACTAGGCAATGAATCAAGGTGCTCCGGTAGTTTGTAAATTGCTGCCGCTGTTTGCGGGTCAAACATATGGTCGATCGTGGCGGCGCTCCACTTGTTAATCTGCTTTCTGATGAAGGCCCCTGTCAGAGGATTTGATTCACCCGTTTCTGCGTCGATACCAGGATCAAGGAAGTCATTCATGAACCGGTTTTGTACTTCTTTGAATGCGGGTGGGGGCATAGCCCGCTTAGCCATATCGATTCCCGTCGTAGTGCCGGGCTTCACCAGCCCGTCATAAATAGTTTCTGGAGTTTGGCTTCGTAATACTCCCTGGAGCGCCTTCTTATCCGTCTCGCCCATATAGAATTTGTAAAACGTGTTAGCGGCCTCGTAGGCTTGCTTAGCGGCAGGAGATGATTGGTCGAAAGCCGTTGCAATATCATCTGAAACAGCGTTATGAACTTGTTTGAGAAGCCCGCTATCAATAGTTCCGAAGCCGGGCGTAGGACCAGTCGCGAAACCAGATGATTGATCGATCTTTCGAATCGCGTCCCCCAGGTCAGATTTTAATTTCATCAACTTGTCGAGAGGCATCGTTCGCCCCCCCATAAAGCTGTTTATTTCGCTTTCTGAAATTGGCTTTGGAAGTTGTGCTTGAATCACCGGGGTTTCAGGATTGAACCCTTGCGAGACGAATTGCTGTTTTGCCGCTTCGATCTCTGCATTTCTTTTTGCGATCATCGCTTCGATTTCGGTCGCCCCTGAAAGATTTTTAAGCAATGATCCCGTCGTTGAATCCTGGAACTGCGGCTGACTTTTCATGGACTGGAGCGCCATGTTATGAGCGGCCTCTTGGGTGCTTGTAATGGATGCTGAAAAATTAGGGTCGAAAGAATTACGGGCGTGCTCATATAGCGTGTTCGCATTTTTCGCCATATCTTCAAAATATGTCTGCGCTTGCTTCTGCATTGTCTGACCTAGTTCGTCATAAGAAAGAGGCGAACCAAAGCGGCTTAGTATTGCGTCTTTTAGGTTCCGTGCTTGAGAGGCGGTGAGTTTCGCATTGTTTCTTACGAAATCGTCCAAGTGTTTTTGAATAGCATTGCCGTAATCCTCAAGGCTCATATTAACGTCGCCGTTTTCAAGAATGGATTTATGGGCGGCGGTTAACTGCTGGAGAGTCTTCGCGTCAAACGCATCTGCAACTTGCTTAGATCCCGGTAGGGTTCGGAGCCCGCTAGCAAGAGTTCCAATAATAGGATTGTTCGGAGTTACGGCTTCGACGGGGATTTGCACACCCATATTCCTTGCAGACTCCAGAACTTCACGATCTGCGGGAGCGAGGTGCACACCGCCAATTAGCGGTCCCAAAATCTCGCCAGTTGCAACATTTGCAGCGCCTTCTAGCCCATCCTGGACAATCTCAGAGCCTATGCCGCCCATTGTCGAAAGCGGTTTACGTATTCCAAGACTTCTATCTATACCGTGAGCTGCTGCAAGCCCAGCCGTAATGCCTAGACCTGCTGCAAGGGGGCCACTTGCCCCAACGCTCGCTGCCTCGGCGCCTATTCCTCCGAGCGTCGCAAGTGCTGGCGTGTATATTTTTGAAGCGGCTCGCCGATAATAAAGTGGGTCCGGAGCGGGAATTCCGTTGATAACCGTGTTTAAAAAATCATCTTTGTTTTTTTTATCAAACTTTTGATATTCAGGATCAAGTTCCGACATGACCTTGTCTATGGCGGCACGTTGATAACTTGGCGATCCAGATTGGAACTCGTGGTCGCCAACCATGTGAGCTAAAACTCTTTGGGGATCTAATGGCGGTGCTGCCGCCTGCGTAGAAGGAGACGGCAAAGGAGCCGTGTCAATTTGCGGGGGCGTAGACGGAGAAGGAGCGACTTGGGGCGTATCCGTTGCGTCTGGTGAATCCATTTATTTTCCAAACCCTTTTAGGATTGCCGCCGCCTTCGCGGATCCTTGACTTGTATCTTGCTCGTCTGTGTTTCCGGTATTTTCTGGAGGAAGCGCGGAAGTAATCGGAGTGACGATCTGGTCGGGATTTGCTCCATACGAAGCGCCCGTCTGCGTAAACCCGTTAACTAAAGAATTCAGTTGAGTCCTTTTTATATTTGCGTCAGTTTTTACGACTGCATGAAGCGCGTCAAGTTGTTCGTCGGTTAGCGGCTGTCCGTTTGCCTTTTGTTGAATGAGTGACGTAATTTGTTCGGGAATACCACCGCTTTTCAAAAGTTGTTGAGCAGTTTGTTGATTGAGATTAAAATTCTCGTTATTAACACTTATGTTTGGATTGAGAGTCACAAGCCCGTTTTGAAGCGCCTGCCACTCGAGATTTCCGCGCGTATTAGCATCTTTAGTTTGGCGAGCCGCTTTAATGAATTGGTTCGTAGCGTAAGCCGAAGCTAGGCTGTTGTGTAGCGGTTCAGCTTTCGCCATAAATTGATTTTGCAGATTCATCCCGGCTTGAGCCCCAGAGGTTCCACCAGGAAGGCCGGTTGTCGTGGGAGTTGCGCCTGGTAGAGGGGCGGCGGTTCCAGAAGTAGGATTGAAAGCAAGCGGCGGTTTACCCGGACCGCCGGAAAGCGGTGTTTTTGAGGACGCCATAGGTGTG
>Ga0105238_10002443_pt1 | contig 18648 bp, 15 predicted proteins | sample KBSC34metaG_FD_81526 | JGI IMG/M metagenome (GOLD analysis project Ga0105238, IMG submission 81526) | Corn rhizosphere microbial communities from Kellogg Biological Station, Michigan, USA - KBS C3-4 metaG | ecosystem: Host-associated > Plants > Roots > Rhizosphere > Soil | place: Michigan, USA... | reverse complement strand
GATCAGCCCGGTGACTTCCTCGGGCGAGCTCGACGCGATTTTCTTATCGGCCACCTTGCGGCCGCGCCGCATGACGATGACGCGATCGGCGACGTCGAACACGTCGGGCATGCGGTGGCTGATCAGCACCACTGCGATGCCCTGGTCACGCAGATGCCGGATGAGATTGAGCACCTCAGCGACCTGCCTGACCGAGATCGCCGCCGTCGGCTCGTCCATCAGCACGATCTTGGCTTGCGACAGCATGGTGCGGGCAATCGCCACCGCCTGGCGCTGGCCTCCCGACATCTGCTTGACCAGGTCGCGCGGGCGGGTTTCGGACTTCAGCTCGGCGAAGAGCTGGCCGGCGCGCTTGTACATCGCGCCATAGTCGAGGATACGGAACGGACCGAAGCCGCGGCGCAGCTCGCGGCCGAGATAGACGTTTGCCGCGGCCGTCAGGTTGTTACAGAGCGCGAGGTCCTGGTGGACGATCTCGATACCGTGCTGGCGCGCATCCGCCGGCTTGTGCAGGACAAGATCCTTGCCGTCCAACCGCATGGCGCCGTGGCTCGGATGGAAATTGCCGGCGATCATCTTGACCAGCGTCGACTTGCCGGCGCCGTTGTCACCCATCAGGCCGACGACCTCGCCCGCCTCCAGCGAGAACGAGACGTCGTTGACCGCCTGGATGGCGCCGAAATGCTTCGAGATGTTGGCGAGTTCGAGAACCGACACCAGCCTTAAGCCTCCCCATCTGTTGCCGCGGCTGTTGCCGACCTGGCCGGCGCCGCTTGCGTCCCGCCGTCCATTTCCTCCCGGACGAGCGTGATGCGTGCATTTAGGCAAATGCGGACAGGGGCGTCAATCAATTGTCAGACGATTAATTTCGAGTCTCGACGAAAAATCGGTTTTGTAGGACAAATAGGAATTGACGTTGGCGGAAAGCCGATATTAGCTAAGCGTCGGAGGAAGAATTTGCTCCTCGACCGTGTATCCGGCGAAGGGTGAGCAAATGGTTTGATGGTCAAGGATCCGGCTCGGCCAGTATACGGGCAAGCGGATCGGCAAATGCTTATCAGCACGGGCCAGCACGCGAACATCGTGAGATGCTCGCTATGGTTCTTCTGCATCCGGGCTGATCGGTGTGGCGGACACGCGGTGTCCGTCTGTTTCAAGGGAGGACTGATATGAGGAAAACACTTTTGCTTGCCGCCGTCGCCGCCATGGCGTTGGGCGCCGGGCCGGCTTTGGCCAAGAAACAGCTCGTCATCGTCGTGAAAGGTCTCGACAATCCGTTCTTCGAAGCCATCCATCAGGGCTGCGAGAAGTGGAACAAGGAAAACGCCAGCTCGGAATATGAATGCTTCTACACCGGCCCGGCATCGACCTCGGACGAAGCCGGCGAAGCGCAGATCGTGCAGGATATGCTGAGCAAGCCCGACACGGCGGCGATGGCGATCTCGCCTTCGAATGCGCCGCTGATCGCGCAAACGATCAAGAGCGCCAATCCGTCGATCCCGATCATGACGGTCGACGCCGACCTTGCCAAGGAAGACGCGGCCCTTCGCAAGACCTATCTCGGCACTGACAACTATCTGATGGGCAAGAAGATCGGCGAATACATCAAGAAGGCCAAGCCGAATGGCGGCACGATCTGCACCATCGAAGGCAATCCGGCGGCCGACAACATCCTGCGCCGTGCGCAGGGCATGCGCGACGCGCTGTCGGGCAAGGAAGGCCTTGCGGCACTTGCCGGCGAAGGCGGCTGGACCGAAGTTGCCGGTTGCCCGGTGTTCACCAACGACGACGGCGCCAAGGGCGTGCAGGCAATGACCGACATCCTTGCCGCCAATCCGAAGCTCGACGCCTTCGGCATCATGGGCGGCTGGCCGCTGTTCGGCGCTCCGCAGCCCTATCGCGACCTGTTCAAGCCGATGGCCGACAAGATCGCCAAGAACGAATTCGTCATCGGCGCCGCCGACACGATCGGCGACGAAGTGGCGATTGCCAAGGACGGCCTGGTGACCGCACTGGTCGGCCAGCGGCCGTTCGAAATGGGCTACAAGGCGCCTTCGGTCATGCTCGACCTCATCGGTGGCAAGAAGGTCGACGATCCGGTTTTCACCGGTCTTGACGAATGCACCAAGGAAACGGCCGACACCTGCATCCAGAAGTAGGCGCCGGCTGCATCCAGAACCAAGTGTCAAAAAAGGGGCGCCCACGAGGCGCCCCTGATTTCTTTGAACGTCAGCTTTAGCGATTGGGAGGGCGGGGCACCTCCCGCTCCATTTCTTGTTTCTCACGCAATTCCGGGCGGAAGGCTACGGCGAAGTCGCCGAGCCCAACCGCTGCGCACTTTTCCTGGAATTGCTCTCAGATCTTCTGCTTCACGCCGTCCTTTGACGGCATCAGGTCGACGCCGTTGAGCTTGCCGATATGGGTGGCGAGCATCGGTACGTACTGTTCGGCGGGACCGGTGGCGAAGGCGGTCGCGAAGGAGTTCTTGGTGGCGTTGCCGAGCGGGTTGGCGATGCCGGCCGCGCCCGCCATCGATTCCAGGTAGGTGAGATCCTTGAAGGCGTTGGCGATCGTGAATTTGTGCGCGTCGCGGTCGCCCTCCAGCGTCCAGCGCATGAAGGTCTGGTAGAAGCCGCAATCCATGCGGCCGTTGCGGATGACACTGTCGAAGCGCGGCGGCGAGATGCCGACCTTCTCGGCCAACGCCAGCGCCTCCGAATATATCGCGGCATATCCCAGCGAGATGAAGTTGTTGAGCAGCTTCATGCGGTGGCCGTCGCCGGTGTCGCCGATATGGACGATGCGGCCGGCCCAGGTCTCGATCACCGGCTTCAGCCTGGCGAACACCGCGTCCGGCGCGCCGACCATGGCGTCGAGCGTGCCTTCCCAGGCCTCCTTCGGCGTGCGGCTGAGCGGCGCGTCGATATAGTCGACGCCGAGCGCCTTGAGTTCGGCGGCCAAGGCCACGGTCGAAACCGGATCGGAGGTCGAGCAGTCGACGACGACCGAACCTTTCTTCAGGCCTTCCTTCAGCCCACCAGGGCCGCGGATGATGGCTTCAACCTCGCGCGAGCCGGTGACGCAGATGAAGACGATGTCGGAGGCCGCCGCCACGTCCCTGGACGTAGCCGCTTCCTTGGCGCCGCGGCCAAGCAGGTCTTCCGCTGGCTTGCGGTTCTTGCGGCCTAGGAAGGTCAGCGGATAGCCCTTGTCGATGAGGTTCTTGGCGATGCCGTGCCCCATCAGGCCGAGGCCGATGAAACCGACGTTTTCGCGGGCAGCGGTGGTGCTCATGTCGTCTCTTCCCTGTCTTTCGTGATGGTGGGCGCCCGCGAGGCGAGCGATTGCGGAGAAGGTTTCCTCGGATCGCGGTGGCGGGCGATTGCGGAATACCCTATTGTCTGACAATACACATAATTATCGAGCATTGTGGAGAGCAAAATGACGAAGCGGATCATGTTCACCGGCGGCAGCGGCAAGGCTGGGCGGCATGTCGTCGAGTATCTGGTGGAACATGGCTGCCAGGTGCTCAACATCGACACCAAGCCGCTCGACAACCCGAAGGTGCGCACTTTGATCGCCGATATCACCGACAGCGGACAGGTTTTCAACGCGCTGTCGAGCTATATGGGCCTGCACGAGTTCGACCCGTCGCTCAGGGCACAGCCGGTCGACGCCGTGGTGCATTTCGCGGCGATCCCGCGCATCATGATCACGCCGGACAACGAGGTGTTCCGCATCAACGCGATGGGCACCTACAATGTCATCGAGGCGGCCGTGAAGCTCGGCATCCGCAAGATCATCATCGCCTCCTCGGAGACGACCTACGGGCTGGTCTTCGCCAACGAACCGCGCAATCCCACGCATTTTCCGCTCGACGAGGACTATGATGTCGATCCGATGGACTCTTACGCGCTGTCCAAGATCGTCAATGAGAAGACGGCGCGCGCTTTCGCACTGCGCAGCGGCTTCGACATCTATGCGCTGCGCATCGGCAATGTCATCGAGCCGCACGAATATTCGCTGTTCCCGAAATGGTTCGCCGATCCGGGCTTCCGCAAGCGCATCGCCTGGAGCTACATCGATGCGCGCGATCTCGGTCAGATCACCTTGCGCGCCATCGAGAAGGATGGCCTGGGCTATCAGGTGTTCAACGCGGCCAACGACGATACCTCGTCGGACCTGCCGACCGCGGAGCTCTTGAAGCGCTTCTATCCGGGTGTGCCGGTCAAGGCCGAGCTCGGCGAATATGAGACGCTGCTTTCAAACCGCAAGGCGCGCGACGTGCTCGGTTTCCGGCCGCAGCACAGCTGGCGCAAATACGTCAAAACAGCGTGAGGCGACGCCAAATACCGGTTGATCTGTGCACATCTGCGCTGGTTGCGGCAAAGCTGGCCTGCCGTGCTTGACAGCTTCTGAAAACGGGATTTTGTGGACCATATGCGGGACGCGAAGCCGAACAACGAAAAAGGGCCGACGAAAACGGCGGCCGCGGAGCGTCCGGCCGGCGTTCGCCGCGCCAACGCGCCACGCATTCCGGGCGCCAGCGTGCATACGTCGCTTGCCAGCGAGATCGGCCTTCGGATCGTGCGCGGCGACTATCCGCCGGGAACCATCCTGCCCAACGAAGCGAAATGGTCGGAGACCTTCGACGTCAGCCGCTCCGCGGTGCGCGAGGCGATCAAGATGCTGATGGCGAAGAGCCTCCTGGCGTCGCGGCCGAAGATTGGCAGCTGGGTCGAACCGAAGGAACGCTGGAACCTGCTCGACCGCGACGTGCTCGCCTGGTACGCGACGTCGCCGGATCGCGAGGTTTTCCTGAGGACGGTGCAGGAGTTCCGCCATATCATCGAGCCGGAGGCGACGGCCTTCGCGGCGATGCGGCGCACCGACGAGCAGATGGCCGAGATCAGCCAGGCCTGCCGTGAGATGGGCGAGGCCACCAACCTGCAGGAGCGCACCCGCGCGGACACGCGCTTCCACCTGGCGATCCTCAGGGCCTCGGGCAATGACCTGCTGGTGCCGCTGGGCGTGCTGATCGAATCCGCCTTCGACCACCTCTTCACATATACGACGCGCGAGCTGGACGATTTGCACCATGTCCAGAAGCTGCATGAGGCGATCGAAAGGAATATCCGCCTGAAAAGGCCGGATGCGGCGCGCAACGCGGTTCGCAAACTGCTGGCCAATACCGACGAAGTGATCCAGTCGCGCTAAGGTCCGTCGATATTCGGGTGAGGCCGGCCTGCGAATGGCAGGCTCCTTGCACTTCCGGTGCTCACGTACAAAAAGTACGCTCCGTTCCGGCCTTCGCCGGCCGAAGCCCTCATAAGTGTCTCCGCTCTATGAAGGCTACGGCCGGCGTAGGCCGGTTCTCGGAAGCCACCATTCCCGGCGCGGCCTGACCTGAATCTCAACAGACCTTCACGCAGTCACGGCGTTTTAATCCTGCTTGTCGCGGCCGAAGGCGGCACGCAGCTCGTCTTTCGCCTTTTCCAGCACTTTCCTGCGCTCGTCGGGCAGGTTCTTGCCGGCGCGGTTGATGTAGAAATTCAACATCGACATGGCGGATTGGAACGGCTCCGCCTTGCGGCGGTCGCTCTGCTCGGCCGAGCGCTTCAGCGATGCGGCGATCTTCTTGGCGTCGTCGGATTCGAAGACGTGATCCTCGAGGTCCATCGCGTCGCTGTGCTCGGTCACGTCGGCCGACCATTTCCTATTGGCGGTCATGGCGAACTCCTTCCTGCACCGGTTCGTCGTCTCGGAAACCCCGAACCGCTCTATCTCTTTGGTTTTACGCAATTCCGGACGGAAAACCGTCAAACGCTTCTCCTGGAATTGCTCCAAGGCAAAACTCCATCAGGTGAGGAGGGTTCCGGTCTGGAGCCACGGATTTGCCCGTCGTGGCGCTGCTCGGCTCGGGAAATGGGCTGATAGTGCGCTCAAACGCGAGATCTCGAAGAAATCGCGGACAGGAGACGCCGTGACGACAGTCCCAGCAAACGCGGCGAACAGCGCCGGCATCGACAGTTTCTATGCATGGACGCGGCTCGGCATTTCCTTACTGCTGGCGACGATCGGCGGTGTCGGCACCTGGGCAGTGGTCGTGGTCCTGCCCGCGATGCAGGCCGAATTCGGCATCGATCGCGCCGCCGCCTCGATGCCCTATACCGCGACCATGGTGGGCTTTGCCGCCGGCAACGCGCTGATCGGACGCGCCATCGATCGCCTTGGCTACTGGATACCGGCGCTCGCCGCTTCCCTGGCGCTTGGCGCGGGGTTTCTGTTGGCGTCGCTCGCCAATTCGATCCTGGGCGTCACGCTTGCCCAAGGCTTGCTGATCGGTGTCGGCTGTTCGGCGATCTTCGGGCCGCTGATCGCCGACGTCTCGCACTGGTTCAACCGTCGCCGTGGCGTCGCGGTGACCGTGGCGGCGTCAGGCAACTATATTGCCGGGGCGGTCTGGCCGACGGTCATGCCTTACGTGATGCAAGGCCATGGCTGGCGCTTCACCTATGCGGTGATCGGCGTCATCTGCCTCGTCACCATGGTGCCGCTGGTCCTGCTGTTGCGGCGGCGCGCGCCGCATGAGGCGATCTCTGGCGCGCCTCGCGGCCGGCCGGTGCAGCCGACCTCGCTGTCGCCCTCGCAGTTGCAGATACTGCTGGTGATTGCCGGCTTCGGCTGCTGCATGGCGATGTCGATGCCGCAGGTGCATATCGTCGCCTACTGCATGGACCTGGGCTACGGCGTCGCGCATGGCGCCGACATGCTGTCGATCATGCTGGCGGCCGGTGTCATCAGCCGGATCGGCTCCGGCTTCCTCGCCGACCGCATCGGTGCGGTGAAGACGCTGCTGATCGGCTCGGCGCTGCAGTGCCTGTCGCTGTTCTTCTACATCCCCTTCGACGGGCTTGCCTCGCTCTATGTCGTCTCGCTGGTATTCGGCCTGTCGCAAGGCGGCATCGTGCCTTGCTATGCGATCATCGTGCGCGACTATATGCCGGCGAAGGAAGCAGGCCAGCGTGTCGGCATCGTCCTTATGGCGACGATCTTCGGCATGGCGGTGGGCGGCTGGATGTCGGGCTGGATCTATGACCTAACCGGTTCTTACGCCGCCGCTTTCCTGAACGGAATCGGCTGGAACCTGGTCAACCTGGCAGCCATCGCGCTGCTGATGTGGAAGGCCAACCGCAGCGCCGCGGCGATTGCCTGACGCATTGATCGACGGACGCATCGATCGATCGACCTGGCGCAAAAGTCGGTAGTGCATCATTTTGAAATCCGGCACTTTATGAGATTGCACGCAGGGCCTTCAACCAAACCAATAATGAGCCAGCCACGCGAGGTACAATCCGGCTATGGCCGCATAGATAAAGCCTATCGGGCCTTTGGGGGCGGGCTTGCGGTGCGCCACGCGTGGTCGTGGCGACCTATAATAGGATAGCAGTTGCCGTTGGGAGACGATTAGCTTCTGCTCCAACTCGCGGCGCCCTTCTTCTCTTGCCCGTTTTGAATCCAGGCGCTCCTGAGCGTAGAGTTGTCTCGCATGTTCCGAGGCCGAGAGTGAGTTTTCGTCTAGCCACGCTTTGAGTTTGCCGGGCCTAACGAGGACTTTGGCGTGGGTGAAATCGCGTCGATGGAGTCTCTCTGCCTTGGAAGCTTCAAAATCCGTATGCCACTCTCCCCAAGTCTCCGGCATGTCATCGGCGCCGGCAAGCTTGCGGATCAGAGGATAATCCTTAGCAGTGTAAACTGGGATAGCTTTGAATCCGTGGGTCATTGCAAGCCTTCCCCTTCTCCCAAGAAAAGGATGCGACACTGATGCACTACCCAAAAGTCGGGTTGCTTGACAACAGTTACCGCATGCGCACCCCAATCGGCAAAGCTGGCTTGGTGGCGCGATGACACGGATGCCGATTCCAAAACTGCAGCCGCGTGTCGAAGGCGAGGGGACAAGGCTTTGACCAAGCCCCGCTCCCGCCGTGGCGGCGGCCGCCCGACCATTGCCGATGTGGCGCGCAAGGCCGGCGTCGGCGCGATCACCGTATCTCGCGCGCTGCGCGAGCCCGGGCGGGTGTCGGAGGACCTTCGCCGGCAGATACAGGCCGCGGTCGACGAACTCGGCTACGTTCCGGACCCGAACGCGCGCGCGCTTGCCTCGGCGCGCGCGGAGGTGTTCGGCGTGCTGGTGCCGTCGCTCACCAACAATGTGTTCGCCGAAGTGGTGCGCGGCATCTATGACAGCTTGTCGGACAGCCCGTTCCGCATCCAGATCGGCAACACGCATTATTCCGGCCTGGAGGAAGAGCGGCTGCTGCAGGTCTTCGGATCGCAGCGCCCGGCGGCGTTGATCGTGGCCGGCATCGACCAGACGCCAGGCGCACGACGATTGCTGGAGAATGCCGGCTGCCCAGTGGTGCAGGTGATGGAGACCGGGCCGGACCCAGTCGACATGATGGTCGGCTTTTCCCATTTAGACGGCGGCAGGACGGCCGCCGAGCACCTCCTGCAGGCCGGATACCGCAAGATCGGCTTCATCGGCGCGCGGATGGATCCGCGTTCGCAGCGGCGCCTTGCCGGCTACCGCGCCGCCATGGAGGCCGCCGGTCTGTTCGATCCTCGGCTGATCACCACGACGCCGGTGCCGTCAAGCGTGACGCTCGGGCGCGAGTTGTTCCGCGACGCGCTGGCCAAGATGCCGACGCTCGACGGCGTATTCTGCAACAATGACGATATAGCGCTTGGCGTCCTGTTCGAATGCCATCGCGCTTCGATCGATGTGCCGAAGAAGATCGGCATTGTCGGCTTCAACGATCTCGACATGATGCAGGTGGCGTTTCCTTCGATCACCAGCGTCCGCACCCACCGCTATGAAATCGGCACGCGCGCCGTCGCCATGGCGTTGGCGGCAATCGGCGGAAACCGGCCCGAGCAGCGGATCGTCGATCTCGGTTTCGAGCTCATGCGGCGCGAAAGCACGGCGCGCTGAAGAATACCGGAAAATGACGAAGGCGGCGCTTTACAGCCTTGCATGGTAGCGCTACCATTTGTCTGTAAAATCAACATTCTGCAAGGATCAGGTCTGTTTATTATACATAAGCAACAGCTCATGCTTGTTTATTATGTATAATATGATAGTTTTCTGAATTGCCAGGAGGGTGAGGGGAGAGGAGCATCAGGGCGACACGAGCCGTCCTGCGAGCGTGTTCGGTCAGGCGGAGGGTGCCGGCCGGTAGCGCCAAGATTCATCACAAGCAGAACTGCAACTGGGAGGAATATCGATGATCAAGTCACTCGTTGGCGGCGTCGTTGCCGCCACTGCATTCGTCATGCTGAGTTCGTCCGCGATCGCCGGACCTGAAGTCGTCAAGGGACCAGCGGCCGAGCCGGACTGCTTCGCGCCCTGGGCGGCCGATACACAGTTTTTCAAGTTTCCGAAGAAAGACGGTCCCTACCGCATCGCGCTTGCCAACGGCTATATCGCCAACACCTGGCGCATCCAGATGATCCAGACGGCCAAGGCCTACGCTGCGCAACCGGACGTCGCCAAGAAGCTCAAGGAATTCAAGGTCGTGTCGACCGGCGAAGATGTGCCGGCGCAGATTTCCGCGATCAACAATTTCATCGATTCCGGCTTTGACGCGATTGTCGTCAACGCGCAGAATCCGACCGCGTTCGGGCCGGTCATCAAGCGTGCCAAGGAAGCCGGCGTCGTGCTTGTCGCCTTCGACAATATTCTCGACACCAAGGACGCCATCAACGTCAATGTCGACCAGAAAGGCCTGGGCGAGCTCTGGGGCAAGTGGCTGGTCGCGCATGTGCCGAATGGCGGCAAGGTGCTCGAGGTGCGCGGTGTCGCCGGCACCTCCGTCGACACCGATCGACACAACGGCATCCACGAGGTGCTCGATGGATCGGGCAAGAAGTGGGCTGTCACCGAGGTCGTCGGCAAGTGGGATGACGGCGTGGCGCAAAAGGCCACGGCCGACGCGATCGCCACCAGCGGGCCGTTCGACGGCGTCACCGGGCAAGGCGGCGACACCGGCATCGTGCAGGCGATGATCGACGCCAAGCATCCGTTCGTGCCGTTCGGCGGCGAGACGGAAAACGGCTTCCGCAAGTTCTGTGCCGCGCATGCTGGCGACGGGCTGAAATGCTCGTCCGCCGGCACCGGTCCGGCCCAGGTCGCGGTTGCCATCAAGACCGCGATCTCGGCGCTCGAAGGCAATGTCGTGCCGCAGTCGGTCAAGTTGCCCTTGGCCATCGTCGAGGACCCGAACTTCAAGGCCGGCCAGGACTTCTTCCCGGACCAGTCCGACAATTTCTTCGTCGGCAATTCCTTCCCGACCTGCGGCATCAATTTCACCGCGCAGGAAATCATGGGGCAGACCAAGGAAAACAAGTAGTCTGACCGGACGGTGCCGCGGCGGGCCCGCGGCACCGTCCCTGTTGCCAATCGAACCCGGCCGGGGAGGGCTGATGGACGGCGCGGCTCCGCTCTTCCGCATGGAAGGCATATCCAAGCGCTATGGCGGCGTGCGGGCCTTGGAAAAGGCCGAACTGACGGTCACCGCCGGTGGCATCCACGCCATTCTCGGCGAGAACGGCGCCGGCAAGTCGACGCTGATCAAGGTCATGGCGGGCGTGGTGGCGCCCGACGAAGGCATGATGACCCTCGACGGCCTCGAGGTAAGTTTCGCCTCACCGGCGGCGGCCAATCAGGCCGGCATCGTTTGCATCTTCCAGGAACTGTCGCTCATTCCCGAGTTGAGCGTCGCCGACAACATCGTCATTTCCGGTCCACCGAAGCGCTTCGGCATGATCGACCGCAAGGCGCAGCGGCGCATCGCGGAAGAAGCGCTGGCACGCGCCGGGGCTTCCGACATCCATCCCCGTGCCCTGGTCAAAGATCTGCCGCTGTCACGCCGGCAGATGGTGGAGATCGCCAAGGCATTGGCCCGGAAACCGCGTATCCTGATCCTCGACGAGGCGACCTCGGCGCTGACGGCGGCGGATGTCGCCAAGGTCTTCGAAGTGCTGAAGCGGCTGCGCTCGGAAGGACTGGCGCTGCTATACATCTCGCACCGCATGAACGAGATCGCCGAGCTCGCCGACCACTGCACGGTGTTCCGCAACGGTCGCAACGTCGCCAGCTACCCTGCGGGCTCGAAGAGCGACAATGAAGTGGTCGAGTTGATGATCGGCCGCGAATACAGCCATATCTTCCCGCCGAAACCCGGTCCAGTTCCGGCCGCTACGACGGTTCTCGAAGCGCGCAACCTCTCCTGGGCCGACCGGCTGGACAGTATCTCGTTGAGTGTCAAGGCAGGGGAAGTCGTGGGCCTCGGCGGTCTCGACGGGCAGGGGCAGCGCGAATTGCTGCTTGCCTTCTTCGGTGTGCTGCGCGGCCTTTCAGGTGAGATCCTGATCGACGGCAAGCCCGTTTCGATCGCCAGCCCGACCGCAGCCAGCCATGGCCGCATCGGGATGGCGTTGATCCCCGAGGATCGCAAGACCGAAGGGCTGATGCTGCCGATGACGGTGCGCGAGAACCTGTCCTTTGCGGCGCTCGACAGGCTGTCGAAAGCGGGCGTCATCGACCGCGCCGCGGAGCAACGGCTGATCGACGACATGGTCGGGCTGCTGGCCATCAAGACGGCGGGGCTCGACATTCCCGTCGGCGCGCTCTCCGGCGGCAACCAGCAGAAAGTGGTGATCGCCAAATGGCTGATGCGGCAACCGCGCATCATCCTGCTCAACGATCCGACGCGCGGCATCGATGTCGGCACCAAGCAGGAACTCTACCAGCTGATGCGCAAGTTGGCGGACGCGGGCGCCGCGATCCTGTTCTATTCGACCGACTATGACGAGCTGATCGGCTGCTGCGACCGTGTGCTGGTGCTCTATGACGGCGCGGTCAAGCGCGAGCTGGTCGGCGCCGAGATCACCGAGCACGCGCTGATCGCCAGCGCGCTCAATATCCATGGCGAAGGTGCCGGGCCGAGGCAGGGAGAGGGCGCGTGAAGGACTGGCGCTACTGGCTGGCCGAGCAACGCGGGACGCTGCTGGCATTCGGCATCTTCATCGTCATGTTCGCCATCTACAGCGCGAACCATCCGGCCGGCTTCACCGCCAATGTCGTGCAGACTGCCGCCAACAAGGGCGTGCTGCTTGCCTTCGTCGCCATGGCGCAGACATTGGTGGTGATCACCGCCGGCATCGACCTGTCGGTTGGCATGATCTTCACGCTCACCAACTGCATGGCTTCATGGCTGGTGATCGGCACAGGCCTGGAGACGGCGTTTGGTGTGTTGGCGGTGCTCGGCACCGGACTGCTCTGCGGCGCGGTCAACGGCGCCATCGTCATCTACGGTCGGCTGCAGCCGATCGTCGCCACCATAGCCACGGGCGCCGTCTTTTTCGGTCTGGCGCTGCTTTTGCGACCGGTTCCCGGCGGTTCGGTCAACGAGGACCTTGCGGATTTCCTGACCGGGCGTTTCTTCGGCGTCCTGCCGGCGAGCCTCATCGTGCTCGTCGCGGTCGTGCTCGTCGTCTGGGTGCCGTTCCGCCGCTCCGAATTGGGCCGCGCTGCTTATGCCGCGGGCTCATCGGAGACGGCGGCCTACATGTCGGGCGTGCCGATCCGCAGGGGCAAGTTCCTGGCATATACGCTTGCTGGCCTGCTTGCGGCCATCGGCGGCCTGTTCCTGACCTTCTTCACCTATACGGGCGAGGCAGCCTACGCGAGCGGCAACGCCTACACGCTGTTTTCGATCGCCGCCGTCGTGCTTGGCGGCGTGTCGCTGTTCGGCGGCAAGGGCAGCGCCATCGGCGCGATCTTCGGCGCGCTCGCCTTCCGCACCATCGGCGACCTCTTGTTCGTCTTCGATTTCGATCCGCTCTGGCAGCCGCTGTTCCAGGGCGTTATCCTGTTGATCGCGGTCAGCCTCGGCGCTTTCGCGCTGTTTCGGGTGCGCAACCGGCTGGAGTGGTTCCTTTGAGCGAGACGACGCTTGGCGGCATCGTGGGCGGCATTGCCGGCCGCATGCCCAAATTCATCCGCCGCGCCGACCCGGCCGTGCTGACGTCCTTTGCCTGCATCGTGCTCCTGCTCCTGCTCGGCAGCCTCTATTCGCGCAGCTTCCTTTCGCCGGAATATCTTCTGCAGCAATTGAAGGTCGCGTCCTTCCTCGGCGTCATCGCCACCGGCATGATGCTGGTCATCCTGCTCGGCCAGATCGACCTTTCCGTGCCATGGGCGGTGGCGGCGGGCGCCATGATGGCCTGCGCAGCCGCCGCCTACGGGCCGGTCGGCGTCGCTCTAGCCATCCCCTTCGGGGTCCTGTGCGGCGTCGCGATCGGCATCGTCAACGGCATCGGTGTCGCCTACCTGCGCATACCCTCGATGATCATCACCCTGGCCACCAACGCCGTCGCCCAGGGGCTGATGGTGGTCTATACGGGCGGCTTCTCGCCACAGGATTCAGCGACGGCTGCGATGCGTTATGTGGCAACAGGTTTCACCATTCCGGGCGTTCCCAATGCCGTCATCATCTGGGCGCTGATCGGCGCCGCGATGGTTTTCGTGCTGACCCGCACCAGTTTCGGCCGCGCCGTCTACGGCATCGGCAATCGCGAGCGCGCCGCCTATCTTTCCGGCATCGACACGCGCCGCATCGTGATGATCGCCTTCGCCGTCTCCGGCGGGCTGTCGGCCTTTGGCGGCGTGCTTTTGGCCGGCTATGCATCCAAGGCGGCGCAGTCGATGGGCGATGCCTATCTCCTGCCGTCGATCGCCGCCGTCGTGCTGGGCGGCACGTCGATCCTGGGCGGACGTGGTTCCTATCTCGGCACGGTGGCGGGCGTGATCCTGATCACGCTCCTGCAATCCATCCTCTCCGTCATGCAGATGCCGGAGGCGGGACGGCAGATCATCTATGGCGTCGTCATCGTCGCCATGCTTCTGCTCTACGGTCGCGCGCCGGCAAGCCGCTGACCGTGGATGAAGGGAGCGCAAGACCGCAGATCCCGGGGCTTCGCATGAGCGATCTTCGGACGGCGCCGGCCATCGTCGTGATGGGCGTTGCCGGATGCGGCAAGACGGCCGTCGGCGAGGCGCTCGCCAAGGCATTGGACGCCGAGTTCATCGAGGGAGACCGGCTGCATCCGCCGGAAAACGTGGCGCGCATGGCGCGAGGCGAGCCGCTGACCGATGCGCTGCGCGAGGGCTGGCTCGACGCCATAGGCGAGCGGATCGCGACCTCCATTGCCGACGGGCGAAAAGCGGTGGCGGCCTGCTCGGCGCTCAAGCGCGCCTACCGCGACCGGCTGAACCGCTTCTGTCCCGACATAGTCTTCCTCTATCTGAAGATCGATCGCGAAACCGCCTGGCGAAGGGTCGCCAGTCGCAAAGGCCATTTCATGCCGGCAAGCCTGGTCGACAGCCAGTTCTCCACGCTGGAAGAGCCTGCCGCGGACGAACGGGCTGTGACGGTCGACGGAACGCGGACCGTTGCCGGGATCCTGCAAGAGATCGCCGATTAGAGCGGTTTTCAGACGCCTCAGGCGCCGTCGTCGCCGATCGCGGCTTCTGTCGGCCGCTCGGTCAGCCGACTGGCGCTCGACCAGGCCATCATTTGCTCCGGACAGAGTTTGAGCGTTTCCAGCATATGGTCGCGCTTCGACAGGATGTATCCGGCCTGAACGGCGAGGTTCTTCGCCGTTGTGTCCTTTACCGGCGATGCGGGCGCTTGCGGGCCTGCGTTCAGCTCGCTGACGATCGCGCGGTACTGGCGGAAGGGGATCGTCTCGATGGTCGCCATATGAAACAGCGCCGCGCCGGCGCGCGCGGCGAAGTTTGCCGGCGCCGAGGCGAGGTGGGTCCAGCCATGCTCGCCCATGGCGGCTTCGGTGAAGGCGGAGCCGGCATAGACGGTGTTGGTCATCAGCACCACGCCGTTTGCTTTCAGGGTCTTCTGGATGCGCGTTGTGACCTGATAGGCATCGGTGCGCTCAAAGACGATCCGGCTTTTCAGGAAGCTGTTCTCGACCTTGACCAGCGGTGGATTGATGACGCGAAAGCCGAACTTGCTCGGCGAGAAGCCGTGGTATTGCGCGCTCACCTGGTGGGCATCGACACCGGCCTCATGCAGCGCGCGCTTGCCCATGATCGTCTGCGCCGTGAACTGGTCACACCATACGATGGCGCCGCGCCCTTTGCGCGCGGCCTGTTGCAGACCTTCGAGCCCTACCAGCCGGATCGCCGGCGACCAGCGCCAGCCGGCGACGAGATGCGCTGCAAGCGTCAGCCGCCGGCGGTGAACGGCGGCAAGTTGTGCCTCGAACATGCGTCGCGTGTCGACGGTATCGCCGAGCACGGCCTTCACCGCGACGTCGTAACGGGCGAACTCCTTGCGAAAGTGGCGCCTGCGCCTGAGCCTGGAAACCCAACCGCACATGGGTCCCCACCAGGAGACGGGCAGCATCGCCGCGACGACGAGATAGAAGCAGGACAGCAGGCTCTCGCGCAGATCCCGATTGGAGAAGCGTCGCAATTTGCCGGGGCGGATAACCTTGCGGCTGAAGAAGCGAACGGACTCATTGCGCTCAGGCACCGGCACGTCGGCAGTGATCTCGGTGTGATAGATGTCGCTCGACGATGGTTGCCGGTTGGCCTTGCGGGAATTGCCAAGCCAAGGCAGCCTCATGCGTCAGAGCCCTGTTTCATCATCCAGCCGCTTTACTGCGTCCGCAACGGACTAGCAACCGAGGCCGACAAGCCGAGCCAGGCCGCGCCTCGTTTAGCGCAACTCAAGACGGAAAACCGCCGCGCACTATTCCCGGATAGCTTTTAAATCTGGGAAGTGAGTTCCGCCGGGAAATCGTCGTTGTCGGCGTCGCGCATGGCGGCGAGGCTGCGGTTGTCGAGCACCTCGGCGATCGCCTGGCGCACTTCCAGCATCATATGGCGGACCTGACAGGTGGCCTCGTCGCAGTCCTCGCAGCGCTGGTATTGCGTGCGGCTGGCGCAAGGGATCGGCGCCAGCGGCCCGTCGAGCACGCGCACGACATGTCCGATCTTGATCTCGGAAGCGGGCCGGGCGAGGCGATAACCGCCCTCCTTGCCCTTGCGGCTCTGGACGAAACCGGCATTGCGCAGCTCGCCCAGGATCGCATCCAGGAATTTCTTCGGGATGTTGTTGGCGACCGCGATGTCGTTGACGAATGCAAGCTGGCCAGCCGGCAGGCTGGAAAGATGCACGAGGGCCTTGAGGCCGTATTTGCCTTTTTTGGTCAGCATGCCCGATTCAGTTCATCAAACCCCAATGCGCCTGCATCTGGCGGTTGTTTGTGTGCAAATCATGACAGTTTGACCGCGGAACGGCCTCTGGCCCAACAATTTGCCGGTCCAGCTTAGGCATAAACGCGTTGATTCTTCGTAACGTTTTTCACCTTGGACGCTGGGATTTCCCCTGCGAACTGATACAGCCCGCCTGCATGAAGAAAGCCGGCAAAGCCGGCTTCCTTGCTCTTCCTGATTGTGGAGCCTTTTTCAGCGGCTGCCATAGGTCTGATCGAGCAGCCCGCCGGCGGCGAAATGCTCTTTCTGCACCTTGTCCCAACCACCGAACACCTCCTCCACCGTCAGCAGACGGACATCGGGAAAGTCGGCCTTGTATTTCGCCGCCACGGCCGCATCGCGAACCCGCAGTCCGTTGCCGGCGGCGATGTCCTGGCCCTCGGGCGTGTAGAGAAAGTCGAGATAGGACTTGGCTAGATCGCGGCTGCCGTGGTCGTCGGCAACCTTGTCGACGATCGCTACCGGGAACTCGGCCAGCAGGCTGACAGAAGGCGTGACCTGCTCGAACTTGTCGTCGCCATATTCCTTGCGGATGCCGCGAGTCTCGGACTCGAAGGTGATCAGCACGTCGCCGATCTCGCGCTGGACGAAAGTGGTGGTGGCGGCGCGGCCGCCGGTGTCGAAGATCGGCACGTTGTTGAAGAGCTTGGTGATGAATTCCTTCACCTTGGCGTCGTCGCCCTTGAAGGCTTCCTTGGCGTAGGCGGTGGCGGCGAGATAGGTGTAGCGCGCATTGCCCGATGTCTTCGGGTTCGGGAAGATCACCTGCACATCGTCGCGCACCAGGTCGTTCCAGTCCTTGATGTGCTTGGGATTGCCGGCGCGCACCAGGAAGGACGGCAGCGAATAGAAGGGCGAGGCGTTGTCCGGAAAATCCTTCTGCCAGTCGGCGGAGACGAGGCCCTTCTTGACCAGGAAGTCGACGTCGATGACCTGGTTGAAGGTGACGACATCGGCGGCAAGACCCTCGGCGATGGCGCGTGCCTGCGCCGAAGTGCCGGCATGCGACTGATCGACAGTGACGCCGGGGTGCTTGGCGATAAAGGCTTTGTTGATGTCGACGAACAGTTCGCGGCCGACGTCATAGGATGCATTCAGAAGCTTGTCGGCTGACCAGGCTTGGGAGGACGCGAGGACGAGACCGGCAACAGCCGCGATGCCGAGCAATAGACGCTTCATGAAAACAGGCTCCTTGGAAATGGATCGAAGCTATTGCGCGACCATAGTGGGGAAAGCCTGGTCCGACGAGGCACGCACGCCGAGACGCGAGCGGAGGCCTGGAAAATATCTCGTCGAAACAGCACTTTGGTAGGATTTTCTTCCAGGCGGATTCATCCCGCCGCTGGGCGCCGGAAGGAGGCGTCGGGCGCGAAGACGCTTCAGGAAACCGGAAAGAGCTTCCAGCGCCGCGGCCGGAAGGCCACACGGCTCTTCTGCGCGGCGGGATGGTCGACCGGCAGTTCGATTTCGACACGCTGGCGCTCGCCGCCGATTTCGAGCTCGACGCGCCTCGTGCCGGCGACGCGGCGGCTGGCGGCAACCGTGCCGGCAATGCAGCCGCTGCAGCCGTCGAGCAGGTCGACATCGTGCGGGCGGAAGTGGAGAACAGCCTCGCCGGAAGGCGCATGCGGCGCCTGCAGGCCGATCGGCCGGTCGGCGATCCAGATCTCGCCATTCTCGACCTTGACCGGCAGCGAGCTGGATTCGCCGATGAAGGAGTAGACGAAAGGCGAGTTCGGCGTGTCGTAGATGTCGTCGGCGGTGCCGACCTGCTCGATGCGGCCCTGGCTCATGACGACGACGCGATCGGCAAGCTCCAGAGCCTCTTCCTGGTCATGCGTGACGAAGACGGTCGTGTGGCCGGTGCGATCATGGATCTCGCGCAGCCAGCGGCGCAACTCGCGGCGAACCTGCGCATCGAGCGCGCCGAACGGTTCGTCGAGCAAAAGCACCTTGGGCTCGATCGCCATGGCGCGGGCGAGCGCGACGCGCTGGCGCTGGCCGCCGGAAAGCTGTGCCGGGTAGCGCTTTTCCAGCCCCGACAACTGGACGAGATCGAGCAGTTCCAGCGCCCGGCGGCGGATTTCCTGCGCCGACGGCCGTGCGGCGCCGTGGCGGACCTTCAGGCCGAAGCCGATATTGTCGGCCACCGTCATGTGGCGGAACAGCGCGTAATGCTGGAAGACGAAGCCGACATTGCGTTCCTGGATCGACCGCTGTGAAGCGTCTTCCTCACCGAAGAAGATCGCCCCTTTGGTCGGCCGCTCCAGGCCGGCGATCAGGCG
>Ga0105238_10002441_pt1 | contig 18654 bp, 19 predicted proteins | sample KBSC34metaG_FD_81526 | JGI IMG/M metagenome (GOLD analysis project Ga0105238, IMG submission 81526) | Corn rhizosphere microbial communities from Kellogg Biological Station, Michigan, USA - KBS C3-4 metaG | ecosystem: Host-associated > Plants > Roots > Rhizosphere > Soil | place: Michigan, USA... | reverse complement strand
TTACCATTGAGAGCAAGCGCCTTAATCGCTACGGTACTCCCCTGTTCACCGCCGTGGAGACAACCGTGGCGGATTGCGGGAGGATGACATGGCGGAATTCGATTTGGTTATCCGGGGCGGCACAGTCGTCGACGGGTCCGGCGGGGCGCCGTTCGAGGCTGACGTCGCAGTAAAAGATGGCCGGATCGCCGTCGTGGGCAAGGTTGCCGGACGCGGCGCGGAGGAGATCGACGCCAAGGGGAAGATCGTCACGCCCGGCTTCGTCGACGTGCACACACATTATGATGGGCAGGTGACCTGGGAGAACCGGATCGCCCCCTCATCCGGCCATGGCGTCACGACAGTCATGATGGGCAATTGCGGCGTCGGCTTCGCCCCGTGCCGTCCGGACGAGCACGATCAGCTGATCCGACTGATGGAAGGCGTCGAGGACATCCCCGGGATCGTGATGCGCGAGGGCATTCCCTGGAACTGGGAGAGCTTCCCCGAATATTTCGACCGCCTGGCCGAACGGCAGTACGATGCCGACATTGCCGGGCTGGTGCCGCACGCGGCGCTGCGCGTCTATGTCATGGGACAGCGCGGCGTCGAGCGCGAGCCCTCGACCGAGGCGGACCGGGCGGAGATGGCGCGGCTGCTGAAGGAAGCGATCGGGGCCGGCGCCGTCGGCTTCGGCACCTCGCGCACGCTGTTCCACCGGTCGAGCGACGGCAAATCGATCCCGACCCTGTCCGCTCCCTCGGAAGAGCTGATGGCGCTGGCCATGGCGATGAAGGAGTGCGGTCGGGGCATCATCCAGTATGTCAGCGACTTCGCCGACAAGCCGACCGAGTTCCGGCAGATCCGCGACTATGTCGCGCAATCGGGCCGGCCCTTCACCTTCTCGATGGGCCAGAGCAATCACGACCCTGAGAATTTCCGCGACATGGTCGCGTTCGTGCGCCAGGCCAATGCCGACGGGCTGAAGGTGACCGGCCAGGTGTTGGGCCGCCCGGTCGGGTTCGTGCTGGGCCATGAGCTGACGCTGAATCCGTTCTATTCGACGGAAAGCTATCGCGCGCTGGCCGACCTGCCGTTCGAGGCGCGGATCGCGCGGCTGCGTGACCCGGACGTGCGCGCGCGCATCATCGCCGAGGCGCCCGATCCCAACCCGATCAATGCGCTGGGCCGCGCGGTGCGTGGCTTCGAGGCGATGTTCCAGCTGGGCGACCCGCCCGATTACGAGCAGCCGCCCGAAATGAGCATCGCGGCGCAGGCCCGGGCGCGCGGCATCACGCCCGAGGCGCTGGCCTATGACCTGATGCTGGAGAAGGACGGGCGCAACCAGCTGTACCTGGCGATGGCCAATTACGGCGGCGGCTCGCTGTGGGCGTCGTACGAGATGCTGCAGGAGCCCGATATCGTGCCCGGCCTGGGCGATGGCGGGGCGCATTACGGCACGATCTGCGATTCCAGCTACTCCACCTATCTGCTCGCCCATTGGGCGCGCGACCGCAAGCGCGGCCCGACCCTGCCGCTGGAGCATGTGGTGCGGCTGCTGACCCACGGCACCGCCGGGGTGATGGGGCTGAACGATCGCGGGCTGGTCCGGGCCGGCTACAAGGCCGACCTCAATGTCATCGATTTCGACCGGCTGCGGCTGCACCCGCCGGAAATCCGCCGTGACCTGCCGGCCGGCGGCCGCAGATTGGTCCAGCGGGCCGACGGCTATACCGCGACGATCGTGAACGGCGTGCCGGTCTATCGCGACGGCGAGGCCACCGGCGCCCTGCCCGGCCGGCTCGTGCGCGGGCCGCAGCCGACGCCGAACGCCTGATCTTACCGAATTCCCAGCAGCGGAGACTTTCCATGCCCCTCGACCAGCCGACCGTCGCCGACCTCATCCACGGCATCAAGATCATCGATGTCGATACGCATCTGAGCGAGCCGCACGACCTGTGGACCTCGCGCGCCCCGGCCTCGCTGAAGGACAGGGTGCCCCGGGTCAAGATCGTCGACGGCAAGCGCCGCTGGGTGATCGACGACAATATCCCGCTGTCGGACGGGGCCAGCCCGATCTCGGTCATCCGCAAGGACGGGTCGAAGTCGCGCTCGCTGGAATTCTTCAACTTCCAGATCGAGGATGTGCATGCCGGCGCCCACAACACCGCCGCGCGGCTGAAGGTGATGGACGAGACCAACATCTTCGCCCAGATCGTCTATCCCAACGTGCTGGGCTTCGGCGGCCAGAACGCCACCAAGGTGGATGCCGAGCTGCGCATCGCCAGCATCCAGATATTCAACGACGCCATGGCCGAGATTCAAGCCGATTCCGGCAACCGCATCTTCCCGATGGCGCTACTGCCCTGGTGGGATTTGGACCAGTCGGTCAAGGAAACCGAGCGGTGCAAGGCCATGGGGCTGCGCGGGGTCAACATCAATTCCGACCCGCACGGCCATGCCGGCACGCCGGACCTCGCCAGCAAGCATTGGGACCGGCTGTGGGAAACCTGCGCCGGCATCGACATGCCGGTGAACTTCCATATCGGCGCCTCGGATTCCGCCATGGCGTGGTACGGCACCTCGTTCTGGCCAGGCCATCCGCAGGAGGTTCAGTTCGCCATCGGCTCATCCATGCTGTTCTTCGGCAATGCGCGGGTGATGGCCAACATCCTGCTGTCGGGCATCCTGGACCGTCATCCGACGATCAAGTTCGTGTCGGTGGAGAGCGGCATCGGCTGGATCCCCTTCCTGCTGGAGACCATCGAGTATCAGCTGGCCGAGAACGCCTCGAGCCGGAAATACGCTCTGACGCCCGAGGAGTATTTCGCCCGCAACGTCTGGTCGTCCTTCTGGTTCGAGCGCAAGCACATCGCCGATACGATCCGCCAGCTGGGTGAGGACAAGGTGATGTTCGAGACCGATTTCCCGCACCCCACCTGCCTGTTCCCCGATCCGCTGGGGCATGCGGCCTCGGGCCTGGCCGCGCTAACGCCCCAGGCGCGGCGCAAGGTGCTGAGCGAGAACGCGGCGAAGCTTTATAATATCCCGCTGGGCTGACCCGCCGCGTAGGGAAGTGCCAAGGCGTACGTTATAGCCCTCAAGACCGTTGTGCGGCGCGGGTGGAAGGTTGCCGCCGGACAACGGCAGTGAAGGGCCGCTTCTTGAAAACGATCGCCGCGCTGATCCTCCTTCTTCTGGCGGCCTCCGCGCATGCCGCCGCCTATGGCCCCTATCCGGAGGAGACCTATCGGCTGTGCGGCACGGGGCGGGCCGCGACGGCGGTCGTGGTCATGCATGGCGGCTGGAACATGAACGGCGACAACGCGACGGATCAGGTGCAGACCCTGTGCCAGTATCTCGGCGCGCGCGCGATCGATGTGTTCAGCATCAATTATCGCCTGACGACCACAAAGGGCCAGGGGTGGCCGGCGCAGTGGCAGGACCTGCAGCTTGCCGTCCGATACCTGCGCGGCAAAGGATACAAGCGGGTCGGCATCGTCGGCACGTCAGCAGGCGGCTATAACGCGCTGGGCGTGACCTTCCGCTGCGAGACGATCATCTCCCGGCCGACCGACCCCGCCGCCGAATCCGCCCTGTATCGCGGCGTGTCGAGCTGCCCCGACTTCACCGTCGCGGTGAGCCCGTTCAGCGATCTCAGCGATCCGGCCCTGGACCGGAGGGCGGTGGAGCTGCTGACGGCGGGCATCGCCGCGAAGACGGTCGCCCTGCCCCAGGCAACGATCCTGGCGATGGCGTCGCCGATCACGATGGCGCGGGCCGGGGCCCCGCCGATCCTGCTGATTCACGGGCTGAACGACGAGACCGTGCCGGTTCTGCAATCCCAGATGCTGTCGCGTCAGATGCGCTATATCGGCGGCAACATGAAATTGATGCTGACGGCCGGGAAACACGTGCTGCAGGGCTATAGCTCGGCACAGTTGAACACCGTGCTGGCCGCCATCGCGGCCTGCGCCAGGGGCGAGGCGGATTCCGGCTGCGCCAGATGAGACTATCGGGCCGGTCTGTATTAAGATTCGACCTAGCCTGAGGCGGGCGCGTTCGAACAAGAGCAAATGGCAGCGCAGATGGAAAACCATCGCTGGGAAGATCTCTACAGCTATTGGCAGAACAAGCATGCCGATGGCCGGCCGCCGGCCCGCCGGGACATCGACCCGCCCACGGAAATTCCGCAGCTTGCCGCCAATCTGATGCTCATCGATATCGCGCCGGCCGGCTATCAGTACCGGCTGGTCGGCAGCCTGCTGCGCGAACGGCTCGGCGCCGAATTGACCGGCAAGGCGGTGGGCTCAAGCGGCCAGAGCCAGAGCATCCGGGAACGATGGGTACAGACGCTGGACCTGGTCCGCGACGACGGCAGGCCGCGCATGCTGGTGGCGCCGGGGCCGGCGGGCGCCACCCTCACCAACATGATGCTGGTGCTGCCCCTGATCGACGATGAGGGCAAAGTCGAGCAGATTCTGGCCGGCGCCTTTTTCAGCGACCAGCATTTCACGCCCGGCGCCCAGTACGATGAAGTCATCATCCGGGAGGTCGGCGACGATCCGGCGTGACCCCGATCCCCGCCCGACGATCGCATGATCAATCTCCTATTTCCCGCACGCCGCGAACCGTGCAGGCTGCGTGTCCGACTCTGAGCGGCATAGCGCGCCGGACTGGAGGATAACGTGACGGATGAAGAGCGGGACACGGCGATTGCCGGCATCCTGGGCATATTGGGCGAGCTGTCGGGCGCCATGGCGGCGCTGGCCGCCGTGTCGGCGCACACGGTGAAGGGCGAGGTGGCGGAGAGCGCCGAAGCCTTCCAGGTCTTTGCCCAGCGCTTCGAGAAGGCGGTCGAATCGCACGCCGCCATTGCCGAGCGGTTCCAAGGCCAAGGGAAGCCGAATTGACGGCTGCGGCCGGCTGGCGCCGCGTCGCCGACACCTATCGCGAGCCACGGCTGCTGGCGGTGCTGCTCATGGGTTTCTCCAGCGGGCTGCCGCTGCCCCTGACCCTGGGCACGCTGTCGTTCTGGCTGGCGCAATCGGGCGTGTCGCGGACGACGATCGGCCTCTTCGCGCTGATCGGCATCCCCTATAATTTCAAGTTCCTGTGGTCGCCGCTGATCGACCGGCTGCCCCTGCCGGTGCTGACCCGCCGGCTCGGCCGGCGCCGGAGCTGGGCGCTGGTGCTGCAGGCGGCGCTGGCGCTGGCGATCCTGGCGCTGGGCTTCACCGACCCGAAAGCCGACCCGGCCCAGACCGCGCTCGCGGCGGTGATCGTCGCCTTCCTGTCGGCGAGCCAGGATATCGTGATCGACGCCTATCGCATCGAATTGCTGACGGCCGAGCAGCAGGCGGCCGGGGTGACGGCGACGCAGTGGGGCTATCGCTTCGGCATGATCGCCGCCGGGGCCGGCGCGCTGTATGCGTCGGCGGCCGGCGGCTGGCATGTCGCCTACGCGATCATGGCGGTGCTGATGGGTGTCGGCATGGTCACGGTATGGCTGACGCCCGAGCCCGATGTTCCGGCGATCCCCACGACCGGCAGGGGTATCGCAGGGGCGATCGAATGGCTGGGCTCCGCGGTGTGGGCGCCGCTGGCCGAGTTCTTCGTCCGCGAGCGCTGGGCATCCATTCCCATCCTGCTTTTCGTCCTGCTCTACAAATACGGGGACGCGCTGGCCGGCAGCATGGCCAATCCGCTCTATGTCTCGCTCGGTTTCACGGCCAGCGAAGTGGCATCGATCAGCAAGGTGTTCGGCGTGTTCGCCACCCTGGCGGGCGTGGCGCTGGGCGGCGTGGCGGTGGCACGCTGGAGCCTGTTCCCTTGCCTGCTGGTGTTCGGCGTGCTGCAGAACGTCTCCACGCTGATGTATGCGGCGCTGGCCGTGGCCGGCCACGACAAGCTGATGCTGACCCTTTCGATCGGGCTGGAGAACGTGACCGGCGGCCTGGGTGCCGCCGCTTTCACGACCTATATCTCGCGCCTCTGCAATCTGCGCTTCACCGCCACCCAATTCGCGCTGCTGTCGTCGCTGGCCGCCGTGGCGCGGACGATGCTGGCCGCCAACGGCGGCTGGCTGTCCGAACGATACGGCTGGGTCAATTTCTTCACCCTGGCGACCTTCGCGGGCCTGCCGGCGCTGGTCGTGCTGCTGTGGCTGATGCGGCGGGAGCGGTCGGGCGTGAGTGCGGGCGGCATCCCCGCCCCGGCCGGGAGCCGCTAGCTTCCATGAACAGCTTCCCTGCCGGTGCGGACCCGGCGGCGATCGTCGCCGGCTTCGAGCGCCGCGCCCGGCGGTTCGAGACGCCGTGCGGCGACGGCTCAATCGTCTGGCGCGCCTGGGGCAGCGGCCCGCCGATCCTGCTCGCCCATGGCGGGCATGGCGGCTGGTCGCACTGGATCCGCAACATCGACGCGCTGGCCGCCGACCGGACAGTGTGGGCGCTGGACCTGCCCGGCCTGGGCGAATCTGCCTCCGCCCCGCGCGAGGATCATCAGGCGATCAGCGATGCCATCGCCCGCGGGCTCAGGCAGTTGATGGGGGCGGACCTTCCGCTCGACATCGTCGGCTTCTCGTTCGGCGGGGTCGTGTCGGCGCATCTGGCCGCCTTCCATCCCGCGCTGGTGCGGCGGCTGATCGTGGTCGATACCGGCGGGCTGGACCTGCCGATGGGCAGGATCGACGTTCGCGGAATCCGGGGGCTGGACGACGTGGAGCGCCGTGCGGTGCTGCGCGCGAACCTGCTGTCGCTGATGCTCCACGATCCCGCCAGCGTGGACGAGCTCGCCCTGTATCTCCAGGAAACCAATGTCGGGCGGGCGCGGATCAAGGCGGAAACGCTCGTCCTGCCGGACAGACTGCTGAACATCCTGCCGCGCGTGCCGGTCCAGCTCGATGCCATCTGGGGCGAGTTCGACGGGCCCCATCCCGATCCCGCCGCGCAGGCCGGCGTCTTCCGCCGCTTTCATCCGGATCTCGAAATGCGGGTGATCCCAGGCGCGGGCCATTGGGCGATGTACGAAAACCCGGATGCGTTCGACCGGACGGTCCGCGAACTGCTGGCCCAGCCGCTCAGGCAGCGATGAAGACGCTGCTGATCGTCTATGCCTCCGTGACGGGTGGGGCGCGGCAGATGGCGGAGGCGGCGGCGCGCGGCGTCCGCCGGGAGCCGGGCGTCCGCTGCCGGCTGCTGCACGCCGACAAAGCCGGTGCGGAGGACGTACTGGCGGCCGACGGCTATATCTTCGTCTCGCCCGAGATGCTGGCCGCGCTGGCCGGCCAGATGAAATGGTTCTTCGACCGCACCTATTACCCGGCGCTGGATCGCATCGAGGGCCGCCCCTACGCCTTGCTGGTCGCAGCCGGCAGCGACGGGCAGAACGCGGTGCGCCAGGTGCTCCGTATCGCCGCGGGCTGGCGGCTGAAGCCGGTCGCCGAGCCGTTCATCGTCTGCACCCATGCCCAGACGCCGGAGGCGATCCTGGCCCCCAAGACGATCGGGCCGCAGGATTTGCAGCATTGCGAAGAAACCGGCCAGGCCCTGGCGGCCGGATTGGCCGCGGGGATTTTCTAGGGCTTCAAACCGTAATCGGCATATTCGCTGTCGATCTCGGGATCCAGTTCGCGGGCGGCATCGAGGTCCGCTTGGCCGTCGCCGCCGGTGCCCTTGCGCAGCTTGGCGAGGCCCCGGCCGAACAGCGAGCTCGCCATCTTGGGGCGCAGCTTCAGCGCGGTGTCATAGTCCGAGATCGCGTCATCGATATGGCCGAGCTTGAGGTCCACCATCCCGCGGCTGTCCCAGGTCGCCGGCAGCGACTTGATCTTCAGCGAGGCGTCGCAGGCGGCAAGCGCGACGTCCAGCTTCTGGCCCGAAAGCGCCCGGTACCAGCAGCGGTTGTTGAGCAGCACCGGATCGTCGGGCGTTTTGGTGAGCAGCTGGTCGACGTCGGAGACCGCCTGCTCGTATTCATGCTTCTTGACCAGGGCCTCGCCGCGCATCTCGGTCAGCTCGACATTTCCGGGCTGGCGCCGCAGCAGCCAGTCGATGTCCTTCAGCGCCAGGTCGGGCTTGTTCGCGACCAGATAGAGATGGACCCGGAAGTAATAGGCCGGCTCGAACTCAGGATCGATCTTGAGCGCGCTGCCGAGGTCGGCGAGGGCGGCGTCGAACTCCGCCTTATCCCGGCTTATCGCAAGCGCGTAATACAGGGAGGGTTCCGGTTTCACCGCCAGGCCGGCATTCAGCTCGGCGCGCCCCTCCTCTTTCTTGCCCTCGAAGATGGCCGCATAGCCGCGGGCGAGATGGGAAGACGTGTCGGCCTTCAGCTTGGCGAACTCATCGGCCTCGGCCTTCAGCCCCTCGCTGTCGCGCCGCTGTATGAGAAGCCCCATGACGCGGCCGTGGATATCGAGCCGCTTGGGCTCCAGCTTCAGGATCCGGCGATAATCGGCCAGGGCCTTGTCCAGGTCCCGATCGGCCACATACGCCATCGCGCGATGCTCAAGCCCGAACGTATTGTCCGGATCCGACGCCTGGGCGCGGGAAAAGGCCTCGATCGCCTCCTTGGTCTTGCTCGCCTTGGCAAGCAGCAGGCCGCGCCCGCGCCAAGCCACCGCGTCATTGGGGGAGAGCGACAGCGCCTTGTCGATGTCGGCCGTCGCCTTGTCGGTGTCGCCCTGAAAGAACAGGTCGCCGCCGCGATTGGCATAGGCCAGGGCCCAATCCGGCCGCAGCGCGATGGCGCGGTCGTAATTGGCGATGGCATGCTCCTTGTCGTTGCGCAGGTCGTACTGGAAGGCGATGTCGAAAAAGTCGTCCGCCGTCGCCGGCGCGGCGGTCGCGCGTGCCAGTTCCTGGTCGGTCATGCGATAGCGGCCGGGCGCGCGGACATGGACGACGACATTCCGCAGGGCCAGCAGCTCCTCCTTCGCCGCCGGCGCGTCGGCGGCCGGGAATTCCGGCGCAACGGCGCGCAGGCTGGCCTCCATGGTGAAGACGCCGTTCTCGATCCTGGAGGTTCGCTTGAACGCGCGCGCGGCGACAACCTTGTCGACATCCGCGCCCTCCACGGAGAAGCCCTTGCCGCCATCCGGCAGGACAATCGTCTCCGTGTTCATCGTATAGTCGGGATAGGCGACGGCGAAGGGCGCGTCCTGGTCGGCGCTTGAATCGCGGCTGAAATCGGCCTTCCAGCCCAGCAGGCTACCGTCGGTTTCGTATCGCCCGCCGCGATAGCCGCTCCTCTCCCCCCAATCCATCTTCGCTTCGCCATCCATGGTGAAGCGCTGTTCGCCGGTCGCCTCGTCGAAGGCGAGGTCCACCTTCTTGACCTCGATGAAATCGTATTCCTTCTTCCAGTAATCGCGCAGGCTCTTCTCGGTGTCGGCCTTGTTCATCTCGGCATATTTGAGCCGCTCGCCGATCGCCTCCTCGCCGCGCAGCGTCAGCTCGGCATGGACGGGGGCCGGAAGGCTGATGCCGGCGGAGGCATCGATCTTGAGCGCCATCACCCTTTCCGGCTTGTCGTAGGACGCCACCGTAAGCTTCTCCAGCCACGCGCCGTCCGTCGTCAACGGCAGGGCCCAGTGGAAATCCGGCACTTCGAGCGCATCGAGCGACCGGTCAGCCGGGCGGGTGCCGTCCAGCCAATAAACCTTGGCGCCGATCGTCGCGCGGATGATGACATGATCGAACGAAGCGGCCATTGCCGGCCTCGCATCCAGGCCGTCGCCGAATTCCGTATCGACCAGCGCCGGCTCGGCCTCGATGCCGAGCTCGCGCAGCAGCGCCAGCAGCAGTACGGTCTTGCCCTTGCAGTCGCCGAAACGCCGGGCCCAGGTCTGGTCCGCCGGTGCGGGGATATAGCCGCCATTGTTCATGCCCAGGAACAGGTAGCGCACCTGCTCCTGCACCAGGCGCAGCGCCGCGGCTGCCTGGACCTTGGGGTCGCTGGAAGCCGCCTTGATCTTCGCGACCTCCTGCCTGAGCGGGGAGTCCGGCTTCAGCACGGCGGTCTTGTCATAGAGCGGCGCCATCAGCGCCGAGACCTCGGGCCAGTCTTCGACCTGGCTGATCTCGAACCGGCCCGGGCGCATATAGCGTTCGGGGGCGCCTGCCGGCGCTTTCGGCCGCACCGCATTGGCCATGTCGATCACGAGCTCGGTCCCGTCTGCCGTCGTCGTGATCTTCGGCTTGTCGACCCCCGCGGTCACGCGCCAGTGCGGCGTGGCGCCCGGCGGCAGCAGCTCGCGGAGGAAGAACCGGTCGGCGGGAACGGTCGGCAGCGGAAAGACCCGGTCGGAATGACCGCGCAGTATGGGGTCGCGGTCCTCGAAGCCGATGGCGATGTCCAGAACATCGCCGACCTGCAACCCCTCGGGCTCGACCGCCGCGGTCAAGGCGCCGTCCAGCATGGCGTATTCGAGCTTGTTCTCGCGCCGGAGCACGATGAATTTCTGCCCGCTCGCCAGCAGGTCGATCACCTGGCCGCCGCGCAGTATCCGCAGGCGATGGATCAGCAGGGTTTGGGTGTCGGGATTCCAGTCGAAGGCGAGGTTGCCCACGTTGGCCAGGCCCTGGGGCGTCTCGATCCGCTCGGCGAATTCCCAATAGGTATCGATGCCGTCGGCGCTGAACCGGTCCTGCACGTTCTCCAGCAATATCCGGGTCGAACCGCCGTCGCCGGGCGGAGGCTTGGGAATCTCCAGCTGCCGGGCCCAGGCGGGCGGCGGCTCGTAGCGCGGCTGATCGGCGGCGACCGCCGGATAGGCGAGAAGCGCAATTCCGATGGCCGCGATCGACCGAAACATGTCATCACCCCTTGCGGCCGGCATTTTGCCGGACCGCGGTCCTGAAAAACCTTTACCGTTACTGTGCCGGATTTATCCCGGCAGCAGCGACACCATTACGCCCCAAAAATCGACGGGAGTCTCGCCCATATTGTGCCAGGCGTGATTGGTGTTGCGCTGAACCACAAGCTCGCCGGCTCGGACCGTTGTGCGGCCTTCGTCGAGGATCAGGTCGACCTCGCCCGAAACCACCATGATGTAGTCGATGGTGGTGGTGCGGTGGAAACCGTCGGCGTCGAGGCCTTCATACTGCGCCATCTTCGCCTTCATCGTCACCCATGGCTCTATCTGGACCCGGGCCAGCTTGCTGCCCCCGGCCGGCGGTTCGATCGCCGGCGCGGTGGAAGGCAGCATGGCCACACCGTCGCCGAGCTGGGCCGGCGCCTTCTGCGACTCCCAGACATACATCTCGGCGATCTGCTCGTCCGAGACGAAGTAGGACCGGCCTTGGGCGTTGTTTCCGGTAACGATGCGGCGAACCATTTTTCCCCTCGCGTTCGAAGATTTGCCGTGGACGCTAGCACAGCGCGTCAGCCGCCCGCACCTTCATAAACGATCTTCAGCACCTCGATCGTTTCCTTGCCGGTGGGCGTGCGGATATCGACCGTGTCGCCGACCCGGGCCTTGTGCAGCGCGCGGGCGATGGGGGATATCCAGCTGACCTGTCCCTTGTCGACATCGGCCTCGTCGATGCCGACGATGGTGATCGTGTGCTCGCTGTCGTCCTCGCGCGCATAGGTGACGGTGGCGCCGAAGAAGACCTGGTCGAAATTGGTCCGCCTGGCGGGATCGACCACCTCGGCGATCTCGAGCCGCTTGGACAGGAAGCGGACGCGGCGGTCGATCTCGCGCAGCTTCTTCTTGCCGTAGAGATAATCCCCGTTCTCGGACCGGTCGCCGTTGCCGGCGGCCCAGGCCACCACCTCCACGATCTTGGGCCGCTCGACATGCAGCAGCTCGCGATATTCGCGGCGCAGCGCCTCGAAACCGGCCTGGGTCATGTAGTTCCTGGTGCCCGCCGGCAGCGCCGGGGTATCGTCGCCGAGATCGTCCTCGTCGTCGGTCTCGGTTTCCTTGGTGAATGCCTTGCTCATCCGGCCGGATTATCCGCTCGGGCTGCCGAAGAGCAAGCGACCTGAGAAAATTAAAAATTTCTCATTGCCGTACTGGGGAAAATCAGCGTGGTATCGTCTAACGGTCAGGGACACGCGTGAATGCCCCGCGGGGAGGGGGAGCCCATGATAACTACGTTATTGATCTTGCATGGATTATTGGCGGTGGCGCTGCTTGGCGGCATTACCCATCAGGTCTACAGCGCCTATCGCACGCCGGCGCCGGTGAAAGGTTTCATCTCGCGCTATGGCGCGGTGAACGGCGCAGCCTATACCAATGCGATGATCGTCCTCTATATCGCCGCGGCGATCCTGGGCTGGATCGTCTATGCGCCCTACCGGCTTGAAATCCGCACCGCGCTGGAGGACCTCAACCTGCCGAAGGCCAACGGCATCTTCGAGATCAAGGAGCATTTCATCGCGATCGGCATGTTCATGCTGCCGGCCTATTGGGTCTACTGGAAGACGCCGCTGGCGGAGGGCAACGCGACGGCGCGCAAGATGATCACCGCGATCCTCGCCTTCTTCGTCTGGTACGGCTTCCTGGTCGGCCATATCCTCAACAACATCAAGGGGTTCGGCCAATGATCACCAACGCCCGCCTCGTCGTCTTCTCGATCGTTTCGGCGATCGTCTACGTGCTGGCCTACAATTTCGGCTGGCAGGCATTCCGCTATTACCCGCTGCTGAACCAGATCAGCATCGAGGCCCTGCCGGCCAAGAGCTCCGGCCCGACGATGATGTATTACGGCTGGATGGGCACGGCGCTGATCGCCGGCCTGGCCGTCGCCCTGATCGTTCCGACCAAGATCGGCGCCAAGCTGCCCGCGGCCGTCGCCTGGGTCGTCCCGCTGCTGCTGGTCGCCTTCACGCTGGTCTATGAGAAGCACTGGTTCCTGTAAGCGATAGGCATCGCCTCCCGGTCTATACCGGACGTCATTCCCGCGAAGGCGGGAATCCAGACTAAAGCCGCACCCGCGGTGACACAGCCCCCTGCACTGCTCCCAGTCCCCTGGATTCCCGCCTTCGCGGGAATGACGATCCAGGGGAACGCGGAGCTACGCCTCAACTATCAATATATCAGTTGACTATCAACAAATCAGTTGATAATTATCTCCCATGGCTGATAGCAACGTCGTCCCGCTGAACCGCTCAACGAACCCGGACTCCGACGGTCTGGACCGGGTGTTCTTCGCCCTGTCCGATCCGGTCAGGCGGGAAATCCTGGAGCGGCTGGACGGCGACGATCTGCTGGTGTCCGAAATCGCGGCGGGGTTTTCGATCTCGCTGCAGGCGGTGTCGCGCCATATCCAGGTGCTGGTGAAGGCCGGGCTGGTCAGGCAGGCGCGGACCGGGCGGATCAGCCGATGCAGCCTGGATGCCGGGCCGATCGCCGACGTCGCTGTGTGGATCAACCGCTACAGCAAATACTGGCAGGCGCAGTTCGACACATTGGCGCAGCACCTCATCGCGCTGGATGTCGAGGCCTCCCACCGGGACCCATCCGTTACCGACTGACGAAAGGAGAGCACCCATGAACTACGCAGACACAGCCGAGCGGCTGCAGGCCTATCGCGGCCAGATCGAGACGCTGCGCCACGAAATGCGGGCGCTGCAGGCCGAGGTCGAGCCCGACCCGGTCGAGGATTACCGATTCCGCACCACCGGCGGCGAGGTCACGCTGTCGGAACTGTTCGGCGACAAGCCGGAGCTGTTCGTCATCCACAATATGGGCAAGGGCTGCAGCTACTGCACTTTGTGGGCCGACGGGTTCAACGGCGTCGCCGAGCATCTGGCGAACCGGGCCGCCTTCGTCGTCTCCTCCCCCGACGATCCTGAGACCCAGGACGCGTTCAGGGCCTCGCGCAGCTGGCGCTTCCGCATGGTGTCGCACCAGGGCTCCAGCTTTGCCGAGGATATGGGTTATCGCCGGGACCAGCGCTTCTGGCCGGGCGTCTCGGTGTTCCGCAAGACGGACAAGGGCATCGTTCGCCTATCCGACACCGGCTTCCACCCGGGCGACGATTTCGCCGGCATCTGGCACCTGTTCGACCTGCTGCCCGAGGGCGCCAACGGCTGGCAGCCGAAATACCGCTACGCGCAGGAGGCGGCATGAAAACCCTGCCGATGACGGCGTTCGTCCTGTTCGCGGGCGGTATCGCCGTGTGGCTCGCCGCCACGATCGATCCGCCGATGCTGACCGGGTCGGCCTGCGGGGCCGCGCATTGCTGGCGTTGCATCGCGCTCGCCGCCGACCTCGCGATCCTGATCGCCGCCGCGATCCGTCAGATCGCCCCGAAACCCGCTTACCGCTAAAGGAGAAGGACCATGTCCGAAGCCTTGCACCAGATCCGTTTCCCAAACGAGAACCCCGCCTATCGCGACGCCCGCAACGCGCTGCTGGAGGCCGAGCTCGGCCTGCGCCGCCAGATCGAGACCGTCGCCGCGCTGCGCCGCGCCTTGCCGCCCGGCGGGGAAATTCCGGAAGACTATGTGTTCGACAGTGACGAAGGGCCGGTCAGGCTGTCCGCGCTGTTCGGGGATAAGGATACGCTGATCGTCTACAGCTATATGTACAGCGCGAAGATGGACGCGCCCTGCCCCGCCTGCACCTCGATCCTCGACGGGATCGACGCCACGGTGCAGCACGTTCTGCCGCGCGCGGCGCTGGTGGCGGTGGCGAAGTCCCCCATGGCGCGCATCCGCGCCCTCGCCGATCAGCGCGGCTGGACGCAGCTGAGGCTGCTGTCATCGGAAGGCAACAGCTATAACGCCGACTATCACGGCGAGAAGGAGAACGGCGCCCAGATGCCGGCGCTGAACGTCTTCACCCGCCGCGACGGCAGGATCCGCCATTTCTGGTGCACCGAGCTGCTGTTCGGCAAGGCCGATCCCGGCCAGAACGACCGCCATGTCGACCTGATCTGGCCGATGTGGAATCTGTTCGACGTCACGCCGGAAGGCCGCGGCGAGCATACGCATCCGAAGCTGAGCTACGGCTGAGGCGAAGCCACCCCGGTTCCCGCAAGGCTCAGCGCAGCTTGAAGCTGAAGCGGTAAAAGGCCTTTGTGGGAACCGGGGCGCCGTTCACGTTCGCGGGCGTGAACTTCCAGAGCGGGAACACTTTGACCGCGGCGTCGGCAAGTCCGTAACCTTCCGGCAGTTCCGTCGTGATCACGGGGTCGCCGACCGACCCGTCGGGTTGGATGACGAATTCGAAGTCCACATAGCCCTGAATCTGGTCGTCCTCCGCCGGGCCCGGGTAATTGGGCCGGACGATCGACACCGGCCGCCATTTCGAGTGCTCCTTGGCGACCTCGTCCCTGTGCGGGCCGCCGCCGCTCCCCGGCGGCGCATCCTGGGTCGCCGCAACGAGGAGCGCCGTCATCGCCGGGCTGGAGGCCTCGTATCCGGCCGGCGCCTTCAAATAGGGCAACAAGCGCTGATCGATCGTCGGGTCCTCCCTGCGGGCGGCGACGAAATCGGCCTTGGCCTGCTCGCTCGCATGCATCTCCAGCTCAAGGATCGCGCGGCCGAAATGGACGATCGCGCTGTTCGGCCGGCGGGTGAGAATGTCCTTATAGAGGTCCAAGGCCTTACCGCTCTGGCCCAGGGTCTGGTAGGCGAAAGCGCGCGCCTCGCGCACTTCGTCGGAGACCGGGTCGAGCCTTGCCGCCCGGTCGCAATCGGCGATCGCATCGTCCGGGCTCGCTTTCTTCAGTGCCTTATAGCGGCAACGATCCGCCAGCACGGCCACATCGGGATGGTTGACGGCGGTCTGGTCCAGCTGGCGTATCGCGGCATCGTACTGATGAATGCCGGCATAGGCGGCCGCGAGCTTGCGGGCCCCGGTCACATCGCCGGGCACAAGCCGCACGGCATTGCCGAGCGGACCCAGCGCCGCCTGAAAGTTGCCCTGCTCGAAATAGAGCTGCCCCTTCAAACGATTGGCGCCAGCCAGGTTCGGTTCCATTTTCAGGGCGGTGTCGAGATCCGCCATGACCTGGCCCATATCCCCGGGCAGACGGGCCCAGGCGCGACCGTAATAGGCCTGGGCGGTAGGCTGAGCCGCGATGACCGTGTTGAATTCCGCCAGCGCCTCATCGCGCCGTCCAACCCCGTTGAGCGCATAGGCGCGGATGTTCCGCGCCAGCAGGCTGTCCGGCTCCGCGGCCAGGAACTGGTCCACCTCCTCCAGCGCGCCTTTCCAATTATAGATCGTCACGAAGACGGCGGCCCGTTCGAAGTGAATTTGCGTATAGCCGGGCTCCAGCCGCAGAGCCTCGCCGAGATCGGCCAGGGCCTGCTCCATATTCTGCTGTTCCGCGTGGACGCGCGCGCGCAGTTCGAAGAACGGCGCCTGGTCCGGGTGCTCGCGAATGAGGTCGTTCACGATATTCATCGCGTCCTGGGTCTGTCCATTGACGATCGCCAGGGCTGCGCGCGCGCTCCTGACGACCGTGTCGGCCGGGTCCAGCTTGACGGCGGCATCCACGTCGCGGGTCGCCTTGGCGACATCGCCCATCTGAAGATGCACATAGGCGCGCGCCGCCGGAATGCCCGCATTCCCGGGATTCAGGGCGAGAGCCTGGTCCATCGCGGCGAGGGCTCCGGCGAAGTCGCCTTTCAGATCGAGTTCCTGAGCCCGCTGGAGAAGCGCCTGGATCTTCCCCTCCTTCGAATCGCCGGGCGCGGCAGGTGCCGAAGGCGTGGTCCCGCCCTGGATGCTGGGCGGGATCAGATAGATATCGCTGTCGGGATCCAGGCTGACCGGCCTCGCCCACCCCGCCGCCGGTGGGGCATGAGGCACCAGGGGCGCCCCCAAGGCAGCCCCGGACAACAGTGCAATCCCTATTCCCAAGCCCAATCGCAACATCGCGTCCTGCCGTCACTTCATTAGGGCAGGATCGTAATTCTATACGGCGTCGCCCGCTATTCCTTATTCGGGCGACCCGTTGCGATTATTGGCCGGGCGGGCCTTCGATCAGTGCGGCAGGTTCCGGCCGAACAGCCCCAGAATCCGATCCCAGTGATGCTCGGACGCATCGCGGTCATAGATCGGGATACCCGGCACGGTGAAACCATGCTGGACGCCGGGATAGATCTCGACCGTGGCGTTGGCGTGGGCGTCCTTCAGCGCGGCGTCCAGGCGCGCGGTCTCGCCCTCGACCAGATAGGGATCGATCTCGGACACGCCGACATAGACCTCGCCCTTCATCCTGGGTGCCAGCAAATGCGGGCTGTCCGGAGCGTCGGTCGCCAGACGGGCGCCGTGGAGGGAGGCGGCGGCGGTGATCCGGTCGCCATAGGTGCCGACCGCGGTCAGGGACAGCGCGCCGCCCATGCAATAGCCGACGCAGGCGACCTTGGCGCCGGCGAGGCCGGGCTGGCTGTCGAGGAAGGCCAGCAGGTGCTTCGTGTCGTTCATGGTGCCGGCATTGTTGACCGACATGACCAGCTGCATCATCCGGTCGCGATCCTGCATCAGGTCGTCGCCCCCGGCCCCGCCTGCCCGATAGTAAAGGTTGGGCAGCATCACCGCGTAGCCGTGCGAGGCCATGCGCGCCGCCATGTCGAGCAGCGCCTGGCGGATGCCGAGACCGTCCATGTAGAACAGGATCGCCGATTTCGGCTTCTGACCGTCGGGCGCGAAGAAATAGACGGGGACGGTGCCTTCTTCGGTCCTGATCTGGTGCGTCGTCGCGGTCATGATGCTTCCCCTTCTGTCCGGTTCGTTTCGGTATCTGGATGCGGCCGTGCCTTGCGCAGCTCTGCGAGGATGGCCTGGGCGCCGGGCCGGTTCAACAGGTCCGGCACAGGCGTGGCGATCTTGCGCCGCCAGTTCGGTCGTTCGTTGCTGGTGCCAGGCAGGTTGACGGCGATCCGCTCACCCGCCAGATCGTCGGTCTGGGCCACGACCAGGGTGGAGCGGGCGCTGGCGACGAAGGCATGTGCCGCCGGAACGACATCCTCGGCCTTGAGCTTCTTGTCATCCGGGTCTTCGAGGAAGCCCGCGGCGACCAGAGCCGTCACCAGCTCCGTCTTCTCGTCCTCGCGGGTCGCCAACGCGTCGGGCAAGGTCGCCATCGGGATGATATTCAGCAACGCCCGCTCATGCAGGTCCGCCCCCTCCCACCAGCCGGCGAAGGTCGGCAGGTCATGGGTCGAGATGCACGAAAGCGCGTTCTGGGTGTAGCTGGACGGCTTGTTGAAGCCGATACCGTCGCGCTCAAGGAACAGCACGCGATAGGCCTGCACATCGGCATCGGCCAGCGGCTCACGAAAGCCGCGCGGCACGGTGCCCAGATCCTCGCCCACCACCAGGCATTCGGCGCGGTTGCTCTCCAGGGTCACCTGGCCCAGCTGGTCTTTGAACGGATAGGCGACATAGGCGCCGTCCTTGCCCTCGGCCCCGTCGGGCACCCAGAACAGGCGGGTCAGGCCCATGGCGTGGTCGATCCGCATGCCGCCGGCATGGCGCATATTGGCGGCCAGCAGGGTGGCGAAGGCGGCAAAGCCCGTCCGCGTCAGCCGGTGCGGGTCGACCGGGGGCAGGCCCCAAATCTGGCCGGTGGTGGCCAACAGGTCGGGCGGGGCGCCGATCGAGACGCCTTTGACGTAGAGGTCCGGCTGGGTCCAGACCTCGGCCCCGTCCGGCGCGCCGCCGATGGCGAGGTCGCGCATAATGCCGACGCCAAGCCCCAC
>Ga0105238_10002438_pt1 | contig 18662 bp, 14 predicted proteins | sample KBSC34metaG_FD_81526 | JGI IMG/M metagenome (GOLD analysis project Ga0105238, IMG submission 81526) | Corn rhizosphere microbial communities from Kellogg Biological Station, Michigan, USA - KBS C3-4 metaG | ecosystem: Host-associated > Plants > Roots > Rhizosphere > Soil | place: Michigan, USA... | reverse complement strand
GGTCTCGTCGAGACACCGCGGGAGTTCTCGTTGGCCGATCTCAAGGCGATGACCAAGCAGGAGCAGATCACGACGCATTTCTGCATCCAGGGTTGGTCTGGCGTTGCCGAGTGGGGCGGCGTTCCGATGCGCGACATTCTTGATCTCGTGAAACCTAGCCCTGAGGCGCGTTACGCGGTGTTCTATTCCCTTGCCGACGGTGCCGACGGCGGCCGCTATTACGACGTCCATAAAATCGAGAACATGTGGCACGAACTAACGATGCTCGCCTACGAGATGAACGGCGAGCCGGTCAGCATTCTGCATGGTGCGCCGTTGCGGCTGCGCTGCGAGAACGAGCTCGGCTTCAAGATGGTCAAATGGGTCACGGCGATCGAGTTCGTGGCGGACTTTACCGATCTCGGCGCCGGCCAGGGCGGTTACAACGAGGACCACGAATTCTACGGCTACCGGATGCCGATTTGATCGCTTCTTGCGATCGCCATGGTAACAGCGATGCTCGATAGGCGCCGAGCGCGAGGCAGGAGCTCAAAACGATGATCGTCAAGAATATATTGCCGCGCGCGCTCGAACGCCTGGCCGTGATCGAAGCGCAAGCGCCGGTGAGAGAAGCCGCCGCGTTGATGTCCAAGCCCCACACCGATCTTATCGTCGTGTGCGATCATGGCGACATGGTCGGTGTTTTGACAAAGACCGACATCGTCGGCCAGATCGGTCGCTGCATGGGCGCCGGCTGCACGGCCACGGTGGACAGCATCATGACCCGTGACGTCACCTACTGCCAGACGCACGAGATATTGCTCGATGTCTGGTCAGTGATGAGGGAACGGGGTCTGCAACGTGTTCCAATCCTCGACGAAGCAAGAAGGCCGCTCGGCATCATCTATGCGCGGGAAGCCTTGCAAGCTCTGCTGTCCGAATCAGAGAACGAGGATGAGTTGCTTCGCGACTACATATCCGGGGCCGGATATCGTTAAACTAAGCCGAATGTCCATCGCCAGTTCCAACTATCGACCGACGTGTATCTGAGCCGACCACAAATATTTCGAAAGGAGCCCGCGATGCCCCACCAAAATTCTGAGTCCTCAAGCGAGGCCCTACAGCGTCAACAGGCGCTATCAAGATGGGACAACGAAGGTGGGGCTGGTCCTGCTGTGGCTCCCGCGGGCAATAGAAAGCAAGTGCCCACTCCGGACATGAGCAATGCTGATCTGGTCGCGTTGCGCGTCCGGGTCATTGCGCTGGAGAATTTGCTGATTTCGTTGCTCGCCACGGCATCGGACCAGCAACTCGAACTGGCGCGCGAAATGGCCGGCTACATCTCGCCGAGGCCCGGCTTTACCCATCATCCACTGACCATACATGCCTCGGCTCATATGATCGACCTCATCGAGCGATCGTCTCGCTTCCAATGACGTGGAAAACTCGTCGATCCGATGTTGCGAACCGGATTGCGCACCAAACATGAGCTGTCCGGCCGCCCACTACTTGAGACGCGACCACTTTGTTCAGGCCCCATGTGGCATGCTCGACGCGAAGGTAATCCGCGCGATCGAACCTTGTTGCCACCGGTGTTGCTTGCGACCTCCACTCGCGCATGGATTTGATGCACGAACGTAGGACGAATATCCCGAACCGCTTCAGAATGAGGTCCCTAAGAGCTACAGCGAGAATAAGGCGCGCCGTTGGAAACGATTACAATTGTTCTCATTCTCCTGGTTGCGGTGGTCGTGAGCGGCTTCGTATCGCGCATGCTGCCGCTGCCGATCCCTCGGCCTCTGGTCCAGATCGCCTTGGGCGGGATAATCGGCCTTGTCGCCAATCTGCGCGTCGAGCTTGACCCTGAGATATTCTTCCTTCTCTTCATTCCGCCGCTGTTGTTCCTCGATGGTTGGCGCATTCCGAACGAAGAGTTGCTGAAGGATCGCACGGCCGTCCTGGAACTGGCGCTCGGTCTGGTCATCTTGACAGTCGTCGGGGTCGGCTTCTTCGTGCACTGGATGGTCCCGGCAATGCCGTTGACCGTCGCGTTCGCGCTGGCGGCGGTGGTATCGCCGACCGATCCAATCGCCGTCTCGGCCATCGCCGCGCGGGTGCCTATCCCAAAACGCCTGATGCACATTCTGGAGGGAGAGTCGCTTCTCAACGACGCTTCTGGTCTCGTCTGCTTGCGCTTCGCGATCGCCGCCACGCTGACTGGCACGTTCTCGCTCTCCGATGCGGCGCTCAGCTTCGTGTGGGTCGCGCTCGGCGGTATCGCAGTCGGCTTCGGCGTTACGTGGATGACGGCAAAGGCAAAGGAATGGATCGCCCGTCAAATCGGTGAAGAAAGCGGGTCACAGATCCTGATCAGCCTGCTGCTTCCGTTCGCATGCTATTTGCTCGCCGAGCAGCTGCGCTGTTCAGGAATCCTCGCAGCCGTAGCGGCTGGCCTGACCATGAGCTCTGTCGAATCATCCGGGCAGGCCATGGCGGCGACCCGGATGCGGCGCGGCACGGTATGGGACACGATCCAGTTCGTCGCAAATGGCATTATCTTCGTGATCCTGGGCGAGCAATTGCCCTCGATCCTTGGGCCAGCTGCTGAAACGGTTAGGCTGACTGGCCATCACGAGCCATGGTGGCTCGTGATCTATGTTCTGGGTATCTACCTCAACCTAGTCGCGCTCCGCTTTATCTGGGTTTGGGTGTCACTTAGTCTGACGATTTTCAGGGCTAACCTTCATGGCGCCAAAGCCCGAGGGCCGAACTGGCGACTCGTGGCGGCCACATCATTAGCGGGTGTTCGCGGCGCCATCACTCTGGCCGGCGTTCTGACGCTCCCGATCGCCCTCCATGATGGCTCTCCCTTTCCGGCGCGTGATCTCGCCATTCTTCTCGCGATGGGCGTGATCATCGTGTCGCTCATCGCCGCGAGCATCGGTCTGCCGTGGGTGCTGCGAGGATTGGAGATGCCGGCAGAGCCCACTTACCAGGCGGAGGAAGATCGGGCGCGGGTCGCCGCGGCCGAGGCCGCAATCGCCGAGATCGAACGCGTTCAGCACGAGCTCGCTGCCGGTCGCAAGGATGCCGACGTCTATATGGCTACGGCGGCGCGAGTCATGGACTTCTATCGCACTCGCATTGAAGTCCGCTCTCGCGAGGGAGAAGCCGCGGCGCTCGCGAGGGAAAGCGAGGACGTCGAACGGAGGATGCGGATGGCAGCGGTCAAAGCCGAGCGCACCGTGATTTTTCGCATGCTGCGGTCACAGCAAATCAGCAGCGAGACAGCCGGCAAGCTTGTGCGTGAGCTTGATCTGCTGGAAGCACGATATGAAGCTTACAGATGACGCCGACGCCGGCCTCGGCCGTCCAACCATCGAAACCACCGCCGCTAGCGAGCAATCATCTAAGTTTTGTCGGTGCAGTCGAATTTGTGCACGCAAAGCTCGTTCCTACGACAATTCGGATCTGGACCGGCAGCAATATGCGCTCCAACTCGATCAACGGGACGCATGCTTGCACGACTACGGAATCGACGCCGCTCCCATTCGTTCCGACGTCCTTGGCTATACGGCTGCGGTTATTGCCAGCACCTGGCCAAACGAAACTCCGCCAACGGATGTTTCCTATCCTGACACGTTGCGTATGCCCGTTGTCGGGGCATCGCCGATACTCGAAGAGCTGATGGAAAGGAAAGGATTGGCCTCGAGGTCAATGAACTCACGCCGGGCGATCCCCAACATATTGCAATCGCAGCAATGTGCCGCAGTCGGTACGACAACGTCTCCACAGCCCGCCTCAACGTGATAGAGGCCGCCCAAAGTGAGCTACTTCAACCTTTCTACGAAATCCTGATCGTATGACTCATGATCATTCTTGCCTGCCACGGTCTGATCCCTCCGCGAACCAAACTGACATTCACGCTCATGCTTCTGAGCGCGATTTCTCTCAGCAGCGTGATGTTCGTCATCGCCGACCTCAGTCGGCCTTATGGTGGGTTTTTCAGCATTCCCAGTGCGAGCATGCGTAGCGCTTTGCAGGAAATGCTCGCGAGGGCGAGCTAACCGATTGCTCCTTGGGCGGGTTATCGGATTCCCGAACGCAGGGGCTCCAGCCACAAGGAAGGCTAGCATCACCGCGAAAATGAATAGGTCCGAGACCGTTGCGACATTCTCTGAGGTGCTTCGCTCCCCGTTCCGGACATGCTGAAGACCGGCCAGACCATAGAATAATCCTGCGCACACCGCCGCGGGTATGACCCAGCCCGGCCAATAGAGGCTCGCCAGCCCGATGACTCCGATTGACACGTTTCCAAAGCCGAGCTCGGAAACGATCTTTCTGGCACCCGGATCCTTGGTTTCAAATATTGTCTCTGCGGTGAACTCGGGGTTTCGCTATCTGCCGAACGCCCGCCAGCATCAGCCGCACTCCGACGGCCCAAAAGACGAACCACTTGCCGACCAGCATCCATAGGTCACTACCTTGATGCAGCAGCGCTTCGATAGCGACCGATGCGATCGGGAAAACGACCATCAGGCCGATCACCATGACAACGTACATTTCGCCCCCAAAAGGGATTATATTACCCTTCAATAAGCTTCCGAATCGGAAATCCCTAATGCCTCGCAGCAAGCCTATCGGGCGTTCCGCGCGCAAGGTGCCTTACGTGCATCCCCTCAGGGATGCATGACGAGACCGATCATGTGTTCTGGTCGACAGTGGTCAAGGCGCGTCCGCGTGCTCAACCGTGGACCCGAGAACTGCAATGACCGACCATACCTGTTTCGCTTCGCCGGCACGAAGCAGTCTGGGACGCGGACCACGCGGATCGAGCAGGCGATGCCTGCGATCTTCGAAGGACTGGGATTCCAGGAGTGGCGAGATCGTGAAACTGAGGATGCGTGCCGAGAGATAGTGTTCTTGACAGCCGTATGCTGTCCAACGCCGTGGTCGGTGCGGGGAGCCGGAGCATTCATCGTGGCAGTCGTGTTCGCGATGACGGTAGATGTCGAGTCGACGATGCTGGCGGTGCTGGTAGCGCTGGGCGTGGCCGCTCGCCGGCGCGCGACGCGAAAAGGTCATCGTCCAACGTTTGAGATCAATCGAGGTCGATTGAAAGAGCGAACTACGCCGCAGCACTCTATGGTATTCTAGGTTATCCGGCGCAACGGCATCGTCGCGCCCACTCGATTCTCTCATTGCATCGTAACAGGCTGATTTTTATACACAAAAACTTTCCGCTGACGGTCTAAATCCGACTGCCAGTCCGTCAAATTTTTTCGCTTTTGATTTCAAAGGAAAAATCGCGCGATTCAAATTTCGCGCGGCTTCGACAACTATCGCCAACTATCGGTCAATTTTTCGCGTTGTCGATCGCGGAGCGCATTCTGCGCCAGGATGAAAAAAGACCGTCAGCACCTATAACACAAAGCGTTCGCGCTGGCCATGTTTGTGCTCTCCTGATCACATACAAACCCGGCCAATTGTGGTTGATGAGCTCTTGATCGAAAGTGGCATCGTACTGCGGCGGTGTGGAAGGACACATGGTCAACAAAGGTTCGAGATGGTGACGAGAAGGCAGCGGCGTAATGGCTCGGTGCGCTAAGCCCATCCAGTAACCGGTTTCGAGTCCGGCCCGCAGCGTTGCGCTTCAATGAGGCCGAGACGCGCGCGCCTCGGATGCGCTGTCGTGTTCTGCTCTGGCAAATGCCGGCGGTGGATCACTCAACCCTGTAGCCGAGCTTCCGATATCCAGATCGCCGCTTCGCCGCCACCCGTCGACGGACATTTGCGCTCAAAAGCCGTCATCGCACAGGATGTCATGCAGCATTATCGGAAATCGTTCTAGGTAGCGCGGAAGGACGGTAAAAGGACGATCGATCCTAAGCGAGCACTTGGTTGATAGCCTTTTCAACCAATTCTGGCGTCGCCCTGAACCACTCCACCGAACTGAAAGATCGTCCGTCCGGTCCCGTCACCCGCAGGGCTGTGTGATACGGTCGAAGTGCCCGGTGAATGCGCTGTTCGACCTCCTTCGCCGAGTGGCCCACCAGCTCATAAGTTTCCACTATGACTACGGGCGCAAATAAAAACGTCGACTGCGTTTCGGCGTGCGCTATACGGTCCTCGACTGCCCCTGATGTGGTGCCGACCTTAAGCAATCCGTGAACTTCAGGTTTATCTGATAGGGAGCGCAGGACGTATACGAACCCGGTTCGAGCGCCCTCAAACAGAGGGCCAACGTCCGTCACACCGATTCGGCGGGCATCTTTATCCTCGTAGAGCCGCCGCACCAGCGACGACATAAGCAGATTAGATTCTGTGCCGTTGTCGAAAATGACGCGCAGGCGGGCGTCTGGCTTGCCATTGCGCTTGTGCTCGTCGCGAAGGTCCGCAACGTGGACAAGCTGACCCTTGAGGACGAAAAACTCGCCTAACTCGACGCGCTCCTGCCGAAAGGGCTGAGGTTTGCGCGTTCCTTCTACGACGGACTTCCGAATGCCCTCGAACAGCGGCTCGAATCGCTCGAAATCGGGGCACGGACGCCGGTCGGCGACAAAGTCGGGTCGTGCCATCGGCTTGAGTTCGTCGCGCACGTCGAAGATGTCGAGGCCATCGGAGAGCAGAGGATCATCGAGAGGGTCGGTGACGCCCGCTCCGCTGAACACGAGGTTGCGCTTGTCGTAAGAAGCGAGCCTCTCGAGATTTGCCTTCGATGCGCGCAGTCCAGCCAGTTCATTTGCAAGCATGCGCTCTCGAACACTTCGTCCTGGCTGGGAGATCGGCTCGGCGCCAGTCTCGTCTACGAAGGCGTTGATGCGCTCGATCACCTCAACCGCGCGGGCGAGGAGGGACGTTTGCGTTGCCTTCGGCTTTTCGTCCGGTGTGAGTAAAAGCTCGTCGTTGAGATAGTCGATTGTTTCAGCCATCGGCCTGTCCTCTATCCGCGCCCGCCATGGCCGCGCGTTTCTCTCGCGAGAGCTTGCGCAGATATGCCAAAGCGTCTGCCAGCCTTACCTCGCGGCCATTGGGAGAATTGAGGTTCGGTTCGCGGCCCTCGCGCTGGATGAATTCTTTGATGCGTGTGTAGAGCTTTTCGGCCTCATCCTGCGTCATACTCACCTTCAACGCGCGGACCTCGCCGTGAAGGCGCGCGAGCAACTCTTCGGAGAGTTCCTTCGATAACAGCTCGTAAGCATCATCGAAGTCGCGGCGACCGCCGAGTAGATCGACCTGCAACTCCCTCACGTTGATGAACCGACTTGCCTGCTGTACGAAGCGGTCGCCGGCGTTTGGACCGGTCGTGGCGGACGCGCTACTGCCTCCGTCTGGTCCCGCTAAGGGAGGCTGCTCGTCTTCGGACATGCCGGGCGTCTGGATAATGCTTGGATCTTTGGCGACCTCACGGCCCAGCGCGGCGCGTACGCCGAACAAGCCCACCGCGTCCTGAACCTGCTCTTCGGAGAAGCCGGGGTATCGCCGCTTGATTACGTCGGTGACCACGAGGTCGTACATGACGTCCGTGTGGTGGTCGTCAGGATTGATCATAACCGTCAGCGTGCGCGAGTCGTTCTGCACATCGGCAAACAAGTCGTTGAAGTCGTTTTCGATTGCCTCGACAGCCCGCTCGTCGATCTCCGGCATGCCTATAATTTCGATCTCGCCTGCGTTGGTTACCGGCCCCGCACTCGGCTTGTCGCCGGGCGAGCCGTCGAATTGGTCGGCGCCTTTATGGGTGCGGAACTTGAAGACAGGCGCCATCACTTGCTCCATCAAGAGCGATACCGAGATGGCCTTGAGCATGTCATTGACGGCGCGGCTCACCGCCTCATCGTTGGCGAAGGGGGCGGAGACAAGGTTGGTGAACTGTGCCTCCGTCTTGCCGGGCGCATCGCGTGTTGCTCGGCCGATGATCTGCACCACTTCGGTCAGCGAGCCTCGATAGCCGACCGTGAGAACGTGCTCGCACCAAACCCAGTCGAAGCCCTCCTTCGCCATGCCGAGCGCGATGATGATGTCGATATCGTCGCGGCTCTTTACCGCGCGTAGGCTCGCCAGCACTTTCTCGCGGTCGGCGCTGTCATCCACGAGGTTCGCTATCTTGAGCGTGCGACCGCCAGCTGTAAGGTGCACAAAACCGGTCGCGGGGTCGGTGCTAGTTTTGGAGTTTTTGCCCAAGCGGTCGCCAATCGCATCCACGATCGCGTCGACCGCGAACATCTTGCTGACCCCGCTACCCTCGGCCGAGCCCACATGAGGGATGTGCACGATTGTCTTCAGGTGCGGGTCGAGGGCATCGCCGATCGCGTCGAGGTACTTGCCCTGGTAGAAGCGGAAGTTGATGCGTAGCGTCTTGAGGTATTCGTAGCCGTTTAGCTGTTCGTAATAGGTGTAAATTACCCGCTCGAAACGGGCTTCGTCCAATGGGTGCAGGACCGCCGTGCCGTCGCCGCGGAAGTAGGAGCCCGTCATCGCGAGGATGTGCGCGGCGTCGTGCCCCGCTTCGCCTGCCCGGTCGATCAGCCCGCGCAGCAGGTTACCCAGCCTACTGTTCTCATCCGAGGAAGCGTGGTGCAATTCGTCCACGCACACGAGCGCGCGGTCGAATAGGGTCACGTCATCCGTTTTGGCGTAGGCGGCGCGCAGGGTTGAGTGGGTGCACAGTGCAGTCCGCCGGCCACCCTCGCCCCGTAGAAACTCGATCAATTCGTCCACCTTACGGCCGGTCTCTGAGCCGACAGTGCAGAGGTCCAGGTCGAGGCGCCAGTCCGAGTGGAAGCCGCCTGCCGCGAGGCTCGTGCCCCGGAACGAGGCGCCGATGGAACGTTCAGGCACAGCGATCACCACGCGGTCGACGGCGGCGGTACGCAGCTTCTCCAATCCCACGAACATGGCCGCGCGCGACTTGCCCGAGGCAGGTGGCGACTTCACCAACAGATGCTGCGCGTCCCTCTTGTCCCATACCCGAGCCTGCATGGCGCGCATGCCGAGACGATCCGTCGCCTTGGACGCGCCCGTTCCGTCGTAGGTGAGCGTGATAGAGCCGAGACCGTTCTCGCCCGCCTTGTTATCCGTCTCGCTCACGCGTTCACCTCTTCATTGATCTTCGACGCCTTCGGTTCTTCCACCGCCATGCGCGCGTAGAGTTGTAGCATGTGCTCGATCCGATCTGCGTCCGAGCGGTATCGACGCGAGCCGAAGATCGTTTCCATCGTCTCGTCCAGCTCCTCATGTGCGCGGCGCAGGCGGCGTGGCATGGTGGCGGGAACGTAGAGATCACCGAGCGATTGCCCGAACCCCGCTTCTTTGCGCGCCTCGTCGATCGACCACCAATGCTCCTCAAGGTCCGCCTTGCGGCGATCAGACAGTGACGGAAGGGGGAAGGTGTTCCATACTAGTGTATTCGAGTAGCGTGGGTCCTCCTTAAGGCGTCCGCCCACCGTCTCCAGCCACAACCGATGCAGGCGCGAGGACAGGACGGCAGCCTGCCAGATCGCGCCGTCGAAGATGCCGAACGCCTCGCTGGACGTGATGTTGGTTTCGTCCTTCACGTCAACAGGCAGATATTCGCGGTCCTTGCTCGCAGGACGCGGCACCATGATCGTGTGCGAGGTAGCCGCGCCCGGACGTTGCAGGAAACGATGAGGCCGGTCTGCGAACGCCTTTGAGATCTCGGACGCCTCCTCTTTGGAGCGGTCTCGTGCCACGGCATCGAACCGTCGTGCCAGTTCGGGGATGGCCTTCGCCTCCTCGACCTCGTCGTCCCCCACCCAAAGGCAGTACCGCTCGATGCCTTTCATCAGCTCTTGAGACCCGTAGAGCCGCCGCACGAAGCGCGCTGCCTCCGGGTGAGCCTTGAGCAGCGCGTCGCGCTCGTTGCGGTCGAGAATCAGGTTGCCGCCGTCGGTCGGCTGATTGCCGCGTGTCATCGGTTGGAGATCAGGTGCGAGCGGCTTGCTCGTCTTGGCCACGATCACCGTGGTGCCCGGCGCAAGGTAAGGGCCAATTACCTCCACGTCGCGCACGGTATCGCCGTCGAACAGACGCTTAGGCGCGTTACTCGGCCGTCCCATGCCGACGATTACGCAGGTCACGCCCGCATTGTGTGCGGCGAGGTTCGACCACTTGAAAGAACGGTGCGCGAAACGAATCTCCATATCGTCGAGCAGATGCGGCCACAATTCAGGTACCTGCACACCCTGTACGATGGAGTTGGTGGCCACGAAGGCGAAGAGCGCATCGGTCGCTAGCGCGTAGTCGCGCGCCTTAGCGAACCAGAGCGTCACGTAATCGAGATTGCCCCAGTTCTTGACCCGTCCCTTGAAGACGCGCGCCATGTCCGCCTTCTGCCCGGACGACCAATAGGAAGAGCCGCGGAATTGCGGGTTCCCGACCACGACCGTCTCCGCCCCCGTGTCCGGGGGGCAAGCCTTCAGCCAGTCGATTTCGGCCGCATTGCCCTTCACAATCACGCCGGCCTTCTGGAGCGGCAGGAAGTCGGTGCGCTGGCCGAGGTTCAACTCCAGCTGCTGATCGCACTGGTACTTCGCGATCCATAAGCCCAGCCGCGCTGCCTGACAGGCGAAGTCGTCGATCTCGATTCCGAAGAACTGCTCCAGCGCTATGCCCGATAGGCGCGGCGTGGCGAGGCGGCGCATTGCCTCGATCTCCAGCGTCCGCAGCTCCTTATAGGCTAGGATAAGGAAGTTGCCCGAGCCGCAGGCCGGATCGAACACGCGGACGCGCCCGAGTCGCTCGAGGAAGTTGCGCAGCCGTACTTTATTCGCCCCCGCCCGCTCCAGCTCCGTGTGGAGCGGATCAAGCAAGATGGGCTCTAGCACCTTCATGATGTTAGCCGGGGACGTATAGTGCATTCCCAACTCGCCGCGCTTGTCCACGTCGACGACAGCCTGGAGCATTGAGCCGAAGATATCAGGGTTGATAAGTTTCCAGTTCAGCCCTGCGCAGTCGAGAAGCAGCTTGCGGCAGCGCCCATCCAGCACCGGCATGGGCACATCTTCTTCGAACAGGGATCCGTTGACGTACTCTAGCTTGGACCAGCCCTTCGTTTCTGACGACCGCTCGTCGCGTTTCGTGTCCATGTGCCGGAACGCGCCTTTGAGGAACGCAGTGAGATCCGTGCCGTCTACGTTCGTCGACTGGCGCACGGCGATCTCGAACGCGTCCTTTTCGAAAATGCCTACATCATCCGAAAACAGGCAGAACAGCACGCGTGCCATGAAAATATTGAGCGCGTGCCGATCGGCTTCCGTTGTCCTTTCCGGGTTGGCGTCGCGCACCGCGTCGTGGAAGCGGGAGATGAAGCGCGTCGCCCGCACATCGGCCATGCGCTCCTTCTTTGGAACGTAGCGCTCGTGCCCGCCCAGCGGGAAGAACACATCGCCCTCCAGCGAGAGCATATCGAGGCCAACGCGTAGCGGCTCTTCGTCGAATCTCGGGCTGGTGTCGTAGGCGGCGATCCGGTCGCCATCATAGGCGAGCAGCACGCGGGGGCGGCGACCCTTGGGTGAAACCTCAGCTTCAGCTCGCATACGGTCCAGCGCCGCGTCCGCCCCTCCCGGTTTGGTCGCCTCGAATCGCAGCATCCTTGCCCAGGTAAATTCCCCGCTCTTCGCAGTGTCGCGAAGTTTTGTGATCGTCGAGCGGGGAGCGCCTACCGCCTCCATCAGGGCCAAGCCAAACTCGCCGCCCGCCGGCGGATTGGCGGCGAGATCATCGAGGTTCGAGTAAATTTCTCCGGGGGTTAGCATGTTGTTCGAACTTATTCTCTATCCCGCAACTTCGAAGGAAGTTCACAATCCGGATGCTTCGGACCTCGACGACAAGGCTTGGTCAAACGTAAAACCGAAACGGCACCACATTCGTATTGTGCGCACCGACAGCGGGTAGCTCCAGGCCGGCCACGCGACCGAACATCTCACGCTCGAGCCCGCTCTCTTCGACCATGCGCCCGACCGAACCCGGATAGGCGGCCTCGAGGGCGGCGAGCGCGCGCGGTAAAAGTTCAGGAGCCTCACCGGTGATGATATCGTCGTAGCGCTCGTGGCGCTTTTGGCCTGTTTTGCTGAGGTGGATATATCCGGTCCGATACTGGTCGGCAGAGACCATGCGGAGATCGTAGGCGCGGCGGAGGATCGCCGCCGCAGACACCTTCCACCTTAACTTAAGCTCGAAGATCCGCGCCCAGTCCAGAAAGCGCGAGCGTGGAAACTCGTGCACGAACGAGGACCGAGGAAGCAGGAAAGCGCTCGCGAACCGGTTGGCTTGGTCCTCGGTTTCCTTGTCCCCAGTCTGAACGCCGCGGTGCATGATGAGATGACCAGCCTCATGCCCAAGATCGAAGCGGAGTCGGCAGGCGGCCTGCTTAGCGTCGCTGCGAATGATCAGCGGGCGAACGGCATCGATCGACAGCGCATCGACTCGTTCGGAAACGCCACCGAAGAAGCCGACCACCGCGCCGGCATTTTCCACCACCCGCATCATGCTGGAAATTGGCCCGGTGCCGAGCTGCCAATGCGCCCGAGCAGCATCCGCGACATCCTCTACCTCGTGAAGGGTGGAGACCGGAATGTCTGGGAAGGACACCTTGGGCAGATCGAGTTCACGATCGAGCTTGCTTACAAAGCCGTCGAGTAGGGTGCCGCGGGCGAGGACCTGGCTTACGACGGTCAATGGCGTCGTACGCTGCTTGCGGAAGTGACACTGCTCGGGCCGAATGCCGGCATTTGCAGGGAGACCAAAGAAGTGACGACCGACGCCCAAAGCGTCAGCTAGCGCGTCGCGCATCTCCTCCGTCGGTGCCTTCGTGCCCTGTTCAAGCTGATTCAAATACTGGCGCGTCGCACTTACACGGGTGCCGAGTTGCTCGAGCGTCAGCCCGAGCGCAACCCTGGCAAGCCTAAGCCGTTCGCCCTGGAACGCGAATGAAACCATAGTTGCCCCTTGCGGCCGTAATGGCGTCACTCGCCTGTCTTGGTCTCACCGTTGCGGTCGCGCACACCGACGTTCGGCGCCTCCAACTGAACGCTCTCGCTCGCGGGACGGCCCACGGCGCCGCTGACGGGACGGCTCTCGACCGGTACATCCCAATTGAGGATCGCTGTTTCACCGCGAAGCCCGACGAACTTGACCGACATCACACTGCCGTCGATGTCTGTCTCGACAGCGAAGCGATACGCGAGCTCGCGTCCCTCGTCGCGTTCGTCAAAAGAGAAACCGAGCTGGCGGAGCTCAGGCAGGCTCTGGCGCATTGTGCGGTCCGTCGGCTCGTCCGCTTCGCCGCGATAGATGCGGAGGGGCACTTCGCCGATGGTGAAAATGAGCTGCAGTGACCGATCGATAACGCCGAGCCAGTTGTGCAGACCCTCGTCGACAGCACGCAGAATGCGGGCCCGACCGAACTGGAACGCCCGGCATCCCAATGTCCATCCGTTATCGCCGTTCTCTTCGTCGAAAAGCTCGACGGCAGCCTGTCGGCCATCGACGATCATCCGTGCTACCGCAACGATGCGGTCTTCGGTCAGATCGTTATGGTATTCCCACGGATATGTCTTGGTCACTGTCGCCCCCTTGGCAGGCCTTTCGCCGCATCATGGGCATAAAACGAAATTTGTCAACCAAGAGCGGAGATGTAAACCGCAGCCCCGAGATGGCTGTACTATCTTCTGGGATCGGTGCGCAGCGATAGACCGGACTGCTAAGCCCGGCTGACCCCGGTTGGAGATAGGGGTAGCCATGTCTGAGAAAACTGCAAAGCACCAACAGCCGGCTATGCCCCCGACCGCAGTTGCGGCCGAGGCTGCTGAAGCGACTACGCTCTCCGCCCGCGATACCCAAGCATTCGTTCAAGCGGTTCTGGAGCCACAGCATGTTGGCCAGCGCCTGCGTGAGACTGTCCGACACTATCGGACTATGACAGGCGTCTACGGGGCAGGCCGGTTAGAACCGTAGCGGGGCCTGAGTAGCCGACCGGCTCGCCATCTCCGTCTTCCTTGGTAGGCATCATCAGCACGGGTCACTGCTGCCCTCTCAATTCCCCCCTCGGCAGTTGGTAACATCTGTGGCACTATAATTAAACGTCCCCTTTATTGCGGGCGAGAAGAGACTGAAATGCCACTGACACGAACATTCAAGCGTACAGTCCGGGCGCGTGCGCAGCGTGATACGGAGTTTCGAGCCGCTTTGTTGAGCGAAGGCGTGGAAGCACTCCTCGCGGGCCAGGTCGATGCCGCCAAGGCGACCCTGCGCAACTACATCAATGCCACCGTCGGGTTTGAGAAACTTGCGCGCACCACAGGGACGCCGGCCAAGAGTCTCATGCGCATGTTCGGCCCCCGCGGCAATCCAAGCGCGCGCAATCTGTCGGCCGTTCTCAAACACCTGCAGCGCAACTCCGGCGTAAGCCTGCGCGTCCAAACATCCGAGCAGCGCGCGCGGAGGAAAGAGGTATGATCGCCGCCGCCTGCCCCGTCCGAGCATGATCATGTCGACCGTCGCCCCTATGTTCTTGATTTGTTCTTCTGGGCTGGCTAGTCTCGCGACTCATGAGAATGAAAGCGCCGCAACTTGAGCCCGGGTCTCGCACCACAATGGACGGAGGCACTTTCCCTATCGCGCCGGAGAGCGCCCGAGCTATATCAAACAGAAGCGGAGATTGAGCCGGGTCCGCACGCCGAGGCTATCCGCTTTGCTTTGGCCGAACTGCGGCTTGCAGCCGTCTTCTGCATCGAAGGCGTGCCGACGATCGGCTTTTTGAATGACCCCAACATAGCGATTGAGCAAATCGACCGGGTGCACCGCATCCTGTGGAATCAGGGGCTCATGAGCCTACTGCTCGTCATCCGCGATGACGATTTGACCGCCTATTCGCTCGTCCAACGGCCGTTCTTGCGCGAGCAGGGGATCGTCCCCGACCCGCGTCTGGTGACGACGCTGTCGCTCATTTCCGACGCGCTTCGATTGCGCGATCTTATCGCCTCCACCGAGTCAGGCCGCTTCTGGTTCGAGAATGACAGGTTCTTCGATCCGGCCAACCGCGTCGACAGCGTGCTGCTTGCAAATCTGCTGCAGGCATTCCGCGAAATGAAAGACGAGTTGGGTAATGACGCGGCCCAGGCACTTCTCATGCAGGCGATGTTCATCGCCTATCTTGAAGACCGAGAAATCATCAAGCCTGACGATTTTAGCAAAGCCTCGAACGGCGCACACACCTCTTTCGCGCAGATGCTTGACGCACGAAGTCCCGCCCCTCTTGAAGAGCTGTTCGTCTGGCTGAAGCAGGGGTTCAACGGAAACATATTCAATGCGCCATGCGCGTTCGAAATCGGCGATGCTCGTCCGCCCAAGCTGAAGGCTGCGCATCTGCGCGTGCTGGCGCGTTTCCGTCACGGACGCGAAGAAATGACATCGGGCCAGTTGCGCCTTTGGGGGTATGATTTCAAGTACATGCCGATTGCGCTCATCAGCGCCGTCTACGATCGATTTCTCAAGGAAGAAGAAGGCAAGAAAAACGCAGAGGGCGCGTTCTACACTCCGATGTTCCTGGCTGACGTGGTCGTCAACCAGTTGTGGGATGATTTTTCCGACGAACAGCGCGCAACCGGCGTCTTCTGCGATCCAGCATGTGGCTCTGGGATTTTCCTCGTTCGGCTGTTTCAACGTCTTGTTGCGCATCATTGCCGCACCAAGAATAAGCGACACGCGACGTGGCGGGAACTGACCACAATCGTTCGACGGCTTCACGGCGCCGATATCAATCCCGCGGCCGTCCGCGTCGCCGCCTTTTCGCTCTACATTGCCCTGCTTGAGCACTCCAATCCGCCCGAGCTCTCTGCGCTCATTGACGCCGGCAAGCTCTTGCCGTCGCTGTATGGCGATACGTTACGGGCGGAGGACTTTTTCGAGACGCCAGATCAGGGGCGCTACGATGCAATCGTCGGCAACCCACCGTGGAAGGGGCGCGCGAACCAGATCACGAGCGCGCAGAAATGGGCGAAGACCAAAGGCCGGCCAGACCCCGCCAAGGATATCGCCTGGGGTTTCGTTTGGAAATCTTTGACCGTGATCAAGTCCGGCGGCGTGGTTGGGCTGCTGCTGCCGGCCATGGGCGTTCTTCATAACGTCTCACGCGAGGCCCAGGAGGCGCGGCGTATGATGATGCGCGCGACCCACGTCAAAAGGATCATCAATCTCTCCGATCTGGTGTTCCAGCTTTTTGATGGTGCGCAGCGGCCGACTGCTTTCGTGCTCTATAAACAGGCTGCAGCGGATGCGCAGCCCTACCGGTTTGAATACTGGAGCCCCAAGGCCGACCTCAATCTGCGGCTGAAACGCATGTTGACACTGACGCGCTCTGATCGCACGCGATTGCGCTCAGACCACGTTGAACAAGATCCCTCCGTCTTCAAGCGCAGACTATGGACGCGCTCACCTGATGAAAAGCTACTACAGTACCTGCGCAGCCTGCCCGCTCTCAATACGTTCGTGCGTGAGTTCAAGGAACTGCGTGGTCAGAAGCACAACCGTTCCACCGACTGGGTCATCGGCCAAGGCTTCAAACCAGCGCAACCAAATCGGATCGACGACGAACATTACCAAACGACGACAGCGCCGCTCGTTACAAGCTATCCCTATCTAGCTGCTGATGCGTTCCAAACTCTGGTGCTACCACGCATTAAGACCCGGCCTTGGCAAGACGCCACCGTCCATCGAGCTGGTTTTACGGGTGGGTTCTCGGGACCGCACATTATTATCCCGCAGGGTGTGGAGCGCGCCGTTGGCCGCGTGCGTGCCGCTTACACCGAACAGAATCTCGTCTTCGAACATTCGTTGCAGGCCATCGCATTCCCTGAATCCAAACGAACGACAGCGAAACTTCTCACCGCGATTCTCAATAGTCGTCTGGCGGCATGGTTCTATTTCCATGAGACCGCTAATCTCGGCACCGACCGCGCGAAAGTGGTTCAGACAGATTTGTTGAAGCTGACATTCGCAGAACCGCGAAAAATGCCCGACGCCAAACGCGCAATCGCGGCTTCGCAAAAGATTGTTCGGCTGATGGATAAAGCCATCCGGCGCGCCAACGATTTGCTCCAATCGTCGGATGATCCACTCGTAGAGATCGATAGCCTTGTCTACGAGTATTACGGCCTTGATGCGCAGGACGTGGCGCTTATCGAGGACAGCTTCAACTACATCATCCCCGCCATGCAGCCGCGCCGCAGTGCCGGCATGCAAGCGATTTGGGATAGCAGCAAGCCGCAGCAGCGCAAGGCCTATGCCGCCATGCTCTGCGATGCCCTCAAACCCTGGTTCAGAGGTTCGATCACGGCGTCCCTCTCGGCTAAATCGGCGGACACGGCAATTCTCAAGTTGTCCTTGGAGAACGATTCGAAATCGCGCGCATACAGCGAAGATACAACGTCGGATGTCGATTACTTTTTAACGAGCATTTCTGCCAATCTCCCAACCCCGCTTCCCGGCAATGTCCAGCTCGTACCTGATCTCAGGTTCATCATCGGTCGGGACATGTATCTCGTCAAACCCTTGCAATTGAGGCACTGGCTGAGATCTGTCGCCCTTGCCGATGCAGAGCAGATCGCTGCGGAATTTGCCGCCGCAGCGGCCCGGAATGGTAGCCAGAAAGCGTGTGATGCTCACGGGTGATCCGGCCGACTGGCTTCAACAGTTCCGTTCGCTTGAGGAACGCATGTCGCATGCCGTCGAAGCGGCATGGCCGATCTGCATCAAGCCGCTTCAAGCCAAGAAGAACGCGATGACACACGAGGACCACATTACCAATCATCTGGTCGATGCGCTCCGCAGAACCAAGATGGTGCCCGGCCTCATCATTCCGCAATATAAGCTGATGACGACCGCGGCGAACCAGCTCGTGTCGCTCTCCAGTAGCATCGATTTCGTTTTGACCATTGGCGACGACGAGGAGATTTACCTCGCCTGCGAATGCAAACGCTTGAACGTTCCCTACAAGTCCGGCCTCAAGGGTCTCGTCGGCGAATATGTTTCTGACGGGCTGATGCGCTTCGTCACCAGCCAGTATTCTAATGGCCTGCCTCTCGCCATGATGCTTGGGTACGTTATGAATGCGCGTTCCGACCGAGCGCGACGAGGCCTCGGTCGCGCCATGAAATATCGTGCAGCTATGATCAAGCTGAAATCCACAACCGACACGTCCCCCGTCCGGTTCGTCACCACTCACACCTGCGCAGCCGGACACGATATAGAAATTTCCCACACTCTCCTGACTTGGCCATGAGTGCTTGGCCGCCCGCCATTCCTCCTCCGGCGGCCTCTCTTCATTTTGACGCTTTATCGCCGGCCGCGCCTTGCGTTCAATGCCAGGCCCGCTCCATTCGCTGCGCTTCACCGTCGATAGCTAACCGGTCTTTAGGAGCCACGACGTCGCCGCCGCCTGATACGTGGCGCCAGCGACTTGTCGCCCGATTTCCAAGCTTTGACGTTCTGGGCTTTCCATCGCAGAGCCGGACTGGATTCTATCGCGGCGCGCACATCCTGCGGCGCCTCCAGAGCGGACGCGTCGATCTCACCGCGATCCAGCACGGCATCCAGAAACGCTGTCTCGCCGGCCGTAAACTGAAACAGCGGTGCGAGCTTCTCCCGGCATTCGGCTGTGACGCTCT
>Ga0105238_10002436_pt1 | contig 18670 bp, 17 predicted proteins | sample KBSC34metaG_FD_81526 | JGI IMG/M metagenome (GOLD analysis project Ga0105238, IMG submission 81526) | Corn rhizosphere microbial communities from Kellogg Biological Station, Michigan, USA - KBS C3-4 metaG | ecosystem: Host-associated > Plants > Roots > Rhizosphere > Soil | place: Michigan, USA... | reverse complement strand
TCTTGCCGTCGGCCGACAGGGGAATCGTATTCGTGATGACCACCTCGTCGAGCTGGCTGCCGCGGATGCGCTCGACCGCCGGGCCCGAGAACACCGGGTGCGTGCAATAGGCGTAGACGCTCTTCGCGCCGCGCTCCTTCAGCACTTCCGCGGCTTTGACCAGCGTGCCGGCGGTGTCGATCATGTCGTCCATGATCACGCAGTTGCGGCTGTCGATCTCGCCGATCACGTGCATGACTTCGGAGACGTTGGCGGTCGGGCGGCGCTTGTCGATGATCGCCAGGTCGCAGCCCAGCTGCTTGGCCAGCGCCCGGGCGCGCACCACGCCGCCGACGTCCGGCGAGACCACGACCAGATCCTTGTAGTTGCGCGACTTCAGGTCCGACAGCAGCACCGGCGACGCGTAGATGTTGTCGACCGGGATGTCGAAGAAGCCCTGGATCTGGTCGGCGTGCAGATCCATCGTCAGCAGCCGCTCGACGCCGACGGCTTCGAGCATGTTGGCGACCACTTTCGCGCTGATCGGCACCCGAGTCGAGCGCGGGCGGCGATCCTGGCGGGCGTAGCCGAAATACGGCATCACCGCGGTGATGCGGCGCGCGCTGGCGCGCTTCAGCGCATCGACCATGATGAGCAGTTCCATCAGGTGCTCGTTGGTCGGCGCGCAGGTCGGCTGCACGACGAAGACGTCGCGGGCGCGCACGTTCTGCTGGATCTCGACCGTGACCTCGCCGTCGGAGAAGTGGCCGACGCTGGCCTTGCCCAACTCGACGCCGAGGTGGGTGGCGATTTCCTGCGCGAGAACGGGGTTGGCGTTCCCGGTGAACAGCACGGTATTGAACAGCACGGTCACTCCGTCTTGGCTTTCGTGATGTGGGCGCCCGGTGGGCTGTTCATCGACGTGGCTGAGGGATCTCAGCAGATAAGGATCTGGCAGGGGAGGAAGGACTCGAACCCTCGCATGTCGGAATCAAAATCCGATGCCTTGACCAACTTGGCGACTCCCCTACACAGGACACGGCTTGCGCCGCCTCCTCCAACCATTCAGTCCCGAGCCCAGCCGCAGAGCGGATGGACCTCCAGACTGCGGCACGTTCGAGCAACCCATCCCGGCGGTAGCGCCGCCGGATATGTCGCCTCGGGGTGTTCGCCCGCGCCTTGCAATTCTTCATCGTCAACCATTGCGAACACCGCGCTGCCCGATCCCGTCATCCGGCTGTTGCCGAACTGGTCTTGCAGCAAGCGCAGCGCCTGCGTGATTTCCGGGCAATGGCTCTCCGCTGGGGCTTGCAGGTCGTTCTTGGCCTGCTCGATCATCCGGCGGTAAGCGCGCTCAGGAAAGCCCGCAAGTATAGCAGCTTCGGTATTGCGGCTGAGCAGCGGGCTGGCGAAGAGCGCGCGCGTTTCGACCCCGGAAGGTGGCTTCAGGACAACAAAGCGCTGGGATGCGAAGCGGATCGGCGTCAATCGTTCGCCGATGCCTTCGACGAAGGCATTGCGGCCGCCGACGAAGAAGGGCACGTCGGCGCCGATCGTCAGCGCCAGCGCCAGCAGCCGTTCGCGCGGCCAGTCGAGACCCCACAGACGGTTCAAGGCCAGCAGGGTGCTCGCCGCGTCGCTGCTGCCGCCGCCCATGCCGGCGCCTGAAGGCAGTTGTTTGTCGATCGAGATGTCGGCACCCAGCGACGTGCCGCTGGCAGTCCGCAGCGCGCGGGCGGCGCGCAGGCAGAGATCGTCCGCGGGCAGGGCTTCGCCGAGGTCGTGGCGATGCAGCGTGCCGTCGCTGCGCCGTTCGAAATGCAAGGTGTCGCACCAGTCGATCAGCACGAAGAGCGATTGCAGCAGGTGGTAGCCGTCGGCGCGCCGGCCGATCACGTGCAGGAAGAGGTTCAGCTTGGCCGGGGCGGGGACGTCGGCGATGGATGACAGAGCGCTCACTGTTCGAGCCGCGCCCGCACCGTGACCACCGGCGCTTCGGCGCGCCGCGCGGTGATCCAGCCTTCGGAAAACTTCGCCAGGCTGACGGTCCATCCGAGCTGCTCGAAGCCGGGTTCGCTGGCCAGCGCCTGGCTCGGCGCATCGGGCCAGGGCCGGCCGCGCAGCCAGTCGAAGAGCGCGGCGACCGGCAGGCTTTCGCCGAGCACGTCGCGGGTCAGCGCGTCCATGTCCGAATACAGCGCCTTGGTATCGGGCGTGCTGAGCAGCACTTCGCCAGGCTGCCAGTGCGCACGCGCCATCACGCTGCCGAGCGGATTGGTCAGGTCGAGCTGGCCGGTCTCGGGATTGCCGCGCAGCTCGAATGCCGCCGACACGTTGCGCGGCGGCTCGCTCTCGACCTTGACAGAGAGCTTGCCCGAGAGCGGCGCGCCCAGCTCATCGGTCGCACCGGGCAGCGAGGCGCAGGCGGACAGCAGCACCGCCACCAGCAGCGCCGCCGCGCGTGCCGCCCGCAGCTTCACTGATTGACTCGCAGCCGCGACAGGGTTTCGCGCAACACGTCGTTGCCCTTGTCGCGCTGGCTCGCTTCGTTCCAGACCTTGCGCGCTTCATCCTTCGCGCCGGTGACCCACAGCACTTCGCCCAGATGCGCGCCGATCTCGGTATCGGGGCGCGCTGAATAGGCCTGGCGCAGCAGCTTCAGCGCTTCTTCCTTGCGGCCCATGCGGTACTCGACCCAGCCCAGGCTGTCGGTGATGAAGGGCTCGCCGGGCTGCAGCTGCAGCGCGCGTTCGATCAAGGCCTTGGCTTCCGGCAGCCGCATGTTGCGTTCGGCGAGCGAATAGCCGAGCGCGTTGTAGGCGTGGTGGTAGTCCGGCTTGATCGCGATGACCTTGCGCAGCAGCCGCTCCATCTGCTCGAGCCGGTTCAGCTTCTCGGCCATCATCGATTGTTCGTAGAGCAGATCGGGATCGTCAGGGAATTGCTGGTTCGCCTTGGCCAGCACGCCTTCGGCGCCGGCCCAGTCCTTCGCATCGCGCAGCAGCTGCGCCTCGGCCAGCAGCTTCGCGCGGCCATCGCCGGCATTGCGCTCCGGCGTGCTGCGCACCAGCGCGCGCGCCTCGTCCATCTTGCCTTGATGCGCCAGCAGCGAAGCGCGCCTCAACTGCACGTCGAGCGCACGCTGGGTGTTGTCGATCTTGTTCAGGTAGCCGTTGGCGGCGTCGAAGTCGCCGCGCTGTTCCGCGGCCTGCGACAGCATCAGCCAGGCCTGCGTCAGCGCCTCGTCCTTCGGCGTGGCGTCGTCATCGCCGGTGGCGGTGGTCGCGTCCGGCGCGGCCTGCACCACGTCGACGTACTTCAGCAGCGCGGTTTCCGCTTCGCGCGGCTGCTTCAGCTCCAGGTGCAAGGCGCCGAGGCTGAGCCAGGGCGGTGCCAGAGTCGGCTGCTCGACGGTCACGGTCTGCAGCTGGGCGACGGCGTCCGGATAGCGTTGCAGACCGGCCAGCAGGCGGGCATAGAGGATGCGCAGGCCGGCATTCGAGGGCTTAGCCACCAGCTGCTCGACGATGATGGTTTCGGCCGAAGGCGCCGTCTGCATCAGCTCCAGTGCGAGCAGCGCAGGACCGTCGTCCGCCGGGTTGGCGGCATGCGCGCGCTGGGCGCGTTCCAGCGCTTTCTGCGAATCGCCGGCGATCAGCCAGCCGCGGCCCTGCGCCACCAGCGCGGCCACATTGGTCGACGGGTCGCCGACCGCCGGCTTCAAGGCCTCTTCGAGCACGCTGCCGGCCTGTTTGCTCTCTTCGCTGCGGCCGAAGAAACGCGGCAGCGAGGTGATCAGCGCGACGCGGTCTTCCGCGGGTGTCACCGAGACGAACGACTGCAGCGGTTCGACCGCTTCGTTCGAGCGCTTCAGCGCGATCAGGATCTGCACCAGGTAGCGGTGCGCCTCGATCGACTGCGGCAGCGCCGCGCGCCAGGCCCGCGCCGCGGCCAGCGCCTGCTCGCCGGCGCGCGCCTCGAGGGCCATGTCTGTCGCACGGCGAAACAATTGCGGGTCGCGGGTGCGCTTCGCGGCATCGAGCATGACCTCGTAGGCGCCGGCCGGCTCGCCCTGGCGCAGCTCCATCTCGCCGATCAGCAGCTGGTAGAAGAGCGGCGCATCGAGAGACGAGTTGTCGACCGGATCGGCTTGAATCTTCGGGCTCTGCGCCAGCGCCGTGCAGCCCAGCGCAGCGCCCAGCGCGACGGTCGCCAGCGTGCGGAAAGCTCGTGCAAACGGGCCGACGAGCGGGGAATGGGCTGGCATCGAAAGGCTCCTTAAAGCGAGATGGATTCTATCGAGGCCACATAATTCCCCCGTCATGCCAGAGCTTCCCGAGGTCGAGGTTACGCGCCTTAGTTTTGCCGAACGCATTCACGGCGCCAGCGTGATCGGCGTGCGCATGGGCAAACCGCTGCGCTGGCCGCTGGGCTGCGAGCCGGCCAGCCTGGTCGGCACGACCGTCGGCCCGATCGCGCGGCGCGGCAAGTACCTGTGGATGCCGCTGGGCAGCGGCGGGCTGCTGATGCACCTCGGCATGTCGGGTTCGCTGGCTTTCGGGCCGCAGGCGCTGCCGGCTGGGGCGCACGATCATTTCGACCTGATCACCACGCTCGGCACCCTGCGCCTCACCGATCCGCGGCGCTTCGGCGCGGTGGTGTGGTCGGCCGGGCTGGCGCAAGACCCGGCCGCGAAGCTGCTCGCCGGCTTGGGCGTCGAGCCGTTCGACGCGGCCTTCACCGGCGAGTACCTCTACCGTGCGCTGCATCGGCGCCGTGTCGCGGTCAAGCTGGCCCTGCTCTCCGGCAGCATCGTCGTCGGCGCCGGCAATATTTACGCCTGCGAAGCCTTGTTCCGCGCGGGCATCGATCCGCGCACGCGCGGCGACCGGGTCAGCCGCGCGCGCTGCGAGCGCCTCGCGCTGGCAGTGCGCGAAACCCTGGCCGAAGCCCTGACCCTGGGGGGCTCGACATTGCGAGATTTTCGCGACGCGCATGGCATGAGCGGTGCTTTCCAGTTGCAGGCGCGGGTCTACGACCGTGCCGGCATGCCTTGCATGGTTTGTGCAACGCCGATCCGCCGCATCGTGCAAGGCCAGCGTTCAAGCTATTTCTGCCCGACATGTCAACGTCGATGACCCCGAATACGTCAGATCGTGTGGCCGGTTGCGCACACGGGGGCGGCAAGCACTGTCAGCAGATGTTTCGGTGTGACAGTGTGAACAGACGGGTCGGCTAGGATGATTCCTCCTCCATGGTTTGAATGACATGAGCGTGTCTTTTGCAGGCGGTCTCGATGCACTCGGCGGCTGGCGCCAGGGGGTCAGTACGCGCCTGAACGAGTTGGCGCGATTCCTCGGCGAACACGACCTGCTCGACGGCCCTGCAACCGAGGCGGTGACCGCGATGCGCGCCCGGCTGGCCGGCGAAAAACTCGTGCTGGCCTTCGTCGCCGAGTTCTCGCGCGGCAAGTCGGAGCTGATCAACGCGATCTTCTTTGCCGATGCCGGCCGCCGCGTGCTGCCGGCGGCGCCGGGGCGCACCACGATGTGCCCGGTCGAGCTGGCGCATGACGCGGGGCTGCCTCCCCAGCTGGCGCTGTTGCCGATCGAGACTCGGCTCGAAGGCCGATCGCTGGCCGACCTGCGCACCCAGACCGCGATGTGGAGCCTGCGCGAGCTGGATGTCGGTGCGCCGACGCAGCTGGCCGAGGCGCTCGGCGAGGTGGTGCGCACCAAGCGCGTGTCGATCGACGAGGCGCGTGCGCTCGGCTTCTGGGACGACGAGTCGCCGAGCGACAACCCGCCGGTGGCCGACGGCAAGATCGAGGTGCCGCAGTGGCGCCATGCGCTGATCAACTACCCGCATCCGCTGCTCAAGCGCGGCCTGGTCGTGCTGGACACGCCCGGCCTGAATGCGATCGGCGCCGAGCCGGAGCTGACGCTCGGCCTGCTGCCGACGGCGCACGCCACGGTCTTCATCCTCGGTGCGGATACCGGCGTGACCAAGTCCGACCTCGCGATCTGGCGCGACCACCTCGGCTCGCAGCCACGGTCGCGCTACGTCGTGCTAAACAAGATCGACACCCTGGTCGACCCGCTGACGCCGCCCGCCGTGGTGCGCGCGCAGATCGAGCAGCAGCGGCAGCTCTCGGCGCAGATGCTGAACATCGAGCCGCAGCGGGTGTTCCCGATGTCGGCACGCCAGGCGCTGGCGGCGCGGGTTGCCGGCGACGATGAAGGGCTGGTCGCGAGCCGGCTGCCCGAGCTGGAGGCGGCCCTCGCGACGCAGCTGCTGCCGCAGCGCCGCCAAGTGCTCGAACACTCGGTGCTCGGCAGCACGCAACTGCTGGAAACGCATCTGGTGCGCCAGCTCTCCGACCGGCGGCGCCAGCTGGCCGAGCAGATGCTCGAACTGCGCGGCCTGCGCGGCAAGAGCAGCGCGAAATTGCGGCTGATGCTGCAGCGGGTCGAGGCCGAAGCGCAGGAATTCGAGCAGTGCACCAAGCGCATCCACGCCACGCGCTCGGTGCACGTGCGCATGCTCAAGGATGCGCTCGACAGCCTGGCCACCGATCGTGTGCGCGAGCTGATGCTCGGCATGCAGAGCGCGACCGAATCGTCGCTGCTCGGCTTCGGTGCGCGGCGCGCCTTCACGCGCTTGTGTGCCGGGCTGCGCGAGCAGTTCCAGAAGTCGATGCAGCACGTCGAAGAGATCCACAGGATGTTGGGTGCGGCTTATTCGCTGCTGAACGCGGACTATGGTTTCAGCCTCGCGCTGCCCGAGCCGCCGCAGTTCACCGGCTACGTGCGCGACCTCGAACTGATCGAGCGCAACTACGTGCAGTACCTGGGGCTCAAGCAGGCGTTGCGCCTGTCGCAGCCGAAGTTCATGGAACAGTTCCGGCGCATGCTGATGTCGCGGGTGCGGGTGGTCTTCGAGAACGCCAGCAGCGAGCTGGAGATGTGGAATCGCAGCGCCTCGTTGCAGATCGACGAGCAGCTGCGCGAGCGCCGCCGCGCCTTCCGTCGCCGCCATGAAGCGATGGAGCGCATCCAGTCGGCCGCGGGCGAACTGGAGCAGCGCATCGAGGAGTTCGAGAAGCAGGACGCGCGGCTGCAGGAGTTCGAAACGAGCCTGCATGAGCGTCTCGATGCGGTGCGCGAGCGTGCGCGTGCCGAAGTCATGCCCGCGTCCGCCGAGTCGAACGGCGCGCAAGTGGACATCGATCTGCCCCGGCTCGAACGCGCCTGATGGCGGTTATCGCTCGGGAGGCGGGCCCGCTCTCGCTCGTCACCGCGGAGTTCGCGTCGCGGCTGATCGACTGGCAGCGCAGGCAGGGCCGCCACAGCCTGCCGTGGCAGAACACGCGCGATCCGTACCGCGTGTGGCTGTCGGAAATCATGCTGCAGCAGACCCAGGTGGCGACGGTGCTGGGCTACTACGCGCGCTTCCTCGCCCGCTTCCCCGATGTGCGCGCACTCGCCGCCGCGCCGCTCGACGACGTGCTCACGCTGTGGCAGGGCCTGGGCTACTACAGCCGCGCACGCAACCTGCATCGTTGCGCGCAGGCGGTGGTCGAGCGGCACGGCGGCGCATTCCCGCCGAGCAGCGAGCAGCTGGCGGAGCTGCCCGGCATCGGCCGCTCGACCGCGGCGGCCATCGCGGCCTTCTGCTTCGGCGAGCGTGTCGCGATCCTCGACGGCAACGTGAAGCGTGTGCTGACACGCGTGCTGGGCTTCGAGGCCGATCTGGCGCAGGCGGCGAACGAGCGGGCTCTTTGGGCGCACGCGACCCGATTGCTGCCGCGGACGGGCATCGAGCCCTACACCCAGGGCTTGATGGACCTGGGCGCCACCTTGTGCAGCACGCGCTCGCCGAGCTGCCTGCTGTGCCCGGTCGGCGAGCTGTGCGTGGCGCGCCAGCTCGGCGAGCCGGAGCGGTTCCCGGTCAAGTCGCGCAAGCTGGTGCGTTCGCTGCGCGAGAACTGGTGGCTCTGGCTCGAATGCAAAGGGCAGGTGTGGCTGGTGCAGCGGCCGGACAGCGGCGTCTGGGCGGGGCTATGGACATTGCCGCTCTTCGATGACGAAGCCGCGCTGCTCGCCGCCGCGGCGCGACTCGGATCCGAGGCGCAGCCGCTGCCGACGATCCGCCACGTGCTGACCCACTTCGACTGGATCCTGCATCCGCGCCGGCTGCACCTCGCCGAGGCACCCGGCGGCCTGGGTCCGGGCCGCTGGGTGCCGCGCGAGACCTTGCACGAGATCGCCCTGCCGTCGCCTCTGAAGAAGCTCTTGAACAGCGACTAGGCGCCGGCCTGATCAGCCGATCACGCCCTTGCTGCGCAGGAACTCGTCGACCAGCTGCAGCCGGATCAGCGGGTCGTCGAGCGTCATCAGCTTCTGCTTCGCGGCGAGCGAAATCGGCAGGATCTCGCACCAGCGATTCGCCACCCAGCCGGCATCGTCGAAGCGAAAAGGCTCCAGGAAAGGCAGGCTGCCCTGCGCGCGCAAGGTCTCGATCGCGCTGGCCAGGCCCTGGGCGCATCCGCGCAGCGGCTCGGTGGGCGCGACCGCTTCGTCGCCGTCGATCAGCTCGATCTCGCCGAGCCACAGGCCATCGGGCTGCCGGCGGCTGGATTGCAGCGCGAAGCGCTGAGAGCCGCGGCACTGCACCATCAGGATGCCGGACTGCGGGCTGTCGACCTCGATCAGCTCGGCCATCACGCCATGCGATTCGAGCACCTCGTCGTGGCCCGGCTGGCGCACCTCGCGGCCTTCGCGCAGCGCGACCACGCCGAAAGGTGTCGTTTCGCGCATGCAGCGGCCCATCATGTCGAGGTAGCGCGCCTCGAAGATCTTCAGGTGCAGCAGGCCGCCCGGGAACAGCACCGTCTGCAGCGGAAAGAGCGGCAGCGCGCCGGTATCGAGGGTTGATGCGCGTTCAACCATCTCGAGCATCGAGTTCGCGATGGCGCTTCAAGGTCACGCCCTGCTCGGCAAAGCGCTGCGCCAGCGTCTCGACGAAATACACCGAGCGGTGCTGCCCGCCGGTGCAGCCGATCGCCACCGTCAGGTAGCTGCGCTGGTCGTCCTCGAAAGCCGGCAGCCAGCGCCGCAGGAAGGCCTCGATCTGGCCGAGCATCTCGCCGACCTCGGGCTGGGCCTCGAGGTAGGCCGCGACCGGCGCGTCGCGCCCGGTCAGCGGCCGCAGCTCGCGCAGATAGTGCGGGTTCGGCAGCACGCGCACGTCGAAGACATAGTCGGCATCCAGCGGCACGCCGTGCTTGAACGCGAAGGACTCGAACACCAGGGTCAGCGAGGTAGTGGTCGCGCCGACGAGGTCGCGCACCCAGACGCGCAACTGCGCCGGCCGCAGCTGGCTGGTGTCGAGCACGGTCGAGGCATCGCGCAGATCGGCCACCAGCTCGCGCTCCAGCTCGATCGCCTCCACCAGCGCGCGGCTCGCGTCGCCGGCGGCGCTGTGCTTGGACAGCGGATGCGGCCGGCGCGATTCGGAAAAACGCCGCACCAGCGCCGCGGTGGTCGAATCGAGGAAGATCGAGCGGATGAGCACGCCCTCCTGGCGCAGTTGCGCGAGCAGCGGCAGCAGGTGCGGCAGCGAGCCGGCGCTGCGCACGTCGGCGGCGATCGCGACGCGGCGCTCGGCGCGTTCGTCCTCCAGCTGCAGGAACTCGCGCAGCAGCTCGGGCGGCAGGTTGTCGACGCAGAAGAAGCCGGCGTCTTCGAGCGCATGCAGGGCAACCGATTTGCCCGAGCCGGAGATGCCGGTGACGAGCACGACCTCGCGCTGCGGAATGGGGGGAAGACTGCTCATCGATACACCCTAGGGCCTCGCAACGGCCGCGCCAAGCGGGAGGCCTGATTCTCCGGACGGCCGTGCGGTCTCACTGCTGCACCCTTCGCACTTCGTGCGGTCCCGCCGAGCGGGAGCTCGAGCGCTTGGGGCGGCCGGCGAGCTCATGCTCGCTTGCGCCGCGTCGCCTTGGCCGGTTCGTCCTGGGCCGGCGGCTTCGATCCGATCGACAGCATTTCCTGGGCGTGCGCAAGGCTCGTGCCGGAGAGGCGCTCGCCGCCGAGCATGCGGGCGATCTCCGCGACACGCGCCTCGCCCGCGATCGGCAGCACGTCGCTGGTCGTCACGCCGTCGCGCAAGGCTTTCGAGACCAGCCAGTGATGATCGGCGCACGACGCGACCTGCGGCAAATGCGTGACCGCCAGCACCTGGCGTTCGCGGCCCAGGCGTTTCATCAACCGGCCGACCGTTTCGGCGACGGCGCCGCCGACACCGGCGTCGATCTCGTCGAAGATCAGTGTCGCGGCACCGGCCGAGCTGCTGGCCGCGGTCACCGCGATCGCCAGCGCGATGCGCGACAGTTCGCCGCCCGAAGCGACACGTGCCAGCGGCCGCGGCGTGCTGCCCTGGTGGCCGGCGACGAGGAACTCGGCCGACTCCATGCCATAGGCCTGCGGCGCCTCTTGCGCGACCAGCGCGACCTCGAAGCGCCCGCCCGCCATGCCGAGGGTCTGCAGCGCCCGCGTGACCGCATTCGCCAGCGCCGGCGCGGCCACTTGGCGCGCCTCGCTGACCTGCCGCGCCGCCGCGTCGTAGGTGTCTCGCGCGGCCCGCAGCTGTTGCTCCAGCGCCGCCAGATCGCTGGCGGCGTCGAGCGCCGCCAGTTCCGCCTTCCATTCCTTCAGCAGCGCGGGCAGTTCGGCGGGTTGCCGCCGATAGCGGCGCGCGAGGCCGATCCAGGCGGAGAGGCGTTCGTCGAGCTGCTGCAGCCGCTCGGGTTCGAGCTCGGCATGGTTCAGGTACGCGACCAGGGTGTGCGCCGCATCCTGCAACTGCGCCTGCGCGCCTTGCAGCGCTTCGATCGCGCTGGCCAGACGGTTGTCGTAGCGCGCGACATCGGCCAGCGCATCGGCCGCGCGTGCCGCCAGCGATTCGGCATTCGGCTCGGCTTCGCCGATGGCATCGAGCGCGCTGCGCGTGCCGTCGATCAGCGCCTGGGCGTTCGACAGGCGCTGGTGTTCGGCGTTCAGCTCGTCCCATTCGTCGGCGCCCGGCGCGAGTTTGTCGACTTCGCCGATCTGCCAGACCAGGCGCTCGTGTTCGCGGGCGCGCTCGGCCTGATGGATGCGGGCGGCGGCGAGTGCATCGGTCGCGGCCTTCCAGCCGGCCCAGGCGGCGGCGAGGCTGGTGCCGTCGACGCCGGCATGCGCATCGAGCAGCTCGCGCACCGAGGTGGGCCGGGTCAGGCTTTGCCAGGCATGCTGGCCGTGGATGTCGACCAGGTGATCGGCGGCCTCGCGCAGCTGGGTCAGTGTGGCCGCGCTGCCGTTGATCCAAGCCCGGCTCTTGCCCTGGGCATCGATCGAGCGGCGCAGCAGCAGGCTCTCGCCGCCGTCGAAGCCGGCTTCTTCGAGCCAGGCTGCGAGCGATGCGGGCGCATCGAATTCGGCGGTGATCTCGGTGCGCGCGGCGCCTTCGCGCAGCAGGCCGATGTCGCCGCGGCTGCCGAGCGCGAGCTGCAAGGCATCGATCAGGATCGACTTGCCGGCACCGGTTTCGCCGGTCAGGACCGAGAAGCCGGCGCTGAAGTCGACCTCGAGTTCGCGCACGATGACGAAGTCGCGCAAGGCCAGGCGACGCAGCATCAGGCTTTCCTCGTCGTCGAACGAATGCGCATCAGCTGCCGACGCCTTCGTTCCAGTGCAGCTTGCGCCGCAGGGTGGCGTAGTAGCTCCAGCCCCGCGGGTGCAGGAAGCGCACCTGGTGCGCCGAGCGCTGCACGCGCACCTGGTCGCCATGCATCAGGCTGGCCAGGCTCTGCATGTCGAAGTTGACGCTGATGTCGCGGCCCGAGACGATCTCGATGCTGACCTCGGCGGTGTCGGGCACGACGATCGGCCGGTTCGACAAGGCGTGCGGCGCGATCGGCACGATCACCCAGCCAGCGATGCCCGGGTGCAGCAATGGCCCGCCGGCGGAGAGTGCATAAGCCGTCGAGCCGGTCGGCGACGCGACGATCAGGCCATCGGCGCGGAAATTGGCGACGAACTCGTCGCCGACGGCGATCTTCAGCTCGACCATGCTCGAGACCGCGCCGCGGCTCACCACCACGTCGTTCATCGCAATGCCGGTGAAGATCGCTTCGCCGTCGCGCCAGACGCCGCCTTCGATCATCGTGCGATGCTCGATCTCGTAATCGCCGGCGATCATCGGCGCGAGCGCTTCGGCGAAGGTGCCGGCGGCCACGTCGGTGATGAAGCCGAGCCGCCCCTGGTTGATGCCGACCAGCAGCACGCCGTGGCGCGCCAGCTGGCGCGCGATGCCGAGCATGGTGCCGTCGCCGCCGACGACGATCGCCAGATCGCATTGCTCGCCGATCTCGTCGGGCGACAGCGCGGCGTAATCGGTGATGCCGGTATTGAGGGCGGTATCGCGATCCAGCGAGACTTCGAGGCCTTGCCGCACGAGGAACTGCGCAATCTCCTCGAGCAGCGCCCGAATGCCCTGGGACTGATACTTGCCGACCAGCGCTGCATGGCGGAATCGTGCGGACATGGCCGGGATTACACCACAGCGCCCCCGCGGGCCATGGTCGTGGAACGGCGCGCGCCTACAATGAAAAATCATGCTTGACGAGCGCGCCAAATCGCTGCTGAAGACCTTGGTCGAACGCTATATCGCGGATGGCCAGCCCGTGGGTTCGCGCACCCTGTCCCGCGCCTCCGGCCTCGAGCTCTCGCCGGCGACGATCCGCAACGTGATGGCCGATCTGGAAGAGCTGGGCTTGATCGCCAGCCCTCACACCTCGGCCGGCCGCATCCCGACGGCGCGCGGCTACCGGCTCTTCGTCGACACGATGCTGACTGCGCGGCCCTACACCGCGGACTCCGATCTGGTCAGCGCGCACGAGCGCCTGCAGCCGGATCAGCCGCAGCGCGTGATCGCCAATGCGGCGCAGTTGCTGTCGAGCCTGAGCAACTTCGTCGGCGTGGTGACGGCGCCGCGCAAGGCGAGCGTGTTCCGCCACATCGAGTTCCTGCGGCTCTCCGAGCGGCGCATCCTGGTGATCATGGTCGCTCCCGATGGCGACGTGCAGAACCGGGTCATCCTGACCTCGCAGGACTACACCCAGGCGCAGCTGATCGAGGCCAGCAACTTCCTGACCGCGACCTATGCGGGTCTGACGATCGAGCAGGTGCGCGAGCGGCTGAAGGGCGAGGTCGATGCGCTGCGCGGCGAGATCGCCGCGCTGATGCAGGCGGCGGTGCAGGCCGGCTCCGAGGCGATCGCCGACAGCCAGGAGCAGGTGGTGATCTCGGGCGAGCGCAAGCTGCTCGCGGTGCAGGATTTTTCCAGCGACATGGGCAGCCTGCGGCGGCTCTTCGATCTGTTCGAGCAGAAGACGCAGCTGATGCGGCTGCTGGACGTCTCGAGCCGTGCCGAGGGCGTGCGCATCTACATCGGCGGCGAGAGCCTGGTGGTGCCGTTCGAGGAGCTGTCGATCGTCAGCGCGCCGTATGAAGTCGACGGGCAGGTGGTCGGAACGCTGGGCGTGATCGGGCCGACGCGCATGGCTTACGACCGCATGATCCAGATCGTCGACATCACGGCGCGGCTGGTGTCGAATGCCTTGTCGCAGAAGTAGCGCTCTGGCAGGACGGGGCAGGCCCCGACGATTCGCGCCGCCTGCGCGCCGGCGGTTTCCTGGTTCCTCGAAGTCATTTCATTGTCGGCAAGGACGACCCTGCAGCCTTCCAGGCCGCGTAGGCGTCGGGCATGCACACCGCGCACGGCCGGTAGCCGCCGGCGACCGCGCTCGCCTCGTCGGCGAAGAACACGCGGTACCGGACGTATCCACCGCGGGCAATCGCCGCGAGCGCCGCGCGGCAGTCGAGTCGCCCGTAGAGCTTGTTCCGCCGGTGGCCAGCGAAGGCGCCCGCTGCGGCGCTCCGGTACGGCCGGCCGTCCGGCCCGATCAGGATCCAGCCCACGGTTCGAGGTTTCGAGTGGCTCCGGCAGCGGGCCGGGGATTCAGTCCTGTCCTTCGCGATGCCGCAGTTCGAGCTTGCGCTCCACGCCCCAACGGTAGCCCGCGATGTCGCCGTCGCGGCGGATCACTCGGTGGCAGGGAATGGCGACGGCCAGGCGGTTCGCCCCGCAGGCTTGTGCCACGGCGCGCACGGCCCTGGGCGAGCCGATCCGTTCGGCCACCTCGGAGTAGCTGAGCGACCGGCCGGGCGGGATGGTGCGCAGCATCTGCCACACGCGCTCCTGGAACGCGGTGCCGCGGACGTCCAATGGCAGGTTGAGGCCGAGCGCGGGCGCCTCGACAAAGCCGACCACCTCCGCCACCAGCTTCTCGAAGCCGGCGTCGCCGCCGACCAACTGCGCCTTCGGGAACATGTCCTGCAGTTCGCGCACCAGGCGGTCGGGATCGTCGCCCAGCAGGATCGAACAGATGCCGCGCAGGCTCTGCGCGACCAGGATCGCGCCCAGCGAGCACTGGCCCACCGCAAAGCGGATCTCGGCGTTGTGTCCGCCGTCGCGGTAGTCGCGCGGGGTCATGCCCAGTAGGCCGGCCGATGTTTCGTAGAAGCGGCTGTTCGAGTTGAAGCCGGCGTCGTAGATCGCGTTCGTGACCGTCGCCGAGTCGCCCAGGCCCTGGCGCAGCCTGCGTGCACGGGCGGCGCTCGAGTACGCCTTGGGCGTGAGCCCGGTCTCGGCCTTGAACACGCGGTGGAAGTGGAATGGGCTCATGCCGGCCTGCTCGGCCAACACGTCCAGGCTGGGCGGCGTTTCGGCGTTGTCGATCAGCCGGCAGATCTGCGCGATCAGCGCGGCACGCTGCGCCGACGCGGTCGTGCGGTCGGCGGCCGAGCGTCGGCTCGGACGGTACCCGGCGCCTTCGGCCGCTGCCGCTGTGTCGAAGAACTCGACGTTCTCGCGCTTGGGCATCCGCGCGGATGAACTCGGGCGGCAGTAGATGCCGGTGGTCTTGACCGCGTAGACGAATTGATCGTCGGCCGCAGGATCGCGTGCGAGGACGGCTGCCCAGCGCTGATCGTCCTTCTTGGGGTCTGACGTTGGCTTGGTTGGGGAAGTGCTCATCTTGATGCTCTGCTGATTGCTTGTGAGCACTGTAGGCAGGGGTTCGAGCGCAAGCACCCCGTTTCTTGCGCATCGAAATCGGCGTCGACGCTCGGGACAACAAGGCCATCGTCGGCCGCTGGTTCACCGGCTTCTGGGGCAAGACCTGCGATCTCGGCATATTGCTTCGACCGATCACATCCGGCGCGCGACGATCGAAGCCGTCGAGCACTGCGCACGCCTCTTCGCCTGCGCCGGCGAAGCTTCGAGTTAGGCCATCGGGCGGAGATCCGTTTTTCGTTCTGGTCGAAGTTCGCGCGCGGCGCGTCACGTCGAATGTGATAATCGCTCCGGTGGGCCGTTAGCTCAGTTGGTTAGAGCAGAGGACTTGGCGAACGAACCCTACACGCCACGAGGCGCACGGGTTCTTTCACGCGGGTTGCCCAGGGTAGGTTCACTCTGCCCTGGCGTAGAACTTCTCAAATTCGGTGAACGCTACAGCGGACGATTCCGCCATGCCAACGCCGAGCGAAGCTCCGAATGGAGAACGTGTAGAGACTCGACGGGAAGGCCGAAAGGCAAGACAGAGTCCAGACCACGAACCGGAAACGGGCGGCGAAAGCCGAGGTGGTACGCATAATCCTTTGGTCGCTGGTTCGAGCCCAGCACGGCCTACCACCATCCGCATCGACGCCTAGCTGGGTGAGTAGCTGGCAAGGCCTCGCCCGCCCCACACGGTCAAGCCGGAGGCGCTAAGCCGTCGCAGGCGGCCCGAACCAGGTGGTCAGTGCGTCGACGAGCCCGAGCCGAGTTGTGTCTCCGACCCAAGCCACATGGCCGTCGGGCCGAATCAACACCGCGGTGGGAGCAGTGATCACCCCCAGCACCGGCAGTTCCCACTGACCGACGTACTTCGCGTCGACCAGGCCAACCCGATCCGCCCACGGAGTGATGTCAAATCTCCCGGGCTCGCCGACGTTGAGCAGCACCGGTCGGGCACCATGCAGCAGGTCGAAGACCCGCAGCGGGCCGATCGCGGTGACCAGGTCGAGATCGGGCATGCGGCGTCCGAGCAGCGGGTGGCCCCTGCCGAGGTCGTAGTGAATGTCCAGGCCGGACATCTCCGCAGCGATTCGTTTGCGCGGCTCCTCCATCTTGAGGAGGTCGCCCACGATGTCGCGCACGGCCAGCGTGCGATCGTCCTCGCGGTGCAGTGCAACCTGCGCCATCGTGGTCTTGAGAGCGCGCGCACCGACCGGGTGACGCTCGGCGTGATACGTGTCGAGCAGGCTATCTGGTGACGTACCCTTGATCACCTGCGCCAGCTTCCATCCGAGGTTCACCGCGTCCTGCACGCCGGTATTGAGTCCCAGTCCGCCGATCGGCGAGTGAACATGGGCGGCGTCGCCGGCAAGCAGCACGCGCCCACTGCGATACTTCGCGGCCTGCCGCGTCATGTCCGTGAACCTGGAGATCCAGGTCGGGCTGTGGACGCCGTAGTCGGTGCCGCAGGCGGCGATGAGCAGTTCCTTGAGATCCTGCAGCGTCGGCTCGGTGGTTGCCTTCGTGTTCGGTTCGGTCACCATGACGCCGATCGGGCCGACATCCCTGTATGTGATCTTGCCTCCCTTGATCTCGTACTCCGACCGGCCGAAGGCATACGTGCCGGCGGACGACCGATGCACCCCGTACGGAGGCTATTCCGTCATCTCCACTTCCGCGAGGATGTTGCTCGTGGACGGGTCCCAACCCGGGAAGTCGATGCCCGCAGTCTTGCGTATCAGGCTGCGTCCACCGTCGCACCCGACGAGATACTGCGCCCTCAGTGACTGACCGTCGGCGAGTGCAACGTCGACACCGGCGTCGTGCTGCGCGAATCCAGTGATCTCGCGGCCGTAGAGAATCGGCACCTCGAGCTCGGTGACCCAGGCGGCGAGGATGCGCTCGATGTGCTTCTGGCGCAGAGCCAGTCCATAGTTGTGGCGGGTCGGGAAGTCGCTGATGTCCAAACGGGTGACAGCGAAGCCCGTGACTTGCGCGGTTTGTCCCGCCGAGAGGAATCGGTCCGCGATGCCGCGCTGGTCGAATACTTCAATGGTGCGCGAGGAGATTCCGAGGGCACGCGCGCCGGAGAGTTCTTGATCGGGCCGGCGCTCGACGACGGCGACGTCCACTCCTGCCAGCGCCAATTCGCCTGCCAGCATCAGCCCTGTCGGGCCTCCGCCGGCGATCACCACCGCATGTTCGGTCATCGCGCCATCAACCTCGTCGCCTTCATCGTTTCGGCAATGCCAACGATGCCGCGGTGGAGCGTCCACCAGGCAGTAATCGCAGGAGATCCAGAATGCGCCGCCAAGTCACACCCGAGGCGCGCTCGTCGTAGTCGGGCAGGCTGGCGTCGGTGTAGAAATGGCCGGCGTGCGGGTAGGTGAATACTCGCGCGTCGACGCCGGTGCGGTCTGCCGCATCCAGCCACGCGGCGATGTCGGCACGCGGCGCAAAGTCATCGGGGTCGGCCACATGTGCATGGATGGGCAGGCCGGGGCGGGCCGTCGCGGGAATATCGGCGAGGGCATGCAGGAGCAGGACAGCCGCGGCCTGAGGCCGGTCGGCAAGCAGCGTGCCGACGACACCCGCGCCCATCGAGATGCCGGCGAGCACGGCGTCGGCGGGCAAGCCCTCCAACGCGCGACGTGCCCGCTGCGTTATGACGGGCCAGCCGACCTCGTTCATCAACGCGAAACCCTGATCGAGCGTCGACGCAGTGCGCCCTTGGTAGAGATCCGGTGTGGCGACCTCATGGCCGGCGATACGCAGCCGTTCGGCCGCACTCCGCTCCACAGGTCGCAGCCCCAGAACCGAGTGGAACAGCGCGATATGCACCATGCGGCAATGTTGGCACGCGGCGTCTGCCTTTTCTACGCGCGTCCGGTGACCGAGCGTCAACAAGCGTTGCTGACTGCTCGGCACCGCTTCGGCTCGGCGACGGGCGGCGACGGGTCGAGCGGTCGTACCGTCACGGGTGTTCGGTTTAGCGGCGCCGCCAAGCCGCCGGCGGCGTGCCGAGCTCGCGCTTGAACGCGCGGTTGAAGGCCGCTTCCGACTCGTAGCCGCTGCGTTCGGCGATACGCGACATCGGCTCGGTGCCGGAACGCAAGGCTTGCGCTGCCAGGGCAAGACGCCAGCGGGTCAAATACTGCATCGGCGACTCGCCGACCAGCACGCTGAAGCGTTGCGCCAGGGCCGAGCGCGACAGCGCGACCTGCCGCGCCAGTTCGTCGACCGTCCACGCACGCTCGGGTTCTTCGTGGATCAGCGACAACGCCCGGCCGACGTGGCGGTCGCGCACGGCGGCGAACCAGCCGGTGGCGTCGGACGGAGAATTTTCGGCATGCCGGCGCAGCGCTTCGACGAAGATCAGCTCGGCCAGCTTCGCGAGCATCGGTTCGGCGCCCGGACGCGGCGCGAGCGACTCGCGCACGCCGACGTTCAGCAGATCGCGCAGCAGCGTCATCGCATGGCCGTCGCCGATCGGGATGCACAGCAGGCGCGGCAGGGCGGCGATCAG
>Ga0105238_10002433_pt1 | contig 18675 bp, 10 predicted proteins | sample KBSC34metaG_FD_81526 | JGI IMG/M metagenome (GOLD analysis project Ga0105238, IMG submission 81526) | Corn rhizosphere microbial communities from Kellogg Biological Station, Michigan, USA - KBS C3-4 metaG | ecosystem: Host-associated > Plants > Roots > Rhizosphere > Soil | place: Michigan, USA... | reverse complement strand
TTCCGAGCCGATGATCGAGGCCTCGGTGATGGCCGTCGTGCCGAACTGGTTCTTCGCCGAGACGTTGGCCTTGGCGGCAAGCAGCGCGCGCACGAGCTCGAGATCGTCGTTGGCCGCCGCGTACATCAGGGCCGTGGTGCCATCCGGGCCCGGCGCGTTCGGATCGCCGCCTTTGCTGATCAGGCGCAGCACGGCGGCACGGTCGCCCTTTTCGGCCGCGGACACGACCAACGGGCCGTCCGCAGCCATCGCCGTGGACGCGGAAAGCAGGATCAATAGGATGGGCCACCTGAAGGTGACCCCTACGGTGGCCCCTACAGGAGTGCGCACCTTAGACCTCCGACAGGATGCCGCCGCTGTCGCCCAGCTTTTCCACCGGAATGTTGTTGCGATCGAACAGCGTCACGAGGAGATCCGAGAACCGCGAGTCCTGCGGATACTTCAGATGCTGCCCGCCTTTGATCTTCCCGTTCGCGTGCCCGAGAATGGCGGCAGGCAGCGGGTCGTTGTTGTGCCGGTCGCTGTTGCTCATGTTGCTGCCGAACAGGATCGTCGAGTGATCCAGCACCGTACCGGTGCCTTCCTTCGCCTTCGCCAGCCGATCGATGAACTTCGCGAACACGTCGGTATGGTACGTCTGGATCTGCACCAGTTTGTTCAACTTTTCCGCCGCGTTGCCGTGATGCGACAGTGGGTGGAACGCCTCGGCGATGTTGAGATTGGTGTAGGTCCGCATGCTGGCTTCGCGGTCCATCGAGAACGTGATGACGCGCGTGATGTCGGCCTGGAACGCCAGCGCCATCAGGTCGAACATCAGCTTGAAGTGATCGGTGATGTCGTTCGGCACGCCGACCGGCGCGTCTGGAATGTCGAGGCGGGACATGTCCGCCTTCTCGGCCATCTGCACGCGGCGTTCGATCTCGCGCACCGAGTCGAGATAGTCGCCCACCACGACGCGATCCTGAACGCCGAGGCTCGCCTGCAGCCGCGCCGCCTGCCCCTTCACGCGGTCGAGGATGCTGCCGGTCTCCGCGAGAATGGCGGCGCGCTCCTTTTCCGTGTCGCCCTGGCCGAACAGCTTCTGGAACACCGCGCGCGGGTTGCCTTCCTGCGGCAGCGACTGCGTGGGCGTGCGCCATGCGACGCGCGCACCGCCGAGGGCGGTCGTGAGCTCGAGCGACGGCAGCCGCGTGTCCTGGCCGATGTGGCGAGCGGCAAGCTGATCGGCGCTGACGCCGGAATCGGGACCGGCCACGCCGTGGTCCCACGGCTTCACGCACGTGAGCCACGTCATCTCGATGTAGCCGTGCGGCTCGGGCGTCTCGCCCGGTTTGTTGCGCAGCCCGGAGACGATGGTCAGATGGTCGCGCAGCGGCTCGAGCGGCTTGAGGATGGGCGACAGCTCGAAGCCCTTCCCCGTCTGCGGCGGCGACCAGCGGTCCATCACGGCGCCGTGCGGAAAGCCCACGAACGCGAAGCGCTTCGGCGTCGCACCGGCGGGAGTCTCCGCCCACGCCTTGGCGGCGGGGCTCATCGCATCCAGGAGCGGCAGCGCGATCGCCGCGCCCACGCCTCTGAGAATCATGCGCCGGGAGATGTGCTTCTGAGAGAGATACATCGTTTGTCTCCAGGCGAACCTGAAGGTCGCCTCTACGTACGTCTCATGGGCCGCCTGAAGGCGGCCCCTACTTCATCGCCGTTTGCGTCGCCGCCACTGGCGGCGGCACCCGCCGCATCGTGAACTGATCGCTCTTCACCACCGCCTGCACGATTGCCGAGAAACGGTAGCCGCCCGGCGCGGCACCCCGCACGATGCGTCGCACCGCGGGCATGTCATACGCCTCGAGCTTGCGCCCAGTGGCGTACGTCAACAGCCCTTCGGCGAACGTCTGAACGAACTGCTCCGGCTTGCGCAGGAGCGCCTGCCGCAAATCGTCAGGCCCCTTGATCGGCGTGCCGTCGGGCAGCTCGCCGCTCGAATCGATGGCGACGCCAGCGTACCGATCGCGGTCGCGCCACATGCCGGTGGCGTCGAAGTTCTCGAGCGCCAGCCCCAGCGGATCCATCACCGCGTGGCAGGCGGCGCATGTCGGATTCGACCGATGCTTGGCCATCATCTGGCGCAGCGTGAGCGCCTTGGTAGTGCCGATGTCCTTCTCGTCGAGCGTCGGGACGTTCGGCGGTGGCGAGGCCGGCGGCACACCCTGAATGTGCTTGAGGATGAACGCGCCGCGTAGCACGGGCGACGTGCGGTTCGGATACGCGGCCGCCATCAGCACCGCGCCCTTCCCCAGCAGCCCCCATCGCACCGACTGCTCGAGCTCGACGCGGCGGAAGCGATCGCCCTTCACGTCGGTGATGCCGTACTGCAGCGCCACGCGCTCGTTGAGATACGTGTGCTTCGCGCTCAGCAGGTCCACCACGCTGCGGTCTTCCTTGAACAGGCTGTCGGCGAAGAGCGTCAGCTCGGTGCGGAAGTCGTCGCGCGGATCCGAGCGACCGGAAGCATAGGGAAACACCGACGTGTCCGGCACGATGTCGTCGAGCCGCTTCATGTCGAGCCACTGGTGGACGAAGTTGCTCGCCAGCGTGATCGACTTCGAATCTTTCAGCATCCTCGCGACCTGACGCTCGAGCACGGCCGGCTGCTTCAAGCGGCCGTCGATCGCGAGCTGCAGCAGCTCGTCGTCGGGGATGGTGTTCCACAGGAAGAACGACAGATTCGACGCCAGCTCGAGATCGTTGATCGCGTAAGTGGCGCCCGGCTTCAACCCCTTCGGCACGTGCTCGCCGCGATACAGGAAGAACGGGCTCGCCAGAACGCCGGTCACCGCGCCGCGGACGCCGCTTTCGAAGCCACCGGTCTTGGCGCCGTCCTGATAGTAGGCGAACAGTTCGTCGACGTCCTCGGTGGTCACCGGGCGGCGATACGCACGGCGCGCGAGCGTGCTGATGATCCGCTTCGCACAAGCCGCCTGCGCGGCCGGAGTCGCGTTCACTGCAGGGGTGCAGACGAAGATGCGCTCGCGGCTCGGCGTTGCGCTCAGCCCGTTGGCTTCGAAGGGGCCGCGCACCTGGAACGACTGCACGCGGTAGAACCGATCCTGACCGCCGCCTTTCGTGAACATCTGCAGCTGGTCGTCCGATTCGGCAAACGTGCGGCGGCGGAACGTGACGCCGATCTTGTGCGGCCCGGCCGTGGTCTTGAAACGGATGTTCTTGAGGCGTGCGTTCACGCGATCCAGCGCGCCGTTCTGCACCTGGTCGTACGCCTTCATGTCCTCTTCCCCGCCGATCACGGTCTCGTAGACCACCTTGCCGTCCACGACCACCACGAGCGGGTTCTCGTACTCCATGCCGTTGCCCCAGATGTGGGTCGCCATGTCGGCAATGTCGACGACGTACTCACCATCGGACGGCAGGTCGAGGTCGGCCAGGATGCCGCCGCGCGTGCCGAGCGGCAGCCCGGGCACGTGCGTGAGCTGCAACCCGGAGCCGGCGCGGAAGGTCCAACCGCCGGGGCGCGCATCGGGGCGCCCCATCGCCTTGACGGCGACACCGCGTGCCGCGATCACGTACTGCTCGATGAAGGAGGGCGACACTTGGAGCGCCGAGGCGATGTTGTCGAACCCTTCGGCTACGTCGTCGACCGGCAGCACTTCAGTGGCGTCGAAGTCCACCGCCAGCAGATCGCGGACCGCGTTGCGGTATTCCTTGCGGTTCAACCGGTGCAGTACGAGCTTGTCGGGCACGTGTGACTGGTCTTCGGCCTTGTCGAGCGTCTGCTCGAGGAACGCGACGAGCGCGTCGGCCGCTTGCGCGGTAGGTTGGCGCGCGTTCGGCGGCGGCATCACGCGTCCGCGCACCTTACGCACCGCCTTCTCGAACACGTCGGCGTGCTGGCCGATGTTGTCGACGGTCAAACCGTCGAAGCTCACGCCGCCGGTCTTCACGCGGTCGTTATGGCAGGTGGCGCAGTAGGTCTTGACCGTCGCGAGCTGGTCCGCTGTCGCTGGAGGCGCAGGCGTCGTCGCCACCGCAGGTGAACCTGAAGGTTCACCTCTACGTACTGGCGCCGCGCTCTGCGCGCTCAACGACACGATCCATGCGGCGGCTGCTGCGGCGACGACGAAGGTCGAGGTCCGTCGCATCGTCCTACGCATCCGGCGAGAGATACGCCCAGAGGCTTTCGAACGCGCGGCGCACGAACTCGTCCGGGTTCCCCATCTGCGCATCGAATTCCTTCGTCGGCTTGGCGGCCACCGCCTCGCTGGGACCGCGACCCTTGTTGAGCATCGTGGACAGCCGCTCGTAAACCGTGGCGTACATGCTGGCTTGCGCCTTCAGATCCGCATACGACAGCACCGGCCCACGCGACGGCACGATGCGCGTCTGCTCGTTGGCGAGCGTCAGGAGCCGCTGCGTGGCGCCGACGATGCCACCCGCCCATCCGCCGGTGATGTAGTCCATCGTGGGCCAGCCTTGCAGCGATACGATGTCGCCAACCGCCAGCACGTTCTGCGTCTCGAACCGGACGTACAGGTCGCCGTCGGTGTGGCCGCAATCCGGGAGGTAACCGTACGTAATGCCCGGCTCCAGGGTGGCGCTGGTATAGAACGTCTTGTTCGGCTGCGCCACCTTCGGCAGCCGCTTGAACGTCTGCCCGTTCCACGGCCACTTCACGTCCGTGGTCAACCAGAGGCGCGTGTTCTCGTGCGCGATGATCGGGACGCCCGCCTTGCCCAGCGTTTCGTTCGAGCCGGTCTGCTGCGGGTGCCAGTGCGTGTTGAACAGGGTGCGAACGGGTCCGCTGGCAGGCAGCGATGCGACGGCTTTCAGCAGCGCGTCTGACGCGGCGGCCGACGCGCCGTCCACCAGGATCACACCGCCGCCCCCGGTTCGTGCCACGACGTTGTCGGCGCCAGGGAGTGTGACGACGAACAGGTCGTCGGCGAGGCGCACCGTGGCGGGCGCCGGAGTCGCTTGCGCCGCCAGCAGACGTTCCGGGACGCCAAGGGCCAGCCCGGCCGCGCCGCCCAAGGCGGTCTTCAGGAGCACACGACGGCCATAGCGTCTTTCGTGTCCCACGATACCGACGTAAGTGTAGGCCTTCCGGCGGGTTGAATCTACCCCCGTCTTCAGGCCTGTCTATTGCGGCAACCGCACCTGGAACAGGTTGCGGTGCGACACCGTTTTCGTGAACGTAAACGTGTCCGGGGCGATGCCGGGCGCCACCGCGCCCGCGTGGGCTGGATCGTAGGCCGAGAAGTCGAGGACCTTGGTGCCCCAAATCGCGACGGCATCGGCCGCCATCTGGACACCCCCTTCCGGAAGCGGAGCGGGTGACGCTCCCGGCGCCACCGGCATGGCAGCCGTCTGCCCCGCTTCCGTGCCCTGCAGGAGCGGCTGCACGTAGAGATGCCGCCCGTCCGGGGACCATCGCGCCATGCACTCGGCTGGGCAGACGCGCGTCGCAGCGTCGCCGTCGGGGGGCACGGCAATCGCGGCGGTACTCGGCACTTCGTCGACCGGCACTATCACCATCGCCACACGGCGATCGGACGAGACGCCTTTGACCAACGCGTATCTGAGCCAGTTCGACCGGCGGGATCGGAACGACTACGACCCCGACGGCAACTTCAACGAGCCCGACGGCTACATCGACCATTTTCTGGCGTTGCACGCTGGCGTTGGCGAAGAGGGCGTCGGAGGGGATCGGCGAATCGGACTACTGGATCGGCGACTACACGATGAGCCCGAGGACGGCGCGCTCGGCATCATCGCGCACGAGTACGGGCACGACCTCGTGCTGCTGGACCTCTACGACCTGAGCGGCAACACAGGCGCCGGTGCAGATGAGCGCCTTCGAAAAGCTCACGCTGGGCTGCGTTCGTCGAGTGCGGCACTGCGATACGATACCGCTCCCACGGCGATGAAACGCTATCTCGCGATCTTCGTGCCGCTCGTCTTTGGCGTCGCGAGCCTCGCCTGGGGACAGTTCCGCGGCGGTGGCGCCGACGTGGACGCGCATCTCGCGCGCGACGACAGCTTCGACGGCAAGTTCCATTACTGCCGCGCCGTGTACCGCCTGAACCCGCACGGCGACGGCGGCAGCTGGCTCACGGATTACCCTGGCGCCGACGTCGATCTGTCGATCCGTCTCTCCGAGCTGACGAAGGTACGCGTGAGCTTCAATGGCGCCGGCGAGCCCAACCATCTGATCGTTCGATTGACCGGCGACGAGCTGTATCGCTGCCCCATGATTCTCATGCAGGAGGTCGGGCGCGTGCTCTTCCCCCCGGAAGACGCCAAGGCGCTGCGGACGTATCTCGAAAAGGGCGGCTTCCTGTGGGTGGACGACTTCTGGGGCTCGTACGCGTGGAGCGTCTGGGAGAACGAGATTCGCAAAGTGCTGCCGGTGGGCGACTACGAGATCTTCGATGTGCCATCGGACCATCCGATGTATCACACGCTGTTCGATCTCCAGGGCGTGCCGCAGATCCCGGGCATCGGTACCTTCCTGCGAGGGCAGACGTCGGAGCGCGGCGCGGACAGCGCTCAAGTGCATGCGCGCGCCATCGCCGACAAGCAAGGGCGCGTGATGGTGTTCATGACGCACAACACCGACGTCAGCGACTCCTGGGAGCGCGAGGGCGAAGACCCGACCTACTTCCGCCAGTTCTCGGTGAACGGGTATCGCGTAGCGGTGAACGTCATCCTGTACGCGATGACGCACTGAAGGCAGGCCTGAAGGCCTGCAGCCAGTGCGTAGAGGGCGGTCTTTAGACCGCCCTGGATCTGCCGATTGGGAACCCATGCGGCACGACGCCACCTTCGCGGAAGTACTCGACGCGCACCTCGGTTGCACGGACGTGCCACCGCCGCCGCGTGTGTGGGATTCCCGGCCGGCCACGTCCCCGCTGTTCTCGTTCGAGCGCCCGGCGGCCGTTGCGCGCCCCCTCGCGGCTTCGATGACGGCCCCGCTGCTCGTCGATCCGCCGCTCCCAGCGGCGCTGACGACGCTCGAACGGCGGACGCTCGACGACGCCTCGACGCTCGACGCGCTCCGCCGCGCCTACCGGACGCTGGCGCGCCGCTATCACCCCGATCGCCATCAGGGGTGTGGTCCCGTCGAACGCGAACGTCTCGCCCGTCTCTTCGCCGAAGCCACCACGCGCTACCGCCAGCTCGCTGGCCGTTTCGTTCCGGTCCACTAGACCGCAGCCGACTGCAGAGGTCGCCGGGCCGGCCGATTACGAAGGGAGCCGGAACCTCGACATCATGCGTCGACCTGCCCCTGCTCGTGACTGCGCACCATCGGCTAGCGGAGCCGCACGGTGAGCGTGTATCCCGTCGGCGGCTACGGGCTGTATAGCGGCCCACCGGTAGTCGACACGACCACCGACGTTTCGGGCTTCACGTCCGCCGAGATCAAGGCGCTCTCGAACCGTCAGGTCGCGGCGCTCACCACCACGCAGGTCGCCGCCATCTCCACCGACGCCATCGAAGGGCTGACCGCCCGGCAGATCAAGGCGCTGTCCGCGAAAGTCAGCGCCTTCACGACCGACCAGATTCAAGCCCTGTCGCAGGGACAGCTGAATGCCCTGCAGAAGCCGCAGGCGGCCGCGCTCACCAGCACGCAGCTCAATGCGCTCACGTCCACGCAACTGCAGGGGCTCAGCGCTACCGTCGTCGGCGCCCTGAGCACCGCTCAACTGGCCGGTCTCGACACGACGCACGTCGGCGAGCTGACCACCACGCAGATTCGGGCACTGACCACCGCGCAAGTGGCGGGGCTGACGAGCGCACAAGTGGGTGCGCTCGGCACCGACCAGATCTCCAGTCTGAAGGTGACGCAGCTGCGCGCCATCGAGACCGGCGACCTGCAGGCGCTGCAGGCGGACCGGATCGCGGCGTTGACGCGCTCGCAGGCGGCCAGCCTCACCTACGCGCAAGTCGCGGCGCTCCAGACCAACCAAGTGGCGGCGCTCGAAACCGCCGACCTGAGCGCTTTCAGCAACGGGCAGCTCGGCGCATTCTCCAGCACGCAGCTGCAGGCCCTGGGCGCGGCGCAGATCGGCAGCCTGTCGCGGAGCCGGGTGTCGGGACTCAGTACGGCGGCGATCGCCTCGTTCACGTCCGATCAGATCCGCGCGCTCTCGGGGCGGCAGCTCACGGGGCTCACGGCCGCGCAGATTCAAGCGCTGACGACCTCGGAGTTCGACGCCCTGGACACGACGCAGCTGGCCAGCCTGACCAGGGGTCAGATCGCTTCGATGGAGACGGCCGACGTCGCCAGCCTCTCCACCGACAAGATCGCGGCGCTCACCGCCACCCAGGTGGGCAGCCTCACGACCAGCCAGGTGCAGGCGCTGACGAACGGCCAGGTGGCAGCGATTGAAACCGCGGACCTGGGGGCGCTGCGGCGTCCGCAGTGGAACGCGTTCAGCAGCAGCCAGGTGCGGGCGCTGTCGACCGATCAGATCGCGAGCTTGCGGCGCGCGCAGATTACCCTGCTCTCGACCTCCGCCGTCTCGTCGTTGACCACCGATCAAATCCGCGCCTTCGACGGCAGCCGCTTGCAGAGCCTGACAACGGCGCAGATTTCCGTCCTGACCTCTCCGCAGCTCGCGGCGTTCACCACCGGGCAGCTCGCGGCGCTGCGGCCCGAACAGATCGCGCACGTCGATGCGGCGCGGTTCGGCGGGCTGAGCACCGCGCAGATCGAGGCGATCACCGGCGATCAGGCGGCCCGCCTCACCACGGCACAGTTGAGGTCGCTCGACGGTGCGCACGTCGTGGCCATCGCAACCGATAGCATCGCGCGGCTCACACCGGCGCAGCTCCATTCATTCACGACGGATCAACTGCAGGCACTCAGCACGGACCAGGTGCAGGCGCTGCGCGCGTCGCAGTTGCGGGCGTTCTCCGGCGCTCAGGTCGCGGCGTTCACGACCGACCAATGGCAGACGCTGTCCACCGCGCAGATCCACGTACTCAGCACCGCGCAGATCGCGGCGCTGACCACCGATCAGGCGGGCGCCATCACCACGAATCAACTTCAGGGCTTCAGCAACGCGCAGATTACGGCGCTGACATCCGGCGACTTGAACGTCCTGAGCGACGAACAGGTGGAGGCGCTGACGACCGGCCAGGCGGCCGCGCTCAGTGCGTTCCAGGTGAGCCATCTGGCCACGGCGCAGCTCGTCGCGATCGAGACGGCCGACGTGGCGGCGTTCAAGACCGTGCAGCTCGCGGCGCTGACCACGTCGCAGATTGCCGCGCTCACCACCGATCAGGTGCGAGCGCTGAAAGCGCGGTCGTTGACGGCGTTCTCGTCTACGCAGGTCCAGGCGTTCACGTCGGACCAGATCGCGGCGATGACCACCGAGCAGATCGCGTCGCTGAAGCTCTCGACGCAGGCCGCGCTCACGAGCGACCAGATTCACGCGCTCACCACCGACCAGATCGCGGCGATGTCGAGCGCTGCCATCCACGCGCTGACCACGAGTCAGCTCCTTGGCCTGAGCACCGAGCAGATCCAGGCGATCGAAACGCGCGACATTCCGGCGCTGACGACGACCCAGCTCAACGCGTTCGCCACCGACCAGATCGCGGCGCTGACCACCGACCAGGTCAGCGCGCTCACCGTGTCGCAGGTGTCCTCGCTCGACGCCTCTCTCGTGCAGGCGCTGAGCACCGAGCAGGTCGTGGCGCTGTCCACCGCGCAGCTCCGGGGGCTGACCAGCGATCAAGTCACGGCGCTCACCACCGACCAGTTGAGGGCGATCGATACCTCCGATCTGGCGGTGTTCACCTCGTCGCAGGTCCAGGCGCTCGACAGCGATCAGGTCGCGGCGCTGACCACCGAGCAGATCGACAGCCTGACGAGCACGAAGATCGGCTGGCTGACCGGCGACCAGGTCGGTGCCCTGACCACCGAGCAGGTGCAGGCCATCACGACCGGTGCGTTGGCCGGGCTCACCACCGGCCAACTCGTGGCGCTCGACACCGATCAGGTAAAGGCGCTGACCTCCGACCAGATCGAAGCGCTGTCCACGATTCAGGTTCGGGCGCTGACGCAGGAGCAGGTGTCTGCGCTGACGACCGAGCAGTTGAACGCCTTCGAGACCACGGACGTGGCTGCCTTCACGTCCGATCAGGTCGCGGCGCTCACGACCGACCAGCTGATCGCCCTCGACACCGCGCACCTCACCGCCGTCACGCCATCGGCGCTGGCGGGCCTCGGGACGGGACAGGTGGCGGCTCTGACGAGCGAGCAGGTCGAGGCGCTGACCACCGCGCAGTACGCGGCGCTCAGCAACGGCCAGCTCGAAGCGCTGACCACCGAGCAGGTGCAGTCGATCGAAACGCAGGACCTCGCGGCGCTGACATCCGACCAGTGGGCAGCGTTCACCACCGCGCAAATCCAGAGTCTGTCGGCGGCGCAGTTCGGGAGCATCGAGACACGGGACCTGGTGGGGCTGACCAGCGAGCAGATCCAGGCGCTCACCACCGAGCAGCTCGACGCGCTCGGCACGAGCCAGGTGGCCGCGCTGGAAAGCGATCAGGTCGCGGCGCTCACGACGGACCAGATCCAATCGCTCAGCACGACATCGCTGCGCGCGCTCACGTCCGACCAGATCGGGGCGCTCGACAGCGACCAGCTCGCGGCGCTCACGTCCGACCAGCTCCAATCGTTGACCAACGGTCAGGTGGTGGCGCTCACCACCGACCAGCTCGACGCGTTCACCCCCGACCAGTTGAGCACGCTCACGACGGACCAGTTCAACGCACTGACGAGCGATCAGATCGAATCGCTGAGCACCACGCAGCTCGCGGGCATCGACACCGATCAGATCCACGCACTGACGGCGGGAACGGTTGGCAAACTCACGACACTGCAGGTGTCGGCGCTCACCACCGAGCAGATTCAGTCGCTCACGAACGCCAACGTCGGTGCGCTTTCGAGCGATCAGATCGGCGCGCTCACGACCGATCAGATCGTGGCGTTCAGCGGCGCGCAAGTGGCGGCGATCGAAACCGGCGACCTGGAGGCGCTCGACGAGGCGCAGCTCACCGCGTTCACCACCGGGCAGATCGGCAGCCTCACAACCGCGCAGCTCAATGCGCTCGGCAGCGCGCAGCTGCCGTTGCTGCTCGCCGAGCAGCTCGAAGGCCTCGGCACGGCGCAGATGGCCGCACTGAACGACGCCAGCCTGCAGGCGCTGACCACCGACCAGGTGCAGGCGCTGTCGAGCACGCAGCTTCGCGCGCTCTCGTCCGCGCAGTACGGTGCCTTGACGACCACCCAGGTGGGCGCGCTGACGGTCGACCAGATCCAGAATCTCGACCCCAGCGACCTCGCCGGCCTGACATCAGACCAGACGCCCGCGCTCGACACCGCGCAGATCGCGGCGTTCTCGACGGCGGCAATCCAGGCGCTCACCGTCGATGCCTTCGCGGCGCTGACCGGTGAGCAGATTGGCGCGCTCACGACCGATCAGGTCGTGGCGATGACGACCGCGCAGGCGACGGCACTGAGGTCCGCGCAGGTGGCTGGCTTGACGACCGACCAGATCGGCGCCCTCGAAACCGCCGACCTCGCGGCGATTACGAGCGACGCGATCGTCGGCCTGCTGCCGGACGGCGTGGATGCGCTGACGCAGCCGCAGCTCGACGCCTTGACGGCGGATCAGCGAACTGCGCTCGGGCTGTAGTCGAAATCTACGTACGCCCGACCAGCGACAGGAGCTGTTCCTCGAGACTCCGCGCCAGACGCGCGGGCGCCATCCGCCAGCCGGGCGCGCGGCGGCGCATCTCTTCCCTGATCGCCAGGCGCCGAGACGCGTCGTTGGCGAGGCCCACCACCAGCTCTTCGTATCCTTCGACACTGTCCGTGATGAGTCCGTCGAGGCCCGCCGCGTGCAACAGGCCGCCCGCCATCCGTGAGACCGGCGTCCGGCCGGCCAGCGTCACGAGCGGCACCCCCGCATCCAGAACGTCGCGTGCGGTGGAACCGGCGTTGTACGGGTAGGTATCGAGATACAGATCCGCCAGCGCCAGCTTCTCGCGGAACTCGGCGTGGGTCGACCTGCTGCTGAAGACGATGCGCGCGGGGTCGAGCCCGGCGCGCTCCGCGTGCGAGCGCAGCGCCGCCGTCGCCCACGGATTATCGTCGAGCAGCCAGAGCACCGCGCGGCCGCAACGGTGCACGATGCGCAGCCAGCACGCGAAGAGGCCGGGAGTGATCTTGTAGATGTTGTTGAACGACGCGAGGACCACCGCATCGGCCGGCAACCCCACCGCCTCACGGGTGAATCGAGACGACACGATCGGCTGGTGACACAGCGGAATCATCGACCCGTCGATGTAAAGCGGGCGCTCGGTCACGAATGGCGTCGTCGCCTCGGGCAGCGTGAAGCGATCCGTCACCACGAAGTCGATCCATGGCATCGCGGTCGTGCCGATGAACCCGAGATACGTGCCGATGTGGGGGGCGGGGCGCAGCGCGAGAATGCCGGGCCGTGCGCCGGAACTCAGCCCGTGCATGTCGATCAGCACGTCGATCGAGCGGTCGCGGACGGCTTCCGCCGCGGCGCGATCGGATAGAGCATGGATCGGCACCATCTCGTCGACGGCGCGCCGCAGCCGGGCGCGATGCGCGGTCCCGTCCTCGGGGCTGAAGTCGAACGCCATCACCTGCACGCGCGTCCGGTCGTGCGCCTCGAGGATCTCCGCCATCAGCAGTCCGACGGCATGGGTGCAGAGATCGCCCGACAGATAGCCGATTCGTAGAGGGCGGTCTTGAGACCGGCCTGCACCGGACGGTCCTGTGGCAAGTGGCGACTCCGGCGCCGCGTACTTGCGCGTGACGAATGAACGCGCGGCCAGCCACTGCATGGCTGGGTCGTCGAGCATCGCCAGCATCGCGAGCGGCGACGTGGCCGCCATCAGCCCGTTCACGGTGAGGCCGGCCGGCGGCATATAGACCGGCCACGTGCACTGCTTCTGACGCAGATGGACCCAGTGCTGTATGGCGTCCGGCTGGGCCGGATTCAGGCGCAGGCTGTGCGCGAGCGCCGACTCCGCCGCGGCGTACTGACGTCGCGTCTCCTGCAGCCGTCCCAAATGGTTGAGCGCGATGGTGGCGAAGGGCACGGCATCGGCCTGCCCTTCCACGACGGCCTCGGCGACCGACAGCCAGTGGCGCGCGGCGTCGGCGTCCTGCCGCTGCCGTTCCGCGACGAGACCGGCGTTGATGCGAGCCTGGTGCAGACGCGGATAGAGTGCGAGCGCATCGCGATAGGCGCTCGCCGCGCCCTGGAGATCCCCCAGGTCGGAACGTGACACCCCGAGATTGAAGAGCGCGGCGGCTTTCGCCACCACGTCTTCGACAGGCGAATTCGCGAGTGCACGGCTCACGTCATAGGGTTTCGGACGCTCTCGCGCCGATCGTGAATTGGCGTGAACGGAACGTCCCTCCTTCGGGTTAGGCAGCGTTAGCCCACGTTGTGTATTTCGCAAGATCGGGCCGAAAAGCAAAACTCCCGCCTCGTCCGGCTCTGATCTCAGCGCCGGCAGGAGGCGAAATGCAGCGACTAGTCGTCGTGGCCCTGGGTGCCCTTGTACTCCTCACCGCTCTGGCGCACGAAGCGTCTGCACAGGGCGCAATCACTGGTGTCGTCAAGGACGTGTCCGGCGGCGTGCTCCCCGGCGTGACGGTCGAAGCCGCCAGCCCGGTCTTGATCGAAAAGGTGCGGTCGGTAACGACCGACGCCACCGGGCAGTACCGGATCGTGGACCTCAAGCCCGGCGCGTACTCCCTTTCGTTCACGCTGCCCGGGTTCAAGAGCGTCAAGCGCGACGGCATCACCCTCACGGGCACGTTCGTCGCCACTGTGAACACCGACCTCTCGCCTGGCGGGCTCGACGAAACCATCACGGTGACGGGCACGTCGCCGGTCGTGGACGTACAGAGTGTCAAGGTGCAGCAGACGATGAGCAAGGACGTCATCGCGGCGATCCCGAGCTCTCGGAACGCGGCCGGACTCCAATCGCTCATTCCCGGCCTCAACGTGTCGCAGGCGGGCGTCGCCGTCGGCGGCGGTGACGCAGGCGGCATCACCGGCGGCATGGGCGGTCTGGCCGGAACGATTCACGGTGGGAACACCTATGGTTCGCGGACGAAGACCGACGGCCTCAACACGGACTTCACCGGGCAGGCGATTGCCGGAGGGCAGCTCCTGAACACGGCCGGCGCCTCGGAAGTGGTCATCAACACGTCCGGCGGTCTCGGCGAGGCGGAAGGCGCCGGCGTGAATCTCAACATCATCCCGAAAGACGGCGGCAACCAGTTCCACGGCTCGGTGTTCGGCAATACGGCCAAGAACTGGATGCAGGCCAGCAACTTCACGGACGCGCTGAAAGCCCAGGGGCTTCGGACGCCGGCGGATCTGAAGAACCTGTACGACGTGGATGCCCAGGTTGGCGGCCCCATCGTCAAGGACAAGCTGTGGTTCTACTTCACCGTGCGAAAGGTCGTGTCGAACAACACGGTGCCCAACATGTGGGTCAACAAGAACGCCGACAAGCCCGACGTGTGGTCGGTGGACTTCGACCTCACGCAACCCGCCTTCACGGATACGATGGACCGCAGCGAGGCCCCACGGCTCACATGGCAGGCGTCGCCGCGCCACAAGTTCACGTTCTACTGGCAGGAGCAGCACAACTACATCGGTAAAGAGGGCGGCGGCGCCGCAACCCAGACGCCCGAGGCCACCGGCCTCACCAGCTTCACGCATTCGCGCGTGCAGCAGGCCACCTGGACGTTTGCGATCAACAACAAGCTGCTGGCCGAGGCCGGAATCGGTACGTTCATCGGCACCTACGACCAAAGCGGCGGTGGCGGCCCCCGCATCGGCGGCATCGGCGGCGTGAACAACCCCGCGATGATCTCGCAGCTGGAACAGACCGGCGGCATCATCCCGAGCTGCAACTGCTCGATCCCCAACCTGCTGTCCCGGCATCCGGGGCTCGCGCTCGGCGGCTTCGCCAAGAACGATATCGGAACGCATGAATGGCGCGCATCGATGTCGTACGTCAGCGGCTCGCACAACATGAAGTTCGGCTATCAGGGCGGGTTCAGCACGCCGACCAAGAACTACTACTACGACAGCACCGTCATTCAGGTCCGGACCAACAACGGCATTCCGAACCAGATCACCGAGAACCTTGCCTACCCGGGCTGGCTTCGTACGGGCCGCCACGTGATCCCGGTGAACCTCTACGCGCAGGATCAGTGGACGCGCAAGCGGCTGACGCTGCAGGGCGGGCTCCGCTACGACAACGGCATCACGAACTACACGTCCGACCCGATCGGCGGCCTGCCCGACTATCCCCTCATGCCCACCCAAGTCTCGTTTCCCACCGGGTCGACGCAGGGGATCAACTGGAAGGACATCACGCCGCGCGTCGGCGTCGCCTACGACCTGTTCGGTAACGGCAAGACGGCCATCAAAGGGAACATCGGCAAGTACATGGAAGGGTTGACCTCGCTCTTCGGGCTCGACATGAACCCGATCTTCCGCATTCCAACCCAGACCACGCGCCCCTGGCTGAATCCCACCAACTTCAACTTCACCAACGACCCGAACTGCGACCTGAAGAACCCGGCGGCGCAGCCCGATTGCGGTCCGATGGCCAATCAGACGTTCGGAACCCAGGTGTTCAACACCAACTACGACCCGAACATGGTCACCGGCTGGAATCACCGGCCGTACGTCTGGTCATCGGGCATCTCGATTCAGCAGGAGCTCGTGCAAGGAGTCGCGGTGAACTTCGGCTTCTTCAAGAACTCGTGGGGCAACCAGTCGATCGTGGACAACACGCTCACCGCGCTGACGGACTACGCCCCGTTCAGCATCGCAGCGCCGCTCGATCCACGGCTGCCGGGCGGCGGTGGTCAGACGGTCTCGGGCCTCTACGACCTGAACCCGAACAAGATCGGCCAGGTTCTCAACCTCCACGAGCTCTCGACCGCCGGTGGCGCGGACATGATCAACAACTGGCAGGGCTTCGACTTCAACGTCAACGCGCGTATGAGGAACGGCCTCACGCTGCAAGGGGGCACGAGCACCGGCCGCCGGCTGACCGATTCCTGCGCGGTCAGAGCGCTGATCCCGGAGAGGACGTCCAGCACCGCCATCGTCCCGGCGGGCGGGCTCCTGAGCAGCGTGACGAACCCGTGGTGCCGCGTCGTCGAGCCGTATCGAACGTCGGCGACGGGTCTGGCCACGTATCTGGTGCCGAAGATCGACGTCCAGACCAGCCTGACGTGGCAGAGCAACCCGGGACCTGAGCTTGCCGCGAACTACGTGGCGACAAATGCCTGGATCGCGCAGGGGCCGCAGCCGCTGGGGCGCAATCTGTCCGGCGGGGCCAACGTGACGGTCAATCTGATTCAGCCCGGCACGCTGTACGGCGAGCGGCGCAACAACTTCGACATGCGCCTCCAGAAGGTCCAGCGGTTCGGCTCGAAGAGGGCAACCTTCTCCGTGGACGTCTACAACCTGGCGAACTCGGATACGGTGCTGACCTACAACAACTCGTTCGTGCCGGGCGGCGCGTGGCTGCTGCCGACGCGCATCGCGACGGCGCGATACATGAAGCTGGGCGCGAGCTTCGATTTCTAGAAGCTTGGATTGACGGCCAACCGTGCCGGTCGTGCGTCTCTCCCTCCGTGAACTCATTGGCCACGGAGGAGAGACATGCGCACTCACTCTCGGCTCCTGGGAACGCTTGCGGCGGTCGCGGTGTTGGCCGCGCCGTCGCCGACTCGAGGAGCCGATCTCGACCATCAGACAACCCTGACCTTCGCCGCACCAATCGAAGTGCCCGGAGCGACGCTGCAGCCGGGCGCTTACGTATTCGAAGCCGCCGCTGAGCCAGGCGGGCGGCAGCCAATCAAGATCTACAACAGTGATCGTTCCAAGCTCATCGCAACGGTGGACGCGGTGTCCATGAAGCGGGAGGGGCCGGCGGACGTCGCTCAGTATCGGCCGACCATCCTGGGTTCGGCGCCGACCGCGCTCAAGGGATGGTTTCGGCCCAATGCGACCACGGGCTATCAGCTCGTGTACTCCGCTCGCGAGGCGGCAGCGATCGCCAATCGCACCGACGAACGGGTGATCGCCACCGATATGGAAGGTGGCAACCCCGCTCAGCTCGTGGTGATCGACGCCGTCGGGAACCGCGCGCCTTACGGCAGCGCGTAAGCGAAGAGCGCGTTCCCGGCGGCAATCGCGACGTATTGCTTGCCGTTGACCGAGTAGCTCATGGCGCCGGCGTTCACCTGCCCCCCGACCGACGCGCGCCAGAGCAGTTTCCCCGTCTTGGCATCGAGTGCCAGGAAATAGCCCTCGCGGCCGCCGCTGAACACGACATCGCCGGCGGTCGCGAGCGTCCCGCCCCACGTGATGTCGCTCATCTTGAATTCCCACACGGGGTCGAGCGTCTTCGGGTCGTAGGCGCGCACCACGCCGAACGGCTCGGTTTCGTTATTGAAGAAGGGGACGAGGTTCGTCTGCCCCATCGCCGTCTGCTGGGCGTTCGAGCTCATGACGCGCGGGAACTGCCCTTCCACGGCAATGATCCCGGAGTTCTCCCACGACGCGACGTAGAAGAGGCCGGTGCGCGGGCTGAACGACGGCGGCGCCCAGTTGATGCCCCCGTGCACGTGCGGGTGCACGAGCGTCCCCTCGGGGGTGGGAAACTTCACCTGGTGGGGCCGTCCCTTCGCGTCGAACCCGTCGAGCCAGTTGGTTTTGACGAAGGGCTTCCCTTTTAGGAACTCGCCGGTGACGCGGTCCAGCGCATACATGACGCCGTTGCGGTTGGCCCACAGCATCACCTTCCGCGGACGGCCTTGCCACGGCAGGTCGGCCAGGAGCGGCACTTGGGTGGAGTCGTAGTCCAGTTCGTCGTGCGGCGTGAACTGGTAATGCCACTTCAACGTGCCGGTGTCGGCGTCGAGCGCGAGCACGCTGTCGCTGTAGAGGTTGTCGCCCAGCCGCTGGCGGCCATCCCAGTCGGGTGCCGGATTGCCGGTGCCGAAGTACACGAGATTCGTCTCCGGGTCGTAGGCACCGGCGTTCCACACGCCCACGCCGCCGGTCTTCCACGAGTCGCCCGCCCACGTCTCGTTGCCCGGCTCGCCCTTGCCGGGGATCGTGTAGAACCGCCAGATCTCCCTGCCCGTCTTCGCGTCGAAGGCCGAAATGAACCCGCGAATCGGCCCGTCGCCGCCGCCGGTGCCGATGATCACCTTGTCCTTCACGATCGTCGGGCTCGACGTGATCGAATAGCGGTCCGACGCCTTGGCCACCACCGTGTTCCAGATCGGCTTGCCGCTCTTGGCGTCGATCGCGATCAGGTGTGCGTCGATCGTCCCCATGTAGAGGGTGTCGCCGAGGATGGCCAACCCGCGATTCACGCGGCCGCAGCACGGTCGCCCCTCGGGCGCCGGCGTGTAGGCATAGGTCCAGTACGGACGGCCGGTGGCGGCGTCGAGCGCCACGACGTCGTTTGGCGCCTGCACCGTGTACATCACGCCCTCCACGACGAGCGGCGTGGCCTCGAACTTCTCGAGCGAGCGCGCCTGCCACACCCATTGCT
>Ga0105238_10002432_pt1 | contig 18678 bp, 14 predicted proteins | sample KBSC34metaG_FD_81526 | JGI IMG/M metagenome (GOLD analysis project Ga0105238, IMG submission 81526) | Corn rhizosphere microbial communities from Kellogg Biological Station, Michigan, USA - KBS C3-4 metaG | ecosystem: Host-associated > Plants > Roots > Rhizosphere > Soil | place: Michigan, USA... | reverse complement strand
TGCTGATCTGGGCGGCCGCGCTGGCGCGATCGGCAACAATCTGAAGTCTGCCCTGGCGACGCCAGAAAAACAGATGATCATCGAATCGCTGGAAGCCCATGGTTGGAATCGTCAAGACACGGCCGATTCCCTGGGCATCAACCGCACGACGCTGTACAAGAAAATGAAGAAATACGGGATTAGCTTCGAAAAGCAGTTGATGTCGTAGTTCTGGCAGAATGAATCACCAACAACACGGAAGCCCGTCTCGTCGTTCGAGGCGGGCTTTGTCGTTTTGCGTATGAAGCGGGGAACAGCATCACGCGATCAACGGATGGACGACCTCGCCGTGAACGTCGGTCAAACGATAATCGCGGCCCTGGAATCGGTACGTCAATTTGGTGTGATCGAAACCCAGCAGATGCATAATTGTCGCTTGAAGATCGTGGACATGCACTTTGTCGCGCGCGACCGAGAATCCCAATTCGTCGGATTCTCCGTGTGAATAGCCGCCTTTGACGCCGCCACCTGCCATCCACATCGTATAGCAATCGGGGAAGTGGTCGCGGCCCAGATTGGCACTGGCGGCTGTCCGCCCCTCGCGGAAGGGTGTTCGCCCAAATTCACCGCCGCAGATAATCAGCGTGTCCTTCAGCATGTCGCGCTGCTTCAGATCTTTGATCAATGCGGCCACCGGTTTGTCCATTGTGGCACACTTATTGGTCAGCCCATCGGTCAACGCTTCCCCAGGTCCGGTTCCGTGGAAATCCCAACCCCAGTCGAACAATTGAACAAAGCGAACCCCCTGTTCACACAATCGCCGCGCCAGCAAACAGTTGTTTGCAAAGCTTGCCGCGCCAGGTTGAGCTCCATAGGCATCGAGCGTTTCTTTCGTCTCCTTGGTGATATCCATCACTTCCGGAACTGACATCTGCATGCGGAAGGCCAGTTCGTACTGCGCAATGCGAGTCAGTGTTTCCGGATGTCCCAGTTCTTGAGCCTGGATTTCGTTCAGATCGCGCAAGGCGTCCAGCGTCTGACGGCGCATGTCGCGTGACATGCCAGCAGGGTCTGACGCATACAGCACAGGGTCACCTTTGGACCGACACTGTACACCTTGGAAGACCGACGGCAGAAAGCCGCTGCCATAAGAGTTTTTGCCACCATTGGGCTGCACGCCGCTGGAAATCAACACCACAAAGCCGGGCAGATTCTCGTTCTCGGAACCAAGTCCGTACGTCGCCCACGCACCCATCGACGGCCGTCCTGATCGAGCCGATCCGGTATAGAGCAGCAACTCGGCCGGCGCATGATTGAATTGTTCGGTGAACATCGATTTGATCACGCACATCTCGTCGGCCACCGAATGCAGATTCGGCAACGCATCGGATAGCCAGACGCCCCCCTGTCCGTACTGGTTGAAAGCCCGCGGGGTACCCAGCAGCTTGGGAGTGCCCGTCGTAAAAGCGAATCGCTTACCTTTGATAAACGAATCTGGCGCATCCTGACCACTCAGTTTCACCAGTTCAGGCTTGTAGTCGTACAAGTCCAAGTGCGGAGGCGATCCCGTCAGATGCAGATAGATGACTCGTTTGGCGCGCGGCGTGAAATGCGGCGTCTTTGGAGCCAACGGATTCACGACCGACGAGATGTCAGCCGAAGAAGTACCATTGAGCAACGTGGATAACGCCAGCGACCCGACGCCCAGTTGCGCGGTTTTCAGGAACTGCCGTCGCGTCTGTGATTGCCATTTTTCGAAGATCGGATCCATAGTGTTCTTCCTGCGACGATCCACACGGCTTGGATGGCAGACCGTCAAATTCAGTTATCGCTTCATGACCGTTTCGTCGAGGTTCAACAGGACATTTCCGACGACGGTCCATGCCGCCAGTTCTGCCACATTCATGTCATCTGCGGCGGGCCCCAGTGGTTCGGTGGCAATTCGTTTCGCATCGTCGGCATTAGCGCCGAAGCGGGCAAGTGACTGTTCGTACAAGGTGACCAGTCGGGCGAGTTCCGCTTCGTGTGGAATCCGCGACAGGACGAGGCGGAATCCATAGGTCACCTTATTCGCGCTGGTCGCTCCGCCTTCTTTCAGGATGCGTCGAGCCAGCGACTGAGCCGCTTCGATGTAGACTGGATCGTTCAGTGTCACCAAGGCCTGCAACGGCGTATTCGTTCGTACCCGGCGCACGGTGCAGACTTCGCGATTCGGTGCGTCGAAAGTTGCCATGGATGGATAGGGATTCGACCGACGCCAGGTCGTGTAGATCCCCCGACGGAATTTGTCTTCACCCATGCTGGTCTGCCAATCGGTACTGCTACCAAACGCGGCGCTCAATCCCAGATTTGGTTGAGGAGGCTTTACAGGTGGTCCGAACATTTTTGGACTGAGCAGCCCGCTGACGAACAACGCCTGGTCTCGCAGTGTTTCGGCCGACAGGCGAAAACGAGGACCACGGGCGAGCAGTCGGTTGTCGGGATCGCGCTGCTGCAATGCGGGGGTCACCTTCGATGACTGCCGATAGGTTGCCGACATCACAATTGTCTTTAAAAACGCTTTGGTATCCCACGGTTTGTTCGTCATCGCCGTCGATTGCCCGTCGCCGGCTATCCCAGCCAAGTCGCAGGCCAGCCAATCGAGCAGTTCCGGGTGGAATGGCAGATCACCCTGTGACCCAAATTCCTCACTCGATGAGACAATGCCGATGCCAAAGATCTGTTCCCAATATCGATTGGCAATGACCCGTGCCGTCAGCGGATTTTGCGAATCAGTCAACCATTTGGCCAGTGTCAGGCGATTGCGAGGAGCATCAGCTGGCAAGGCGGGAAACGCATCAGGTGTTCCTTCCGATACGTCTTTGCCGAGATCCATGAAGTTCCCTCGATGCTGGATTTTCGTGACGCGCCGATTGTTCACAAGTTCCCGCATGACGGGAACGGTCTCAGGCTTGATCTCACTGAGCGACTTTTGCAGCGAGGCTAATTGTTGCCTGGTCTCGTTTAACTCGGGAGCAATCTTGAGATAGTGCTGGGTGATCAGTTCTCGCTGAGCCGCCGTGCGTTGCGATTCCGGAACCTGGAGCGCGGCAATGATCGCGGCGGGTGTTCGGGACCAGTCGTCGACACCCGCTTCGCCCGTGGCCGACAATTGAAAATGACCGAGCGTGTGGTTCGCGAAACTCGATTCTTGTTCGATCGTCACGCGCACCGACGCGTCGGCAGGAACCTGAACCGGCTGCTTCGTGATCAAAGTTAACGAGTGTGCCTGGCCAATTCCGCCGCCGACAGCCCATCCTTTCGTCTTGGGATCCTTGTTCTTCAATACGTGCGCCGGTTCAAAGTTGGCTTGCGAATAATCGGCCACAGCCGTTTCGAAAGTGATCGTTCGAACGCCGCTGACACTAAATTCCTGGCTGGGATTGGGGGCCTTGCCAATGTCACCTTGCCAAACTTGTTCTCGACGTTCATTGAGAATCAGCACGCGTGAATTGGCCAGCCGTTCGCCGACACCGTCAGCCCGGTTCCAGATCGCGATCTTGTCGATGGACTGTTCTGATTGCAGATCGACTTCCCACCAGGGATCTTTTCCAGCCGCAGTGTGTGTCGTCGAATTCGCCTCGTAGTACTTGCCGTCGGTATTGCCATCAATGGCACGTTTTGCCTCGCCGCCGAAATCGGTGCTGATCTGCGAGGCCACGCCCTTCAACGCGATGTTGTCGGCACCTGTGAAGACCTGCACCTCAGCCAACGACAGGTATTTGTCGCCCGGCAATTCAACTCGAACAAATCGCCCTTGCATCGCGGTACCCGCAGGCGGATTCACGGTTGCTGAAATTCTGGTGATCACAAAATTTCCGCCAGCGTGTCCAGGTCCCTGACTGGGCAAATCGGCATCAGGTAATGCCTCAAGCCTCAAGGCTCGCAGGGTACCGTTCGGCAGATCGACGGGTGCGAATTCAATCGTGTAGGTATCGGTATTCGCACCGCCCGCGACTTTGACGCGGCCGTCTGCTCCAATTCTCGTCGCGGCATTCGCTTTCGATGCCACCTTCGTCGGCTTGATCGTTTGCCAGGTCAACTCACGTGGAAAGGCTGCATCCCATTTGGATTGAGCTTCGGCAATCGCAGGTGTCACTGTCTTCAACACCGGTTCCAGCTTTGTAATCTCGGTTTGCAATTGGTCGCGTTGTTTTTTCTGCTCGTCTGTGTAGATCGAATGCAATGGCGATTCGTCACCTCGATCCGCGTCTTCCGTGTTGTTGAAGAACGCGAAGAAGCGGAAATAGTCTTCTTGCGTGATCGGATCGTATTTGTGTGTGTGGCACTGCGCACACGCCATCGTGGTCCCCATCCAGACGGCCATCGTCGTGTTCACTCGATCGACCACCGCGACGTTGCGGAACTCTTCGTCGTTGGTCCCGCCTTCGTTGTTCGTCAGGGTGTTGCGATGGAAGGCCGTGCCGATCAATTGATCGTCTGTGGGGTTGGTCAACAAATCGCCGGCAATCTGCTCGAGCGTGAATTGATCGAACGGTTTGTTGTCGTTGAATGACTTGATCACATAGTCGCGATATAGCCAGATCTTTCGGGCGGGATCATCCGCGTAACCCGCGGAGTCGGCATAGCGCGCCAGATCCAGCCATAGCAGGCCCCAATGCTCGCCGAAGGTCTGCTTAGACAGCAGTCGATCGACCAGGCGTTCGTACGCATTCGATGCAGTATCGGCGAGAAACTCGTCAACCTCTTTGATCGTTGGAGGGAGTCCTGTCAGATCGAGCGAGACACGTCGGATCAACGCTTCGCGATCCGCTTCGCCCGTTGGCAAGACACTCTCCTGTTCCAGCCGGGCCAAGACGAAACGGTCGATATCGTTCTTGATCCACGTCGAATTCTTCACCGCCGGTGGTGACGGACGAACTGGTGTCTTGTAGGACCAATGCTGGCTGAACTTGGCCCCTTGCTTGATCCAAGCCGCGATCAACTCGATTTCGTGTGGAGTCAGTTTCTTTCCCGCCCCCTTTGGAGGCATCATTTCGTCGGGATCGGACGACGAAATCCGCTTCATCAATTCGCTAGTATCGGGTTTTCCGGGGACGACGGCAGCGTGTCCGCCCAGATCTGCTAGGAATCCCTCCGCTGTGTCGAGCCGCAGGCCGTCCGGTCCACCTTTTCGTTCCGCCGGATCGGGGCCGTGACAGCGGTAACAGGCGTTCGAAAGAATCGGCTTGATATCGCGGCTGAAATCGACCAACGTCTGTTCGGCACCGCGGCCACTGGCGTCACTAAACAACAACACCAGTACCGACAAGAAGCTTGCGCGAAGCGTCAATTGCATCAATGCAGTTCCGTCAAATGCGGGAGCGGTAAAACATCAACGTTAGTTTATCGAAAACGGAGGTCAATGTCTCACTGTCTTGGCAAATCACGGGGTCAAAACCACAAAGTTGTCGTCCCGATGCGGCCCCTCAGGAAGTTGCGAACTCGGTGCCATCCGACGATCACCAATTCCGCTTACCGCAACGCTGTCAGGGCATCGATGCGGAGTGCACCCAGACATGGAATCAATCCGCCGACCAGTCCCATGATGAACGACATCATCATCCCGACGGCAATTGTGCTGGCGTCGACAGTTAGCCGCAGAACGACAAATTTTCCACCGCCCTGGCCGCCGGTCACAATGCTGTTCATCGCAATGCCATCGCACATGACGGACCCGATCAAGCACCCGAGTGCTCCACCGACCAGCGCCAGTACGATCGACTCCAGCAGGAACGACACCAAGATTTGCCAGCGCTTGTATCCGAGCAATCGCAACACTCCGATGTCTTTCCGTCGCTGACTGATTGCAGCGAACATTGTGTTCAAGACGCCGAACAGTCCACCCAGCGACATGATGATGGCGACGATGATCGCGGCCACCAGGAACTGAAGGTTGGTGGCCGAGAGATTTGAAAAATAGGTCTGTTCAACCATAGGACTGAGCGCGGCCTTTTTGTATTCGTTCGAGAAATAGTCTTTCAGCAGCTCAGCGCCCCATTGTTCCTCGCTGTATTTTTCCTGGACCTGTTCAAGTTTCGGTTCCGGAGCCGTTTTGTCTTCTTTCTTCAGGCGGACTGCTTCCTGGAAGGCATCCTGCGCCGATTTCTTGCGACGTTCGATCAAGGACTTCCGTTGATCTTTGCGGAAGTCAGGCCGAGCCCGAACACAAAACGTTGTGTAGTTTCCCTTCCCGAACAGGACATCGATCTGAGATTGCCGGGTCCAGACTTCAGAGTCATAGACCGTACCGGATCCCTCCATGACACCGGTCACATACCAGACACGTTCACCGATATTGAACGTGTCACCCGCTTCGAGTCGCTCCTTATTTCGGGCGTTCTTCAGCATCTCTGGGGTACGGTCTGAACCAAGTTCACGTGCGATCGATTTGCCGAGCATCGCTTCGACCGCAGTGTGACCCTGATCATCGATCTGCCGCACTCCAGAATCAGAAATGTATTCACTGCCGGCAGTCATCTTCAGTCCGTGCATCTTGACCGACATGGCGGGGTTGTCGATGCCGCGCACCTGAAGGAATCGCCGCTTCAGTCGGCCGGTATGACGATCGACCAGTTGTTGCGAGACTCCAATGAAGGTTTCGCGACTGACCAGGGGTTGATCATTCTCATCCCTGGCAATCCCGTCCTGAGTTTCGATCTCGGTGGCGTCGGCGAAGCCCAGGTTGCTGAATGCTTCATCCGTCGATCCCTCAGACATGATCATGACGTTGCCCGGTTGGCCTGTCGAATCGGTCATCGCGTACATGCCGTTGACGAAGGCGAGCATGCCGATTTGGACACCGATCACCAGGATGAAGGCACCGATCGTAAATGTGGTGGTTAACCACCGCGTCACCAGATTCATCAGGTTATAGCTGAGTGGCACTTTGCCGATCACCAGCAGAATCAGCAGCAACAGGACAGCACCGATATAGATGCCCTTCAAGACCGGAGACGAGGCGCCGAAGACTTGCCAGGGAGCGGCGGCGAGTAACAGAGAATCGAGCATAGATGCGGTCTTTAATCCGAAATACTGCGGAAATGATGACGCCCGAGTTCAGGCCACTTTTGAGAAGACGTCGGAGACACGGACGCTGCGAGCGAACCAGGCTGGAACGCAACTTCCGACGCTGGCAGTAATCGCCCCCATGGCGGCGCCCCACCACAGGCACTGAATCGGTACGGCGAATTTCGGAAAGAACGCGACTTGGAATGGCAGTCCACCCCAGACGCCGTTCAGGATGAAATACGTCAACGTTGCGCTCAGCAGGCCGGACAACGTTCCAACGACTAATGCTTCGCCCAGCACGAGCGTCAGAATCTGCCAGGGCATAAAGCCCAGTACCTTGAGGACCGCAAACTCAATCCGTCGCTCTCGAACACTGATGCTGATCGCATTGGAAATAACGAGCGACAAAACGATCATGCAGGCGGGCGCCAAAAACCAGCGCACACTCCAGATGATGTCTTTGTAAGCGTCCAGAAATGACGAAATGGCCGTGGACGAAGTCTCACACTTTACCGCGGGGTTCGAAAACGTAGGTGCCGTCAAAATCTGTTCTGTCAGCTTGTCGAACGAAACCTTGTCGGGCACACGCAACCAGACCAGGGCCAGTGATTTGTCGGCCTGGGAATGCGCCTTGTTATTGTGCGTTGCCTTGTACGCGTCGAGAGCCGATTCAAAGTATTCGCGACCAATGATGGAGCTATCAGTGTATGACTCAGCTGCTTTAGGAAATGTGCCAACGATTTCCAGCTCCAGATCGACGTCGCGGAAGTTGCGACCGTACACTTTGATCCGATCGCCAATCCGTTTATTCATTTTTTTCATGCGGCCTTCGCCCATGATCACACCGTTTCGGATGGTCTTCATTTTGTTAACGGCGTCTGTCAGCGGCTGGACCTGCTCGTCGGTCAAGCTGTCGATATTGTCGAGCATCGAGCGAGCCTTCTCAGGTTCCATGATGAAAGAGAAGAACAAATTCTCAAAGCTGCGTTTGGCGGGGACGGATTCGGTCGAACCGACGAAGAATCCCCAGGTCATCGAACCTTGCGGATGAACGGCAGTTGTATCGTTCTCATCGACACCTCCCGCGCACAGCCCTGGCGCGTAGGAATAGGGCATCATGCTGGGGTTTTGCCACTTCTCGGTGACAATCGCCTTGATGTTGGAACTCTTTTCGGTTGCCACATAGTCGAGCGTCGTCAGCACCGTGAAGACCAGCGTGACAACCAGGACCAGCATCATGGTTCCCAGCGACGTCAAAACTGTTCGAATCAGATTGCGTCGAATATTCTCAAAAATCAGGACAAGGAATTTCATGTGAGCTGTTCCCGACCAAATCGCATTTGCGTGAAAGAGTCTGGACAAAGATCCGTGAGGGAGTGGCCCTATAGAGTCGAGAAATCAGTTCGACCAGCTCTCTGCGGGTTGCGCTGCCAGTTGACCTTTTTCCAGGTGCACAATTCGATCCGCTCGTTCGGCAGCACGGGGATCGTGCGTGACCATGACGATCGTTTTGTTCAGTGTTTTTTTCAATTCGGTTAGCAGGTTCAGAATCTCATTCGCCGATTTCGCATCCAGGTCACCAGTCGGTTCGTCCGCCACGATCAGCGATGGATCGGTCACGATTGCGCGAGCGATACCAACGCGTTGCTGTTGTCCGCCGGAAAGCTGACCCGGCCGATGCCACATCCGGTCCTGCAAGCCAACGATTTCCATAGCAGTGCGAACCTGTTGCCGTCGCTGCGCGCCCGAAAGTGGTAGCAGTAGCAACGGCAATTCAACGTTACGAAAGGCTGTTAATACGGGCAGCAAGTGATAGAACTGAAAGACGAAGCCGATGCTGCGCGTTCTCCACGCGGCGAGTTGTCCTTCCGACATCTGCGAGATTTCGACACCTTGAACCTGAATCGATCCCTGGGACGGCTTGTCCAGTCCGGCGATCAGATTCAGTAGCGTCGTCTTGCCCGATCCGGAGGGGCCCATCAGGGCGACGAACTCACCCTGCTTCACTACCAGGTTTAATCCGTTCAACACATCCAGAACTTCGTTGCCTCGCTTAAACGATTTATGGACGTCGTGCACTTCAACACAGGTTTCCGCGTCGGCCATTCACGTATCCTCAATAGTCGTTGTCAGTGTTTGTCGTCGTTTTCTCTCTGATCGCGCATGAAGCCTGTTGGCCGACTGAGCTCAAGAGACAATGATCGCAGCACCATCAGGTTCGCAGCCTCATTGAGTTGCGCCCGGCGAAGGTTCTGCGGAACTGGGGGTGAGGGAATTCGCGGCGCTACGCGCTGGAATGAAATCGTCCCCGACGATCTCGTCGTAGAACCGAACAATCGCCCCCATCTCTGGTTTCAAGAATTGGCCTTCTTCATCGGCCGGAACTTTCAGTCGCACTCGAACTGGAACAGCCCCCTTTGCTCGATCAGCAATCGGCATCAACCGCGAGACCACACCATCGTACGAGCGATCCATATAGGCTTCGGGTTGAACCTTACATCTCTGTCCCTTTTTGACTTTGGCGATTTCGCGTTCCTGAATCGAAAGCTCGACTTCCAGCTTCGACAAATCAGCCATATCGCACAGGCTGAACGAGCCGTTAAAGGCAACGGGATTTACCAGGTTGCCCAATTCGGCGTTCTTCTTCAGGACCGTGCCCGAAATCGGCGCGACGATGATACAGTTATCGAGTCGCCATTTGGCTCGTCGTAGTTCAGCTTCGGCTTGTCGCACTTGGGCTTCGGCGGCACGTTTGCGTTCGCTGCGCGGTCCATCGACCATCAGTTGGGTCGTCGCACTTAATTTGTCGACTCGTTTCTTGATCATCCGATACTGTGATTCGGCCGTTTCGTAGTCTTGTTTATTTCCGAATCCATTGCTGACCAGATCCTTCAATCGTCTGTAGTCGCGCTCTGCCTGTTCGAGATTTGTTTCGGCTTCGGCCAGTTCGGCTTTGACCTGTTTGATCTCGTCTGGTCGGGATCCCTCACGAAGTTCGGCAAGGTTTTCCTGCGCTGCCTCCAGTTGAGCCGTGACACGTTCAAATTCTGCGCGGTATTCGGTATTGTCGAGCACCGCCAGAACGAAGTCCCGTTCGATCCGTTGACCCGCTTCAAAATTCAATTCCAGCACACGGCCACTGACTTGAGGGCTGACCAGAATTTGTTGTTCAGGGATGATATATCCCTTCGATTCGACAACGGGACCGGTGGCGGGGCTATTTGGTGTGATCGGTTTTGACGATTCCGCAGGTGCCGCCGCCGTCGAACTGGCGTCAGGTGATTTCGAATCGTCAGGCGGCGGTGCGAATGGATTGCCAACGATGAGCAGGTATGCCACCGCACCCGAAAGGATGACGACCAATAGCCAAGGCAGTTTCGATCCACTTCCCGAGGATTGACCTGGGGGCGGCAATCGTAGCGATTGAACCCGATCCTTAAGGCTACCGAGAGATGAATCCGACATTGATGCTCAGTCTTCCGCAGAAATGAGAACACAATCGCGCGAGCGGCTTGAAGTCCGAATTGAGAACGTGATCTTTCGAACGGTGTGATTCCAGGTTTCGATCCCGAATTCGAACCGACTCGAACGAGCTTTCAAATTCGGAAGGAACTGGAACGCCATAATGATTACATGCGAGCCGGAAAATGCCAGCCGAGACGTCCCAGAACCAGTCGACCCGGAAAATTCGATCGACTTATGACGATAGGCGATCTGGATGAGTCAGCGTTCGATGGCTCGAACAGAGATTGGTCTGTCGCGTCAGTCGTTATCGCGAAGGTGGTCGATCTTGCCGCGGTCGCCAGAGGAGCAGCACAGTCGCCAGTGCGGTCAGCGGCGTCAGAATCAGTTCGTACCGAAGCTTTGCTGTGATGACACGCATGGGCGCAATTTCGGTTTCTTCCAAGCGATCATCCCAGGCGAAACCGAGGCCCGCCCATTGCCAATGCAACGACTCAGGTTGATACCACAGCTTCGTCATTGACATCGACGCAATCCGATCTGCAATGTCGACGAACATTTGTGGCCGCCAATGACTCGTATCGCCCGGAGTGATCTTTTGCCAAACGATTTCTGATCGGCATGAGGCGATCATCTGCAACTCCCGCCCCGTCGAAACCGGAATCAGCCGACTGATTTTAATAAAGCTTCTGATCCATCCCGTTGCCAGGATCAAACTGATCAGCAATGTGACGACACCCAGCTTGCGTCGCCAACCTTGAAAAAACGTCAACATCGATCGGCTCCAATTGTGGTGCTTCGATGATGCATCCCTTACCAACCGTGAACTGTTTAAGGCGCGAGTCGATGACGCCAGCTTGTCATCGTGTTGGTCATTTCAAGGGCCTTCAGACGCAGTTCGAATCCACGGAGATTCATGCCAGAAGGTCAAGAATAACCTCGAGATAATCTTGGGGCAATTCGGTTGTGAGGCTTTGATGGACTGATCCATTCTCGAATTCAATCTTTCGCAATCGCTTTCCGCAAATGTCGGCGACGAATTGAATGTCCGGGCAAAATCTATGCTGTCAACACCGTCCCAGGGTGTGCTATCTTCGCAATTCCCAATAGCATCACGCGATCCGAGATGAGGTGACCTGTGATGACGGTGGTTCCCCAGAGAAGGGACTGAGGCCTGCCCTCGTCATCGGGTGACAATCTTTTTTTGTGGATTCATTCGTATTCCAATTCAAATCGCCATAGGACCACAGTTCGAAGATGCTGCTTGAGCAACGACCACCCTCTGCAAATTGGGAATCGGTTCCGTTGGAACCTTCGGGTCAACTTGCTGTCTGGGCATGGTTCCGACCGGCATCAGTCCCCAACGGGCTAATGCTATCACTTCCCGCAGCGCTTTTTGCCAACCCTGAACTCGCTGGCTGGCTTTCTGTGCGCCCGATGATCATTGCCGCTGGTCTCGATCCAAATCGGATCTATGGTTGGGGCGTCAACGGGATGAGTTTCGACGCTGCGGGCGGAATGTCTCCGTTGCTTGATCAGCCACTGCCTCCGCCACCCGTGGGTGCCAATCTCGATGTGACGGTTTGGATGATTCCAGTCATGCCGCCCGCGTGGAGTGATTCCTCGAGCGTCATTCCAATACCTCCAGCAGCCTCAGGTCCGGCTGCATATGCGACACCCGGGAACCTCTCTCAATCTGACTTTCAGATGCTGGAAGCAATCGGCACAAGTTGGGATGGAATCCTGCAACTCGAGGCGCGGGTTTCACTGGTTCGGAAGGAACTGACGGGGGCGTTGTCGAGAGTCTCGTCATTGAATCGCGATTTGAATTCGGACGAACGTCGTACGGCCGATAGTCGAGACATCCAGGACTGGTCTGATGCACGGCGATGGTTGCGTGATTCGCAGGCACTATTGTCCAGGTCGGTCAAAGAAATCGATCTCGGCACCACTAGTGGAGCCGGACAACGACACCGCTTCGAAGAAATCTATCGCAAATATGTCGAGCCTCGCGTCGCCTTCGCGGAACTTGCCCAGGCGGTGAATGAATTCGAATCGCACCGTAAGACCATCCAAAATGTTCTGGCATCGGCACAAGCCACTGTGGCTCGATCAGGCCGCGACGCTGAACAACGTGCGAACGGAGTAATGCAACGTATTCGGACCAAAATGCGTTCGACCAAGCGCTAGGGCACGTCAGACAGCGGATCGAGAAACGATTGGACCGCGGTCCGTGATCGCCTGATCGATCTTCTCGATCTGAGCCGCCGTCAACATCCACGTCATCGCCGCGGCGTTGTCTTGAATCTGATCAGGTCGCTTTGCTCCACACAAAGCTACGGTAATTCCCCGTCGCTGAGCCGTCCAATTGAGAACGACCTGCGCGACCGATCGATGGCATTCGTCCGCGATCGTACGCAAGTGGTCGATGAAGTCCTGATTTTTGTCCCATTCGACACCGGAAAACATCGGGTACTTACGCCGGCCATCCTTCGGATCGAATTGATAGTCGCGCGGCAGTTTTCCCGCCAGCAATCCTTTCATCAGCGGCCAATAGATCATTGCCGACACGTTATTTTCGATACACCACGGCAACTGCGACGACTCGATCTCGCGCTGCAACATGTTGAAGTGAGGTTGATAGCCCGACAGCGGACAGACTGCGTGAAACTGCTGTAACTGTTCCAGGTTGGCATTGGACAGCCCCACGGAGCGAATCTTGCCCGACTTTAAAAGCTGTGCCATTGCCGCAGCCGATTCGGCCAGCGGCGTATTGGGGTCAGGAGCGTGCAGGTAGTACAGATCGATTCGATCGGTTTTCAGTCGGCGCAGGCTTTCATCGCACTCGCGCAGCAGTGTGACAGGGCGAGCGTCCTTGAACTGAACCTTATTCTCGTAGTGAATGCCGCCTTTGGTGGCAATAACCAGTTGATCGCGTCGATGCCCCAACGCCTGAGCGATCAACCGTTCGCTCTCGCCGTCGTACCCGTAACAGTACGCCGTGTCAAAGAAATTGATTCCGTTGTCGGCTGCAGCCTGCAGCGTTGCCAGGCTTTGATCTTCGCTGACGTCAATGCTGGTGATCCCGGCGATTGGCCAGCAACCCATTGCCAGCGGCGTCACCATGATTCCGGTAGTTCCAATTTCGCGCAGCGGAAAGACCATCAGGTCTCCTTCAGTACAAACGGAGTAATACGTCGCCACCCTTCCACCACCGGATCGGACAACGACTGATGCTCGTCGATCGCCCAACGATTTCCAAGTCGGCGGCCATTGCTCAAGTCGTCTGGCGGCGATCGAGGATCTTGATAGACACCGGACGAACGACAACAGGCCATGCAAATGCATGGCCTGTTGCGGTTTTCGAATGGTGTCTCGGCGACAATCAGTATTCTGATCAATCAAGCCGACATCATTCGGCGGGCTCGTTCATTTGTTGAATGGCGTATCGGACGGCAGATTTCAACTCGGCGTCGCTGGTGTTTTCAGCGAGTCGAGCCAGTTCATCCGCGGTCGGTTTGGCATAGGGTCCGATTTCGGCCAGGGCTCGGACCGCGCCCAGTCGAACCTTTGGCAGCGGATCTTTGGTGGCTTTCATCAGGGCCTGTACGGCTTCCTGAGACTCAGGAGCCAGTTCCGCTAGCGAGAAAGTTGCCATCCAACGGACGTTGTCATCCTTAGACTTCAGGCAGGTCAACAGCGTTTGCAAAGCGCGATACGACCAATTGTCGTGTCGAATCAACACTTCAGCGACCCGAATCTGAATCAAGCCGTCGCGATCGTCCAGGCACTCAGCCAGGGCGCGCAGAACATCGTTGGCCTTGGGCCCCATTTCATTCAGGACGTTGGCACTGAACGACCGCAGACTGGCGTCCCGAGACTTCAATGCGTCCGTCACTACGACAATCGAATCAGACGAAGTCATCTGCAACCGTGACATCGCCAAAGCTGCGTGAACACGAACGAAGGCGTCTTCGTGCTTCAACATCTTACGCAATACCGGAGCTGAGGGATTTCCGTCGTCGCCCAATTGGCTGATCTGATGCAGACCGTGCTTCAACGATTCAGGATCAGCGGGATCCATTCCTTTCAGGATCTCGTTGAGTTGAGCGTTGGCATCAGGACACATCGCCTGGAAGCTATTTTTCCTGACGGAACCCTTGCTGCTGCCTGCCGCTGAAGCTGGACGGGGTTCATCGGCAGTAATCGTTGGTTCTTCGTGCGATACGGTTTTGCGTTCGGGTATGAACGGTTTGTCGAAATCGTCATCGAAAGAAGGCGAACTGTGCGACACCTTGCTTGACTTGGACTCCACTTCGGTCTTGGCAGTGGCCCAATCGGCCAACTCGTCGCTGTCAGCATCCTTGGCGACCTCTTTCTTCACTTGAACGAGGTCATCCTTGGTGCCACTCTTCCGCGCGACCGGTCGTTCGAATTCGTCGGACGATTCCGTCTTGGCAAATTCTTTGCGCGATGGGGGCGACGCAGGTTCGATCTTGTTCAGGAACGCATCCAGGCTGTCATCGCTGTTTGACGTGTCGGCAGCCGACTTCGGAACAGCGGCTTTGTTTGGACGAGCGTCTGCAGCGGCCAATCGCACATCGCCTTTGGTAGCGGGAGTACCGGCTGTCGGAGACTTGGCCTTCTTCTGACGATCAGCCGCCGTGTATTTTTCATGCTCGGCGTCGATCGACTTGTTCCCCGCAGGCTTAACAGTCTTGCTCTCTTTCGATTTCGCGGCGTTGCCTGACTTGGCGTCGGCAAGTTCTTGCGATGATTTGGAATTGCTCTTTGCCGTTTTGTCTTTGGACGTTTTGTTACCCACCTTCTTGTCGGCGGCGGCAATTTTTTCTTCACTCTCTTTGCCGGACTTTCGAGACAACCAACTGCCGGTTTGAGCGCAGCCAGTCAAATTGGCAACCATGGCGGAAACCAACAATAGTCCGAAGGGCTGATACCACTTGCTCATGTCACGACCTTGTGAACCGATTTTGGGGCTCTATGGAAAGAGTTTGCTCCGCGCAAGCAAACCCGGCCTCACGTGAGAATCTGGTGATTCTTCTCGAAGTATCGGTCGCAACGGTCGTAAGAATTCAGCCGATCAATCCATGAATATGGCGAGCGGCAGAAACAGCACGTCAAGGTTGATCGCGGGTGATTTACTTGTCTTCGGGGTTTATCACTCTAAAAACGACCGCAGCGGCGGCTGCTCCGGCAAAATCGGCTACCAGATAGACCCACAAATTGGTCCAGGACGCCATGCCGATGATGGATACCCCGATCGCGACAGCTGGGTTGAACGCCCCGCCCGAAATCTTGCCGACCGAAACGGCCCCAGCCAGCACTGTAAAGCCGATTGCCAATCCATAGAACGAGTTATTGGCATTGGCTTTGGCAGTCGCCACGTTCAGCACCACGTAAACGAGTGCAAATGTATAAAGCAATTCTGCAAGCAGTGCTTTTGCCACGGGAAAATTTGTGCCAGGTTTGATGCCGTCCAGCACTGGTCCCGCCAACAGAAATTTGACGGCAACAGCAGCGGCAATCGCGGCGGCCACTTGAGCGACAATGTACGGGATCGCATCAGCCACCGAACAACGACCACGCATCGTCACGCCCAAAGTGACCGCGGGGTTGTAATGACCACCGGAAACATGGCCGCCCGCAAAGATCATTGTCATCAGCACAGCACCGATGGCCACGGGAGCCAGAGGGTAATCCGGTCCAGCTGTACAGCCGATGGTCAGGACAAGAAAAAATGTTCCTATGAATTCGGTCAGGTACTTACCCATCGGGAATCTCCTTCGGCGACGATGCTGACTGGTTTCGGATGCCTTCATACTTGAACGCGCGCTGTCAGATTAGCCGAATACGTTTGACCGAGAAACCGTGCCCCTCTTCAATCAACCAACTTCAATGGCTTTTCAAGCTGAACGGAGGAAGATTGGGTAAACTCGTCAGTGCCCGGTTCAAAGAGCACGCTTTTGTCGGGGACTCCAAAAACGTGGCACCCCGGTGTGGAAAACTGCCGTGTCTCGCACTCCCGCGATGTTCGAAGTACCCGTTCAGAATCGCGCTTGTCGCTGTGATAGGTATTCGATCAATGCACGATCGAACGGCATGCTCGTATCGAGTGCCACATAGTCCACACCCATCCGCAGACATTCACGCTTGTATCGTTCACGCAACGACTGGACGGCTTCCAGGTAATCGCCGCGAATTCCAACGGCATCGACAATCAACCTGTCACCTGATTCAGGTTCTTCGAAGTCGGACAGGCTGTCGAACGGAAAGCTAACTTCGGCCTCATCGAGCACGTGAAAGACAATCACATCATGGCCTCGGTGTCGCAACATCCGCAGCGAATCGATGACTGATTCGGCATCGCACAGCAGATCAGAAAACAGCATGAACAGACCGCGCTGGCGAACCATCGCCGCCACTCGACGCAGATTGCCAGCGACGTCGGTCTGACCGGCAGGCCGCGCACGTGACAGCAGCGCGAGCATGTTTCCCAATTGAGTGCGCTTACTGCGCGCAGGCAGACTGGCCCGCAGTTTGTCGTCAAACGTCATCAGGCCAACCGGGTCCTGTTGATGAATCATCAGGTAACCCAGCGCCGCAGCAAGGCAAATACAATAATCGAACTTGGTCAACTCTTGTCGATACGTGTAGGCCATGCTCTCGGACAAATCCATCAGTAGATAGCCGGAGATGTTCGTTTCGGCCTGATATTTCTTGATGTAGAAACGATCTGTTTTTGCGAAGACCAGCCAATCGATGTCCTTGGGATCGTCACCCTGGGTATAGCGACGATGTTCGCTGAACTCGACGCTGAACCCCTGAAACGGACTAGCATGCAGGCCCGTTAAAAATCCTTCGACGATGAACCGGGCACGCAGATCCAACCGCGCCACATTGCGGATCACCGATGGCTTCAGATACTGCTCGGCACCTGTCATCGCGCTTCGTCGTTCCTCGATCAGTGTTAGCGACACCCCTACCCGTTCACACGATAACAACAAGTCTTTCATCTTGTGAAGTGCGCACCGGTCGGCGGATCGTTCAGTTCTGCTGATGGTTGTGGTCGACAGCCCGCTTCCTGAATCTCCTCCGCCTGCTTTCACACACGGGAAAAAATCTGTGGAATTCTTGCTTGACGTCCGACCAAACAATTGTATTATTCCATTAATACAATGACGCAGCATTCAAGCAACGTCGGTTGTGCAGTCAAATTCGCTGACGCGTCCTTTCCCCGACAAAACGGTTCCCACAGGCATCGAACGCTGGAAGGCAGGATCTATGCAGATCCATATCTCGACGAACGATGGCGTGCCGATCTATCTGCAGGTCGTCAATCAGATCAAGTTTCTGATCGCCTCGGGACGGCTCGCCGCGGGTGCTGAATTGCTACCAATCCGCGTGCTGGCGTCTCAACTTCTGGTAAACCCCAATACGATTGCCCGTGCGTATCGAGAACTCGAGATGGCGGGCATTGTGGAGAAACGGCGTACCAACGGGACCTACGTTTCCGAACAAGGGTCACCTTTGGCACGGCGCGAACGAGTGAAAATCCTCACCGAACGCATCGACGCCCTGCTTGCCGAGGCCAGCAATCTGGGTGTCGAACTTGACGACGTTATGAAACTGGTCCAGCAGCGCTATGCCAGCATCCAATCCACTCGCGTCAATCAATCTCTTCAGAATCAGGAGTGATCACATGCACGATCCCTTCCCCTCCGCGACTCCGCCGATTGTCGACATTCGCCGACTGAGCCGTCATTTCGGCGAGAAACAGGCATTGAATGATGTTTCGCTCACTGTGCCAAGAGGTGGCGTCTTTGGGCTGATCGGTGGCAACGGGGCTGGCAAAACTACCCTGATCAAGCATCTGTTGGGAATGCTGAAGCCACAACACGGAACGGTACAGATCTTTGGTCTGGATCCCGTGGCCAACCCAGTCGGGACCTTGGGCCGAATTGGCTATCTGTCTGAAGAACGCGATCTGCCGGATTGGATGCGCGTGGGCGAATTGATGCGGTATACACAAGCCTTCTTTCCCAATTGGGACGACTCCTTCGCGGAAGAACTTCGAGACGCCTTTGACCTCGACAAAAATGCACGCGTGAAAACGCTTTCACGCGGCCAACGTGCTCGAGCGGGTCTGCTGGTGGCTCTCGCCCATCG
>Ga0105238_10002431_pt1 | contig 18682 bp, 12 predicted proteins | sample KBSC34metaG_FD_81526 | JGI IMG/M metagenome (GOLD analysis project Ga0105238, IMG submission 81526) | Corn rhizosphere microbial communities from Kellogg Biological Station, Michigan, USA - KBS C3-4 metaG | ecosystem: Host-associated > Plants > Roots > Rhizosphere > Soil | place: Michigan, USA... | reverse complement strand
GCGAAGTTGAAGTCCAGCAGGCCGCGCAGCGAGATCAGCCCGTCGCTCTGTTCGCCCACTTTCTTAGAATACTGACGGAACATCTTGTAATCATTAGAACGTACCGCGTGCTGCAGCAGCGACACGACCTCCGATGTCCAGACATGGGTCTCGCCGTTGACGCGGTAAGCCAGCTCGCCGCCGACATCCAGCGCGTTGCGGTAATTCGGGGCATCGCCATAGGCCTGGGCGTGGCGCCGTGCGGTTTCCTCGGCGATATCATCCAGCCCCGCGCCCTCGATGGGGGAGGCGGTGCCGGTGAAATACCGGTCCAGGAAGGCGGAGGAGAGGCCGACCGCGTCGAATATCTGGGCGCCGCAATAGGACTGGAAGGTGCAGATGCCCATCTTGGACATCACCTTCATGATGCCCTTCGAGACCGCCTTGATATAGCGCTTGTGGATCTCGTACTCGCTGACCTGCTCCGCCATGTCGCGGCGCATGACCGACAGCGTGTCGAGCGCGACATAGGGGTTGATCGCCTCGGCGCCATAGCCGGCCAGCAGGCAGAAATCATGCAGCTGGCGCGCCTCGCCGGTCTCCACGACCAAGCCCACCTCGGTGCGTTGGCCGCTGCGGATCAGATGATGATGGACCGCCGCGGTCGCCAGCAGCGACGGCACGGCGATATGGTCCGAATCCATCGGCCGGTCGGTCAGGATGATGATGTTGTGGCCGTCGGTCACCGCCTTCTCGGCGGTCCTGCAGATTCGCTCGATCGCGGCTTCCATCCCGGCCGCGCCTTCCTCGACCGGCCAGCAGATCGACAGCGAATAGGCCCGGAACGCGCCCTTCGAGTTGTCCTCGATGCGGCGGATCTTCTCCAGGTCCATGTTGCTGAGGATCGGCTGCTTCAGCTCCAGCCGGATATGCTTGCCGCCCGAGTCCAGGTCGAACAGGTTCGGGCGCGGGCCCACCAGCGAGACCAGCGACATCACCGTCTCCTCGCGGATCGGATCGATCGGCGGGTTGGTGACCTGGGCGAAACGCTGCTGGAAATAGTCGAACAGCATCTTCGGCCGCTTCGACAGCACCGCCAGCGGCGTGTCGCGTCCCATCGAGCCCAGCGCATCCTCGCCCGACAGGCCCATGGGCTTCAGGAACACCTTCAGGTCTTCCTGGGTGTAGCCGAAGGCCTGCTGCGCATCGAGCAGCACGTCCTTGGACGGCGGCATCGGCGCCACCTCTTCCGGCAGGCTTTCCAGCCGGATCTGGGTCTCGTCCAGCCAGGCCTGATAGGGGCGGGCCTGGGCGATCTTGGCCTTCAGCGTGCCGTCGCCGATGATCCGGCCCTCGGCCAGATCGACCAGCAGCATGCGGCCGGGCTCGAGCCGCCACTTCTGCTTGATCTGCTCCTCGGGGAACTCCAGCACGCCGGCCTCGGACGACATGACGATCAGGTCGTCATGGGTGACGATGAAGCGGGCGGGCCGCAGGCCGTTGCGGTCCAGGGTCGCGCCGATATGGCGGCCGTCGGTGAAGGCAATGGCGGCTGGGCCGTCCCACGGTTCCATCAGCGCGGCGTGGTATTCGTAGAAGGCGCGCCGGTCGTCGAACATGGTCTTGTTGCCCGACCATGCCTCCGGGATCATCATCATCAGCGCATGCGGCAGCGAATAGCCGCCGGCCAGCAGCAACTCCAGGCAGTTGTCCAGCGTCGCCGAGTCAGAATTGCCGTCGCCGATCAGCGGCCACAATTTGGCCAGGTCGTCGCCCAGAACCTTGCTGGTCATCGAATGGCGGCGGGCCATCATCCAGTTGATGTTGCCCCTCAGCGTGTTGATCTCGCCGTTATGGGCCAGGAAGCGGAACGGATGCGCCAGCTCCCACGACGGGAAGGTGTTGGTCGAGAAACGCTGATGCACCAGCGCGATCGCCGACTTCAGCCGCTCGTCGCGCAGGTCGTCATAGAAGGGGGCCAGCCGCGCGGCGATGACCATGCCCTTATAGACCACGGTGCGGGTGGACAGGCTGGCGATATAGAACGAGCCTGACGGGTCGACCTTCTTGGAGCGGACATCCGCATGGGTCTGCTTGCGGATGACGAACAGCTTGCGCTCGAACGCGTCCACGTCTGCGGCGTTGGCGCCGCGGCCGATGAAGATCTGGCGAATGATCGGAGCATTCGGCTTGATGCTCTCGCCCAGCGCTGAGTGCTGGACCGGCACGTCGCGCCAGCCGAGAACGGTCTGGCCTTCGGCCTTGGCAAAACGCTCAAGGGTCTCCTGGCACGCGGCGCGCGCGTCGGCGTCCTGCGGAAGGAACGTCATGCCGACCGCATAATCGCCTACCGTCGGCAGGGAGAAGCCCAGCTTCGCGGATTCGGCGCGGAACAGCTCGTCCGGAACCTGAATCAGAATCCCGGCGCCGTCGCCGGCCAGCGGGTCGGCGCCGACCGCGCCGCGATGCTCCAGGTTGCACAGGATGCGCAGGCCGCGGGCGACGATATCGTGGCTTTTCGTGTTCTTGATATGCGCGACAAAGCCGACGCCGCAGGCGTCGTGTTCATACCGGGGATCGTAAAGACCCTGAGCTTTCTGCTTCATGGCACATACCCTATCGCGAGTTTCACGCAAACATACGCGTGATTGCGGCACCGCAGCATACACCGCGGAGGAGCCTTTCGGCTACTTCCGCGCCCAGGCCCCCGTGTCACTCTCGGATGCTGGTTTCCAGCCGTTTCGGGTGTCGTTGGCCTCGCGCTTTGATGCACTTGGTCCAGATGCAGGGATGGGGAGAATATGTCAAGAGTGTTGCCCCATTCTGCGGCAACCCGTCTCGTAAATTTCAACCTGCGCGTGAGGGGTTTAACGAACATTACCAAACGCGAGTCGAAATTGACATAAGCATGCGCCGATGGGAAGCGCGCCGCGCCTCCTTTCCCGCCTTGCCGGGCGCGGTTTGGCGGGGCATGGTGCCGGCAACGAAATCATCAATTCACGACTGGGGCGGAACGCGATGGAACGACGGTTGCTGGGGAAGAGCGGGCTCAGTGTTTCGGTATTGAGCTTCGGCGCCATGACCTTCGGCGGGGTGGGCATGATGGCCATGGTCGGCAACACCCAGGAGGAAGAAGCCGAGCGCCTGGTCAATGTCGCCATCGACGGCGGCATCAACCTGATCGATACCGCCGACGCCTATTCCAACGGCCGTTCCGAAGAGATTCTGGGCCATGCGCTGAAGGGGAAGCGCCACGACGTCGTGCTCGCCACCAAATGCTGGGGCCGGATGGGGCCGGGGCCGAACGATATCGGTTCGTCGCGCCTCCATGTCGTTCAGGCCTGCGAGGCCAGCCTGAAGCGCCTCAACACCGACTATATCGACCTCTACCAGATCCACGCCTTCGACGCGATGACCCCGCTGCAGGAGACCTTGCGCGCGCTGGACGACCTCGTCAGCGCCGGCAAGGTCCGCTACATCGGCTGCTCCAACTATGCCGGCTGGCAGCTGATGAAGGCGCTGTCGATCTCCGACAAGCACGGCTACGAGCGCTATATCTCGCACCAGCTCTATTACTCGCTGTGCGGCCGCGACGCCGAGACCGACCTGCTGCCGGTCGGCGTCGACCAGGGCGTCGGCACGATCGTCTGGGGGCCGCTCGCCTTCGGCCTGCTGACCGGCAAGTTCCGCCGCGGCAAGCCCGATCCGGAGGGTGCGCGCGGTTCGCTGACCGGCGCGCCGGTCGGCGGCATCGAGCGCGAGAAGTTGGACAATATCACCGATCTGCTGGCCGAGATCGCCGAGACGCGGAACTGCTCGATGGGCAACGTCGCGATGAACTATCTGCTGCGCAAGCCGGCCATCTCCACCGTCCTGTTCGGCGCCCGCAACGAGGAGCAGCTGAAGGACAATATCGCCGCCGGCAGCTGGACGATGAACGACGACGAACTGGCCAAGCTGGATGCGGCCAGCGAAAAGCCGCTGCCTTATCCGCAGTCGGCGTTCAAGAGCGTGTTTGCCGAGCGGAATCCGTAATGCATTCCTTCAGGCAGGCCATCGCCGGGACTGAGATCGACGTGCTCTCGGACGGTGACGGGCCGCGTCTGACGATCCTCCACCGCGATACCGGCCGGGCCGGCTGGACCCCGTTGCACGCCCGGCTGGCGAAGCGCTTCCATGTCGTCGCGCCGTCTTTGCCCGGCTATGACTCGTCCGGCCGTCCGGATTGGCTGCGCAATGTGACCGGCTTGGCAGCCCTTATCGGTATGCTCGACGATACGCTGGGTGGAGAGTCGGGTGCGTGGCTGGGCCTCGGCTTCGGGGGCTGGGCCGCGGCGGAATTGGCGGCGCATAGCCCGTCGCGTGTCGCGAAGCTGATCCTGCATTCGCCGATGGGCATCAAACCGCCTGAGGGCGAGATATTCGATCAGTTCCTGATCGAGGCCGAGGACTATGTGCGGCTCGGCTTTTCCAGCCAGGAAGCCTATGACCGGCAGCGCGCGGAGGAAGGCGAGGGGCGGTCGGCCCGGCTGGACCGCAACCGGGAGATGACCACCCGCATCGCCTGGAAGCCGGCCATGTTCGATCTCGCCCTGCCGCATCTGCTGCGCGGAGTGTCGATCCCGTCATTGACCGTTTGGAGCAGCGCTGACGCTATCGTCCCGCGCTCCTGCGCCGAGATCTATCGCGATGCGCTGGGCGGCCACTATACCGAAATCCCCGGCGGGCATATGGCGGAATATGAGGCGCCGGACGCTCTGGCCGCCCTGGTCGAGGAATTCCTCGGATGCTGATCTCCTATTTCACCGAACAGCCCTATTCCGCGCTCAGCGCGGAGGATGCCTGGGACCTGCACCCATTCGACCATCCGGCGCGCCGGGCGGGCGACAACGTGCTGATCCACTCCAACCGCTTCTTCGACCCCGTCGCCGCCAGCCGCCTCTATGCCGAGCGTATCCGCGAATATGAGCTGGCGGAGGAGGTCGGGTTCGACGGGGTGATGGTCAACGAGCATCACAACGCGCCCTTCTGCATGCAGGCGCGCATCACGGTGATGTCGTCGGTCGTCGCGGCGCGGACCAAGCGGGTCAAGATCGTCCAGCTCGGCAACCCGCTGCCGACCTGGGACAATCCGGTCCAGCTGGCCGAAGAGACGGCGATGATCGACATGATTTCGAACGGTCGCCTGATCGCCGGGATCGTGCGCGCCGGCGGGGCCGAGCAGCTCGCCAACAATGTCAACCCGGCCTACAACCGCGAGCGCTTCCACGAGGCGCACGACCTCCTGATCAAGGCCTGGACCGTGCCCGGCCCGTGGCGGTGGGAGGGCGAGCATTACCATCAGCGCATCGTCAACCCGTGGGCCGTGCCGCTGCAGAAGCCGCACCCGCCGGTCTGGGTGCCGGGCATCACCAGCAAGGAAACCATCGAGTTCGCCGCCCGCCACGCCTATCCCTTCGTCTGTCTCAACACGACGATGGAAGACACCAAGCGGATCTGGGGCCTGTACGACAAGGTCGCGGCCGAAACCGGCTTTGAGGCCGGGCCGCAGCATCGCGGCTATCTCGTCCGCTGCATCGTCGCCGAGACCGAGGAAAAGGCGCTGCGCAATGCGCGCGAGCATCTGTGGATGTCAGGCGAGTTCGCCGGGTTCGGCCGCCCGACCTGGATCGCCCCCACCGGCTATTCCAGCTTCGAGGCCCGCACCGGCCGCGCCGCCATGGACAAGGCCAACAGCTCGCTGGAAGGCCAGATCGAACGCGGCACCATGGTCGTCGGCACGCCCGAGCAGGTGATCGCGCGGCTGCGCTGGTGGCTGGAGGAAACCCGCCCGGGCCTGCTGATGCTCTGGCCCAATGATGGCCGCCTGGACCACGAAAGCTCCCTCGACGCCATCCGCCTGATGGGCGAGGCGGTGTTGCCGTCGGTTAAGAAGATCGCCCAGGAGCTTGGGCTCCACGACCAGTTCGAACTGGCGTCCGGTTAAACGCGCACCCCTGAGAATCCGGCTTTTCCATACCTGCCGGTGGGGCTACTCTTCCATCCAAAATAATGGGCTGGAAGGGCTGCGGGCATGGGCTTCGATCGAGCAGTTAAACACGAACGCCGGTCGGTTCAGCCCGAGACTGCGGGTGCGAAACCGGCGGGTCGGAGACTGCCCGGTCTGGCCGGCATGGCCCGGTCGCTCAACGGCGATAGCCGGGTGGCGTCCTTATCCGCGCTCCACCAGCAGCTGAACGCACGCTCGGCGCCGGTTCAGATGACGCGGTTCGCAACCGCCCCTCGCTTTCAGAACGTCTTCACCACGCGGACCGGCCTGCAGGGCATCGTGCTCGGGGCCGGGCGCGATCGCCGGAGGCCTTCGGCCGCCGGTCATGCCGGCCAGCAGGCCCCTCATGAGCAGGAACTGCCTGGCCGTTCGCCGGCAGTCGATATCGAGCGCGAGCCTCCCGCCATGGACGCCGCCGAGGAGGAGCTTCAGGACTTGGAGCTGCCCGGCGACTCCTCGCTGGTCGGCATCGACGACGGGCCTCCGGCCGCCGGCCGTGCCGCACAGGAAGACGCCGAGGAAGACCCTCAGGATTTGGAGCTGCCCGGTCATTCCTCGCTCGTCGATATCGAGCAAGGACTGCCCAGCCATTCGTCGCTCGTCCCCATCGACATGCCGAGCGAAGAGGCGTTCGGGCCCCCCTCGGGTGAGCGCCTTCATGCAGATGCCGTCAATACGCTCGGCGAGCCGGTGAACAAGGTGCCGTCGGCGTTTCATGAACTGGACGAGGAGACGTCGCGGACCGTATCGGCGGGAAATGACGCCTCGATGCGCATTCTCAATGAGGTGATGCGCCGCCGCGGCATCGATCCCGATGCCGCGGACGGCCGGCAACTGTTGATCCACCATGCCGCGGTGGGGCAGGAGGCGGGAATCGGCGTTTGCGATACTTTCGGCGCCCTCGATGCAATCAATGCCCGCCTGGGCGGCCATGGGCAGGTGCGGACCACGGGCAATATGGGGCACCGATACGCGGTCGTCGGCGATGAGGTCGTCGATCCCTGGAATCACGTGCTGCATCGTGGCCTGCGGGAAAATCAGATGATCGGCGGCGATACTCATCTGACGCAGGAGGATCCGGCGACGCTGGCGCGGGATTTTGCCCAGGAACGCGCGGCGGTCAGGGATGTGCTTCCGGCCGTGCTCGGCGAAGACCTCGCGCCGGAAGAGCGCGACGCCTATCGCGCTCTTCTCGCGCTGCGCCAACAGCCGGGCGGCTATGGCACCATGGCGGCGCGGCACGCGGCGAATGCCCGGGAGGTTCAGGATAGAGCGCGCCGCGAGGCCGCCCGGGCCGAGCGCAGGCGGCTTCTGGAAGCCTAGTCGTGCGGGGTGGGCCGAGCGCTGTCCCTATCGCAGCAGAGCCTTGACCTCATCGTAGCTATGCACCTCGTGGACGATGCCCCGGGTGACGGCATATTTCCATGCGAGTCGCGGCGTGAGCGCCAGATCCTCAGGTGCCGCCGACAGTAACTGCTCTCTGTCCGGATGCGGGCAATTCTGGAGAAAATTGACGTCCGCCTGATAGGTGGCCGCATTCCCGCCGGGCGGATTTTTCGTGACGGTTTTCATGAAGGCGTATTGCACCATGCCGCTGCACATCAGATGCCGGGGCAGGGCATTCCAATGCGCCGGCCGCCCGTCGGTTTGCCGCACCGCGAGGCCCATCTTCGTCCGGACGATGCCGATGGCGATATCGATCAGCCGCCACCAGTCATAGGGCGCCAGGACCGTGTCCATCGCCTGGCCGCGGACATTTCGCGCCATATCCTCGGAAAACCAGCCTGCCTGCAGCCGCTTGATCGCGTAGATATGTCCGGGCGCCTTGTCGTCGAAATAGCTGTCTGTCCGGCGCAGCTGCACGCCGTTGAGCTCTGCCTCCAGGATGAAGCTGTTGTCGAAACCGTCCTGCCGCCTGGGGATCAGCGCGATCAGGGCGGCGTGGCCGAACAGGCCGCCTGTCGCCCAGGCGACCAGCTGGCCGAGCGGCTTCAGCCTTCTTGTCAGCACGACGTCGCCCAGCGCGAGATAGTCCCCTGCCAGGAAATCCTTCACCGGCATCGGAAAGGCCCGGGCGGGGGCAAGCGCCTTCGGCTGGGCGGTCGCGCCGGAGATCGTCACGCGGCCCGCTTCATGGATTGCTGCCCGGCCTCGGTGGGCATCTCCACGTCGAAGACCTGGACCGGCTGCCCGATTGCCCCTTCGATGGCTGCGATCAGCCCGCTCATCTTCGCCCGATCCCCATCCAAAACCCAAACGGTCTGGCGGGCGGCCAGGCAGGATCTTGCGTCTGCAGACAGTCCTTGGATCAGCTTTGCAACCTCCTCGGGCGGCTGGGCCGCGGTATAGACATCGTCGATGATCAGTATTTCCGCGCTCTCCCAGGCCCAAAGGCGCGTGTTGCGCGGCGGATGCGGTTCCTTGCCGGCGATGTAGGCCAACAGCTTGGCAAAGGTGAGGTAGCGGGCGCGGCGGCCGGAAAACGCAGCCTCGGTGCCGATGCCCACGGCCAGGCTGGTCTTGCCGGCGTTTATCGCGCCGCAGATGACGGCGCTGCCGGGATTGTGCTGCCGTCTCTTGTCTTCCGGATGGCAGGCCAGCGCCATGACATCCGCGGGGGACCCCTGTTTCGGCCTGGTCTTCAGATCGGCAAGCCGGAACAGGAAAGGCAGCCCGACCTGCTGGAAGCGGATCTTCTGGGCCAGCCAGTAATGCGCCGGCAGGATTGCCGCCACGGCCTCAGCCACGAACAACCACGGGGTTAATTCGATATAATAAGTCCAGAAGACGATGCCCCCCAGGAGCATATAGCCGGTTGCGGTCAGGCCATTGAGAATGATGTCCTTTTTATCGGTTCCGCCGGTATAGACGTCCTGGCCTTTTTTGAACTCGCGGACGACATCGGTGGTTTCCTTGACGGCTGCGAACATCACCGACCCGGCGAGGACGAGCACCGAAGCCCAGAGCCGCGAAAGCTCCGGCGCTGGTGGCGGGTGAAGCGCCATCCGGATCCACGCCGGCAGGATGCCCAGCAGCAAGCCGATCGTCAGATGGCCCATCTGGCAGGCCATCCATTGATAGGAATAGGTCGGCGTCGTCTGGACCTCTTTCGCCAGCAGGTCCTTTTTCACCTGCCACCAGATATAGGGCCAGCCTATCCGGGCCGGCTCGGGACGACCGGCGATCATTTGCAGGCCGGGCGAGGCTTCGCCGTGTAGGTGTAGGTCTGGTCCTTGCTGTCGTCGTTCCCGCCCTTATCTGTCCCGCCGTTGTCCTTGCCGTCGTCGGTTTTCTTGGTCTTGTCGGTTCCGCCGGTCTTGTCTGTTTTGCCGTCCTTCGTCCCGGCATCGGCGGCCACCTTTTTCTTGTCGTCCGGCTTCTTGTCGTCCGGCTTCTGGCCGGCATCTCCGCTTCCGGTCGTGTCCGAGCCGGTCGAGGCGAGGATTTTTTTGACCTTGGCGATCTCATCGAGCCCGACTGTATTCGGCGAACTCTCATCGACCGCCTTGCCGGCCTCCTTGAGGCCCACATCCATCGCGCAGGCGCTGTGATAGATCATGGCGTCCTGCATCGCCGCGTAGATCGTGTACTGCGTCGGGGTGGAGCACCCCTTGTCCATGATTTCCTGCTTGATCGTCCGGCGGCGGCTTTCGATGCCGGGAATGATGACGCTGCTGGCGACCCCGGCAAAAAGCCCTTTCTCTTCCGCTTGGCCGATGCCGACCGCGGCGGCCGCCAAGCCGGACAATATGCGAGAGCCTGTCTGGCTCGTGACGATGGCGCCGGCGGCGCCCAGCCCGGTCCCGAGAACTCCGGATAGCGCGTCCGTATTGGCCTGCCAGCGGCGTAAGCCGCGCTCATAGAATTCGCATCGCTGGTCCGATGCCAGCATGAGCGCATCCTGGACTTCATTGCGCCTGCGGATCAGGGCGTCATCGGTTTTGGCGTCTTTGGCGCCGGCGTTTTGTTCCGCGCGGTCATTCCAGGTCTGGACGGCCTTTTCGAGCGCATATGGATCGTCCAATTTAGCATCGCCGCCCGCGACCAGCGTCGCCAGGCGGTTCTGGTCGAAGACCTCGATCTTCGGGTCGATCATGGCGCTGGCGCCGGCTATCGACGATCGATGACCTCCGAAGAGCGACCATTCGGAATCGCACCCGGTGAGCAATGCACATAGGCTGGCAAGCGCCAGAAATCTCGGCGTGTTCATTGGTGCCCCTCATCCACATTTTTATTGTGCGATATGATCGGGCGCGGGTCGGGAAGCGTCTACGTAAAAATTAGGTAGATTTTGCGGAATCCTATGTTTTTCTTCGAATTCCCTGCTGTGCCGGAGGGAATCTCTGGTCTGCAACTAATGCCATGAAGAATATGAGCCTAAAGGCCGGAACTTCCCGCCCCGAACCTGTAGCGCAGCTGGAAACCCCACATGCGCGGCTCGCCGTAAAGCACCGGGTTCACGCCCAGCGCGTCGTAAACCACCGTCCCGCCGACGAGATAGACCTGGTCGGTGGCGTTGGTCATGAAGAACGCGGCGTCGATGGGCCGGCCGGCGACGTTGTCCCAATCCACACGCAGGTCCAGCAGTCCGTGCGGCGGCAGGATGCTGCCCAGCTCGCGGTCCGAGATCTGGATATGGGCCTGCCAGCTATAGGTCGCGGCGACGCTGATCTTGCCCAGTTGTTCGTCCATCGGGAGCGTGTACTTGGCGGTGGCGCTGTACTGGTTCCGCGGGCCGCCGGTGAAAGGCAGGCCGCTCAGATCCTGGTTGGTCAGGACGGAGAAATACTTGTCATAGCGGGAATTAGAGTAGGCGTAGATGCCCGACAGCTCGACTGAATCGATCGGGTTGAACTTTCCCTCGAACTCGAACCCCTCCAGGGTCGCCAGCGCCGCATTCTCCGTGCTTGTGAAGATGCCGCCATTCACCAGGGCGACGGCCCGCTGGATGTTGCTGTAACGGTCGTGGAAGCCGTCGAAGGCGATGCGGCCGGGCATGCCCCACAGGTTCCAGTTCGCTTTCACGCCCGCCTCGATATCGACCACAGTCTCGGGCTCGTATTTCCGCGACACGCCCGCTGGCGCGTACAGATTGAAGCCGCCGGGGTTATAGCCGCGCCGTCCGGTGGCATAGAGCAGCAGGTCCGGCGTCACCTGGTAATCCATCGCCAAAGTCCATGTGCCCTCGCTGAAATGGCCGGATTCAGCTGTGGCGCAATTGGGAAGGAACACCGTCGGCTTGCTCGGGTTCGGCTGGGCCTGGCACTGATTCACCCCCTCATAGGCATTCTGCAGACTGGAGGCATAGTCGAAGGAATAGCGGTAGCCGGCGGTCACCTTCAGCCCGGTCAGCACGTCGGTCACGTCGCCCAGATCGTAGGTCGCCTGGGCATAGACCGCCTGTTCCCTCGTCGTGTTGCGGCTCTCGGTGGTCAGGGGGTTGAGGATCACTGTATTGAGCGGGGTCTCGAACTCGATCGACTGGACGTAGGAATAGCCGGCGGGGTGGACGAATTGCAGGAAGCCCCCAACCGTCCAGGCCAGGTTGCCGTCCAGCGCCTTGCCCTGGAATTGCAGCTCTTCGCTGTAGGCGGCGATGCTGCTCGACCAGCCGTTGGGATTGGTCGAGGCGATCAGCGGGAGGTCGCTGCCGTCCAGGTCCCAGCGGAACAGGTACTTCGATTCGGTATAGGCCGCGATGTTGCGGATCGTCAGGTCGTCCGCTGCCCGCCACTGGGCGATATCGACGAAGCGGAAGGTGTATTCCTTGCCCAGCTCGTCCGTATCCAGCGCCGTGGCGCGCGGACCCAGCGCCGCTTCCTCGGCCAGCGCCTGATAAATCGTCGGGAAGGCGTGCGCCGCGGCGCTGCCGGGCTTGACCGCAGTCAGCTGCTCGCCGGTGCCGTTATTGTGGTTGTAATAGCTTGAATAGACGAAATAATTCTCGAAATCGTCCCACGGCTGGAGGGTGACGCCGATGCGGCCGGCGAAGAAGTCGCGATTGTCCAGGTCCTTGTGGTGGACCACGTCCTCGGTGAAGCCGTCGCGCTGCTGCGTCTGGCCGGCCAGGCGGACCAGCAGCTTTTCCGGCACGACCGGCACGTTCAATGCGGCTTCCAGCTCCCGGTCGCCGTAGTCGCCGAGCGTGACCTGGGCATAGCCCTCATAATCGCCGGTCGGCTTCTTCGGCTCGAACAGGATGGCGCCGCCGCTGGTGGTGCCGCCGAACAGCGTGCTCTGCGGCCCTTTCAGCACCTGTATGTCCTGAAGGTCGTAATAGAGGCCGGTGCCAGCGCCGCTGCCGGTGCTGGTCGGGCCGCTCGCCGCCGCCGCCAGGGAGGAGACGACCGGCGCCTCGGCGAAATAGGCGACCACGCCGGGCAGGCCGCGGATCGACAGCTGTTCCCCGTCGCGGTTGGTGGCGTTGGTGGCGACCAGCGACGGCACGAAATGCTGCAGGTCCATCACCCGCTCGACCTGCAGATCGCGCAGGTTCCGGGCGGACAGGACGGTGATGGCGATCGGGACCTTCTGGATGTCCTCGTTCCGGCGCCGCGCCGTGACGATGATCTCATCGGGCGGCGCCGCCGGCGCGGCGTCGGTCTCTTCAGGCTGCTGGGCAATCGCCGGGCTGCTGGCGATCAGCGACCCGGCCAGGGCGGCCATGGCTGACAAACCGCCAATTCGGTACGCGATCATGGGTACTGTTTAACCGTCTTCCCCTCGACCGTTGAATCGGTCATCCGCCACAGCATAGGCACGCCTCTCCGGTCGCGGCAAGCAAGCGCTTTCGCCTTTCGCGCAGGAGTCATTCCCGCCCGGCGTGACATCAGGGAACCAATCGGGGTTTACAGTTTCGGAGTGGAAAACATCATGAAGGCTTCGTCACGCACACTCGTCGCGGCGGCCATCGTTGCAGGATTCGGCATCGCGGGCACCGCCGCCATCGCACAGCAGCAGGCCGCCGCGCCGGCACAGGATGCGAAGGGCGGCCACCACGATCATCACGGCATGCTGCCCAGCCAGCGGGCCGAGGCGCGTCTCGCCTATATCAAGACCGCTTTGCAGATCACCCCGGCCCAGACCGCGCAGTGGAACGCCTTCGCCGACGTGGTGCGCAAGCAGGCCAAGGCCCGCGACGCCAAGGTCGAGGAGATGCGCGCCAAGTTCGAGCAGCGCAAGGAGGGCGACACCCGGCCGGACCTCGTCGAGCGGCTTGAGTTCCGCCAGAAGATGCTGAACGCCGCCGCGGCGAACACGGGCGAGATGCTCACCGCGCTGAAGCCACTCTATGCCAGCTTCAGCGACAGCCAGAAGCAGACCGCGGCCGAGGTGCTGAGCCACCATGAAGGACATGGCGGCTGGCATCACATGGGCGGGCGGTAAGGCCTAACGCTGGTCATCGTCCTGCGAGGGCCTTCCCTGTCGAAGGGGAAGGCCCTGTGATTGCTTGGGATCGAACTCGATCGCCTCGAAGTGGGGTGGCTCACGATCAAAAGCTAGTCGTGGAAGCTCGAGTTCGACTCCGTACTCTGTGCCGAAAATCTCGTTCGCCAAATCAGCTAAATTTTTCGAGGGCGGCTGCTGATATCTATTCTTCAGGTTTGACTTCCCCAATGATTTTGCCTTCCCAAAGGTAGAGCTTCGGTAAGCGGCGAAAAAGTGCACCGGCTTCCGGCATCAAAAATACGACGCCAAAGCGTTTCGTTTCTCCGGGCGATATCGCTTCACCCTGCGTCAGAATTCTGAAGTCCCAGGCACTGAAGTCCTGTTCATGCACCTTGACAGGACATCCAAACCAGTCCGCGACGATAGCAGATTCACGGCCCCCTTTCTCGGTGGCATAAAGCGTCACGTCCGCAAAGAACTGGGCGTTGACGTTCCTCAAACTAATCCAACCCCGCGCCGGTGAAGCCGGTAACGATCGTCTCGATCCGGCCGGCGCGGGTGATGCGGGCTTTCTCGTTGTCGTGGGGGCCGGCGCTGCAGATATAGAGCGTGGCGTGGTCGGGCCCGCCATACATGCAGGCATAGGCGTGGCGGTCGCCCTCCAGCTTGATGCGGTGGGTCAGCTCGCCCGAATGGGTGATGCGGATCAGGCCGTTCCACAGGGCCGCCACCCAGATGCCGCCCTGGGCGTCCAGGCAGATGCCGTCGGCGTAATGCCCGTCGGGCAGGTCGACCGTGCGGTGGTTCGAGAGCTTTCCGCCGGCGCCGATATCGAACAGGCTGAGGCGCTTGCCGGCGCTTTCCGCCACCACCAGGGTCTTGCCGTCGTCGGTGATGCGGATGCCGTTGCCGATCAGCAGGCCGTCGCCGTCGGTGCCGACAGAGCCGTCGGGCTGGACGACGACCAGCGGGCTGGGCACCGGCGGTTCGTCCATGTCGCCGCCGAACTGAACGACATAGGCGCGGCCTGCCTTATCCACGACCATATCGTTGACGCCGGCACCGGCAGCCGTGCCCAGGTCGGCATAGAGGCTCTTGTTGCCCTGCGCGTCCACCCGGATCAGCTGCTCGTGATACATCGACACGACCAGCATGTCGCCGCCGGGCAGGAAACCGATGCCCGACGGGCTGTCCTCGAAAGTGGCCAGCGTGGTGACGAGACCGTCATGGTCGATGCGCGCCACGCGGCGGTCCAGCATGTCGGCGAAATAGAAATGGCCCTTGTGCCAGCGCGGGTCTTCGGGAAAGGCCAGGTTGTCGGTCAGCGTGCTGACGGGACCGAGATCGACAACCATTTTTTCCTCCCATGCAGGTCGGGTTATTCGGCGGCGACCGCCTGTGCGTCGGCGTCGCGCGGGCGATAGAACTGGGCGTACCAGGCCCGCGCCTCCAGGATCGGCCCGTCGCCGGCGCACAGCAGCGGCCGGGGCATCGGGTCCTTGTTCTCCCAGATCTCGACATCCTGATAGAAGGCGACCTTGCCGAGCTCAACATAGTTGGCGGCGACCTGGTGGAATTCCGGCGTCATCTCCTCCGCCTCGCACTTCACCATCGTGCCGTACCAGACCGCGACATGCTCGGTATCGATCGGCGTGTGGCAGATCAGCATCCAGGCGGGATAGGGCCCGTCCAGATGGGTCAGCAGATAGGCAGGGCCGTGATAGGTGGCGTGGGAGGGCAGTGCCCCGCCTTTCTCCGCCGCCAGGGTCTCATGCATGTTGAGCGCGTATTGCGTCGCCTTGTGGCCGATGAAGGTATTCTCGAACTCGGCGATATGGGCGCCGTGGACGATCGGGAAATGGGCGCGGTCGGCGATATTGTCGACGATCTCCTTGGGCACGGTATGGATGTCCTTGCGGACCAGATCCCACTTCACCCATTTGACGTCGCGATACTCCTCCATGTCAGGCAGCTCGTAATCCGGCTCGCCGAATTCCGGGTCGTGCCACATGAACACGTTGCCGTTCAGCTCACGCGCCGGATAGCTATTCACCCGCGCCTTGGGCGGGATCACCTTCGTGTAGGGGATCTCATTACAGCGGCCGTCCGGCCCGAAGCGCCAGTTGTGGAACGGGCAGCGCACGCCGTTGCCGTCCACGGTGCCGCCCACCGCCAGCGCCGCGCCCATATGCGGGCAGGTGCCGTCCAGCACGGCCGGCGATCCGTCGGCGGTGCGGAAGGCGACCAGCTTGCGGCCGAAGAACTTCAGCGGCAGCGGCTTGTCCGCCAGCACCTCATCGGCGCGCGCAACCATGAACCAGCCGCGCGGATAGGTGAAAACGTGCGAATCCTCGATCGCGGCGGGCTGAACGGACATAGATGGTCTCCTGGTCTGCAAAAACTGACTATATCAGGATTTCGCTGACCGCCTTAGAGGTCTGCATCGAGCCCTGGCCCCATTTCTCGACCGGCACGCCCATCACCTGCTGGATGGTGAGGCCGACGCGGGTCACAGGCTCGCCGATCGCGCTCACATGGATGCCGGTCTTGATCCGGCCGCCGGCGCTGCCCGCTGTCATCATCGGGATGCCGCTGATCGAGTGGATGCGCGCATATTCGGTGTCGGAATGGGCGAACACCAACGAGCGGTCCAGCAAGGTGCCGTCGCCTTCCTTGATATTGGCCATGATGCTGACGAACAGCGCCCAGGTCTCCATGCTGCGCTCGACGAAATAGGTGGCCTTGGGCTGATAGCCCAGTTCCTTGTCCACCGGCTCCTCATGCGTCATCAGGTGGTGGATCATCTGCTCGCCCGGCATGCGCAGGTTCGAGGCGGAGTCCGAGAAGACGACGTTGAAGATCTTGGTCTGGTTGCAGGCCAGCGCCATCGCCAGGATTTCGGCCATCAGCTTGTGGTTGGCCATCGCCACGCCGATCTCGGTCCCGATCGGGCCGTCGGCGGGCTTGGCCATCACATGGCACGCCTCGGCCGGCGGCGGCTTCTGCAGCTGCAGCTCAAGCTGCTGCTCCAGCTGGCGGACGGAGGTGAAATACTCGTCCATCCGGGTGCGGTCGGCCTGGCCGAGCTGCTGCATGAAGGCGTCGCGCTGCTCGGTCACCCCGGTCAGCACGGACTTGCGCAGCATGATGCCGGGATCGGGCTTGAAGTCGGCGGCGTTCGGGTCCTGGAAGTCCGGCCCGAAGATGCGGGTATAGAGCGCGACCGGGGAAACCTCGGCCGGGTTGAAGCCGTTGGCGCTGCGGTAGGAATAGCTGTGCTTCGGATCGCCGGTGGAGGTCATCTCCAGCGAGCGGAACCGCGTGTCGGTGCCGATCACGTCGCCGATCAGCACGTCGATGGTCGGGATATCCATCGGGTTCTGCATCGACGGCGCCACGCCGCCGGCGCGCACCGCCTGCATGCCCGAGATGTGGGGCAGGTTGGGCTTGCCGTCCAGCATCGCCTTGAAGCCGGTGAAGACATTGATCTGCTTCTTATGCGCCTCGATATATTTCAGCTCGGGCAGCAGGTCGTAATCCGCGCCGGTCTTGGTCGGGACCCAGCGCTGAGGGTTCATGCCCAGGCCCCAGTTCCAGGTGCCGAAGCGGATCGGCAGCGGCCGCCCGCCGGCGAGCGCGGTGCCGTTGGTGTTCAGCATGCAGTCGAGAAAGGGCAGGCCCAGGGTCACTGCGCTGCCGCCCAGAATGCCGCGCAGCACGCGGCGGCGGGTAAAGTCCTTATTCATGATGATTCTCGTACCCATTTTGGGCCTCCTTCACGGCGCCGGCTGACGGGCGCACGGCAAAAAATGCATCGCTGGTCGCGATGGTCTTCATCAGATCGGTCACCCGATAGCCCTTGTCGGCGAACTGCTTGCCCAGCCAGGTCTGGAACTCGCGTTCGCCGGCATCGAAGTCGCGGCCGACGGCATAGCGGTACATCGAATTGGTCAGGCAGGCGGTGGTCGCCGAATTGTCGTGGATCGCCTTGCCGAGGCTCGCGGCATCGCTGAACTTGAGGCCGTCGATCTCGCCCGAGGCGTCGATCGGGGCGCCGTTCTCGGCGGAGCGGAACTGGCCGACGCCGTCGAAATTCTCAAGCCCCAGCCCGATCGGGTCCATGATCTTGTGGCAGCCGGCGCAGGTGGCTTCGGTGCGGTGCGCGGTCAGCCGGTCGCGGGCGGTCTTGAAGTTCGGATTGTTGGTGTCCTGCACTACCGTGAAGTTCACGTTGGCGGGCGGGGAGGGGACGACCTGGCACAGCAGGATCTCGCGCACCGCCTTGCCGCGCAGGGTGGAGGAACTGCGGCCCGGATGGGAATGCAGCTCGGTGAAGCTGAGCTGCGTCAGGATGCCGGCATGGGGATCGTCGGCCGGGAATTCATGCGCCTCCCATTCCTTCTCGCTCCTGACCGGCACCTGGTAGACGACGCCCAGATTGCGGGTCAGGAAGGTCTTCCGCGTCGTGAACAGGTCGCGATAGTCGCCCTTCTGGGTGACCAGCAGGTCGATCGCGGTGCGCAGGGTCTGTTCCTGTGCGTCGCGCGCCACCTTCTGGCTGAATACCGGATAGATCGCGGCGTCCTTGGCCAGCGAATCGAACTGGTCGAAGTCCAGGAAATCGATGAAGAAGGCGCGGACCCCGGCCTCCAGCCTGGGCGAGGCCAGCATCCGGTCGACCTGCTTGTCGGTGCCGGACTTGCTGTCCAGTTCCCCGGCGCTGGCGGCGCGCAGCAGCTCGTCATCCGGCGCGGTGTTCCACAGGAAGAAGGAGAGGCGCGAAGCCTTCGAATACGCGCTGAGCCGCAGCTTGGTCTTGTCCGACGGATCGGTTTCGGCGACGTCCTTGCGGAAGATGAAGTTCGGCGAATCCAGCAGCTCGGCCAGCCCGTATGACAGGCCGGCATAGAAATCGCCCTTGGCGTCCGCCGCCTGGCCGGCAAGCTGGACCGGGCCCGCGATCTCCTTGTCCGTCGCCGGGCGGCGGAACAGCAGGCGGGCATATTTGGTGATGGTCGCCGTGGCGCAGGTCTGGTCCGGCTTCTTGGCGTCGGCCGGCTTGCACGGGACCAGGTTGTCGCGATGCTTCGCATCCACCACTTGCGCCGAGATGGAGCGGGCCATGGTGTCGTACTGCTCGAAGCCCGAGGCCGACAGCGACACCGAAGAGGCGCCGACGGCCAGCAGCCCGTTCTTGCGCGCGCCCGGCTCGAACCGGCCGCCCAGCTTGATGTCGGGGGCGAAGATGTCGGCGATCACCTGCCG
>Ga0105238_10002430_pt1 | contig 18683 bp, 13 predicted proteins | sample KBSC34metaG_FD_81526 | JGI IMG/M metagenome (GOLD analysis project Ga0105238, IMG submission 81526) | Corn rhizosphere microbial communities from Kellogg Biological Station, Michigan, USA - KBS C3-4 metaG | ecosystem: Host-associated > Plants > Roots > Rhizosphere > Soil | place: Michigan, USA... | reverse complement strand
TAATAAGAAATATCCTTATTTTGATGCGGTCAATGTTTGGGGAGGAGATCAGAATGATCCTCCTGTCTTTGGTAAAGTATTCATTTCTGCTAAACCAAAAGATGGATTTGCCGTTACACAAGGAGAAAAGCAATTTGTAATTCAACAAGTTCTTCAACCAATTGGTATTTTAACAGTAATTCCTGAATTTGTAGATGCGGATTACAATTTCTTAAATTTCCGTATCAATGTTTTCTATGATCCAAAGAAAACATCTTCTACAGCAGGGCAAATATCAAACATTGTTTCTAATGCTGTTTCTGTGTATACTAAGAATAATCTGAATAAGTTTAATAGTTCTTTCAAAATTTCAAGATTGTTGAGAGCGATTGATGATTCTGATCCTTCTATCATAAGTAGTTCTGTAGATGTATTCATTGAAAAACGTTTTGATCCTATCGTCAACAATCCAACTACTTACAAGTTGAGTTTTGGGACTCCTCTACATAAAGGATTGGCGCAGGATAGATTATATTCTACTCCAACATTTACACAATCTGACGCAAATGGAGTAGATCGTCAATGTTTTCTAGAGGAAACTCCAGATTCTACCACTGGTGTTGAAGCTGTTTCTGTTATCAACCCAGGAAGTGGTTATGTCACCAGACCAACTCTTACCATCTTAGGAGATGGGCAAGGTGCTAATGCATATGCTGTCATTGTAAACGGAAGAATAGAATCTGTAAAGGTAGATGCACAGGGGGCTAATTATACCACAGCAACTATCTTGGTCACTAGTGGAGGAGGTTCTGGAGCAGTTCTAGAAGCAATCGTACAAGGTGCTACAGGAACACTTCGCTCTTATTATTTTGATCAGAATAATGTCAAGACTGTATTAGATCATAATGCTGGAATTGTAGATTATTTTAATGGTGTCATCACATTGACTAATTTCAATCCTTCTAATGTGGCTAATCCTACCAGAACTCTTTCTGTTCATATTAAACCAGATGATGATAATTTCAGTTCTACATTGAATAGAATCATTACTTATGATGCGAATGATTCTGGAGCAATAAGTATCACTGTGAATGTGGATTCCACGGATTAAAGATGACCGCGCTGAAAAATACCATTTCCAGTTTCATTAGCACACAAGTTCCTGAGTTCATCAGAAGTCAGGATCCTAACTTTGTTGCTTTCTTGCAAGCATATTTCAAATGGTTAGAAGACAGTGCACATGGTAATGTTGTTTATCAAATCAGGAATTTGTTAAATTACAAATTAATTGATCAAACAACAGATGATTTTATAAAATATTTCAAAAATGATTTCCTTCCTTATTTTCCAGATTCTATAGCTTTAGATGAAAGAAAATTATTGAAAGCTGCTACCAAATTCTATCAGAAAAAAGGTAGTGAAGAATCTATTCAGTTCTTGTTTAGAGTTTTGTATAATAAAGATGCTGAAATCTATTATCCAAAACAAAATATTCTAAGATTAAGTGTTGGGAAATGGCAACTTCCTCAATCTATCAAATTGACCTTGAGTGATGTTAATCTCAATTTTGATATCAGTAAATTGAAAGGAAGAATTGGTATTGGTAGTGAATCTAATACATCTTGTGTAATAGAATCTGTAAATCTAACGATTGATCCTACCTTAAATAGAGAAATCGTGGAGATGTTTATTTCTAATGTCTCCAGATCATTCACACCTGGTGAATTTATCAAGATCAATTATGGAGCTGATATTTTAGGTAACCAGTTGATTTTTAAAGAAAAAATCATTGGTTCTATTTCTGGAATTACAATCGATCCAAACAATCAGGGATTGAAATATGTAGGAACCAAATATAACCCAGATGGTTCTATTGCATACGCAGGTGATCCTGTATCCATTATCGGTGGCTTGGCTGACTCTCTAGATGCTATTCCAGCTGTTGCATATGTGGGGAATGTAACTACAGGATCCTTAAAGACTATTACTGTTCAAAATGGTGGATATGGTTATAGACTTGATCCAAATACGATTGTCAATGTTATCACAGCAAATGGAGATGTGGGGACAGGTGCACAAGCAATTGTAGATGGAATTGACACATCAAATCAAGTTTTCTTGGTGTTGAATACAGACTCTATTCAATATAGAGCAAACGTAACTTTAGGTGCTAATAACTTTGGATTTAGTAATACCACAAATGCTAATTTAACTACAGTTCTTGGAAATGCCTTCACTTTTGCAAATATTGCTGTAGGACCAATTGCTCATATGAATGTTACTGTAGGTGGATCTGGATATGGTTCTGTTCCATCATTGAATCTTTTATCAGTATTTGATACTGATTATAGTAGAGATTTGTATGCCGTTTATATAGCAAATCCTACTCCTACAAATCTGCAAAATTATCAATTATCAAAAGCTGCTCTTAAATTATTAGGTCGTATAGCTGCAGTCCGTGTTCTTAATGGTGGATCTGGATATTCTAACACTACAGATGTTATTACGGTTGATTCTTCTATAGGATATGGAGCAACATTTGACTTTATTACTGGAGCAAATGGTGCTATCACTACAGTTTTAGTCACAAATAGCGGATTTGGATATGCAATTCCTAAGCCACCTTTGTTGCTAGCTAATAGTTCCAACCCAGCAAATTCTTCAGCTGGTTCTGGTGCTGTATTGCAAGCTTTTGGTGATAATGATGGAGAAAGTTTGTCTTTGTCTGTAACAGATATTGGACGTATTCTTTCTATAAGGATTACAAATAGAGGATTTGATTATGTTTCTACACCAAATGTATCTTTACGTGTGGAAGATGTTGTAATTTCTCCTATTAGTAACAATGAATTTTATTATCAAAGTGAAGTAGTTTTTCAGGGAGCAAATGCTAATTCTGCAACTTTCTTGGCATTTGTGGACAAATATGATCGTTCTAACTCTATTTTGAGATTGTATAATTACTCAGGAACTTTAAATTTATCTTCACAATTAGTTGGTGCAAATCAGAATGCCACTCCAGTTTCTGCTAATGTATATGGAAATGGTAAAGCAAAAGCAAATGCACAATTTTTTGGTGGATTGATCAATTATCCAGGATTCTATTTGAATACTGATGGTTTCTTGAGTTCAGATCAATATCTACAAGATGGTGAGAAGTATCATAATTATAGCTATATCGTGAAAGTAGAAGAAGCTCTGGCTTCCTATAAGGATGTGTTGCTGAAGATTGCCCATCCTGCTGGAATGAAGTTACTTGGATCTTTCACTATTACAGATAGTGTTAATGATTTTAGTAATACAGCTTGGGAACAAGTGCAAGCAGCAAATACTTTGAAATATACAGGAACTGTTTCTGTTAATGCATTTGGTGATGGTTCTGTAATAGGATCAGGCACTCAATTCTCTACAACGGTAAATGTCGGAGATTTGATCATGATGTCTATTAATGATAATAGATTACAAACAAAAGAAGTTGTTAATGTAGTTAACAACACTTTCTTAATTTGCGAATCTAATACATTCTATTTGGCACCAGATCGTCTACAAACAATAAATGGTTCTAACATAGTCTATTCTTCTGGTGGAACTAGCAACTTGGTTGCTAATGATATCATCAATACAAATATTTCTGGAAATGCTCAGACATCTTTGGTAGTTGCAGTAGATCAAAACACAGGAAACATAACACTGAATACTGTGTTTTCAACAAATTCAACAAATTTGACATATGTTGTTTATCCAACAATGAATGGTGTGACATATTCAGTATTCTCTGGTATTGGTCACTAAATATTTAACCAAAACATGGATTTAAATAATGACAGCTCAGGTAGTACACAATTCACTTTTAACCATCAAACAAAGAGTTGCTTTAGCCAATGACTTGATTCAGGATTGGTCAACTGCTAATGTTTATCTTGGAGTTGGTGCTGAACTTCCTTATGCTGCGAATGATGCATTGGTCGTAGTCCCAAATCAATCTACGGATTATATCAATGCTGTAAATAGAAACTTGATAGCTATCAAAAAAGTTACTGCAGCAGACATGGCCTTTGTTGTTCCTAGGATTGATTGGCAAAGTGGTACAGTTTATGACATGTATGATTCATCTTCAGACATGTATACCACTATTAAGTATACATCGACAAATGGAACAGTAAATTCTAATAATAGTCGCACAATAAGTGGCGCAAATACTTCTTTTCTAACACAATTTAGTCCTGGAAATTTTGTTTATTTTTCAGGAGATGGATTGAATGTTGCTCCACAATTTCGTCAAGTTACTGATATATTTTCCAATACATCAATGAATGTGAATACGGCAATCACCGGAGCAATTGTACAAAATACAGCATTTTTGGTTACAGATAGTTCTCCAAAATATGCTAAGAAATTCTATGTTCGTAACAAGTACGATCAAGTGTTTATTTGTTTGTTCAATAATAATGGAGCACAATCTACCACCATGCCACAAATAAGCATTGGGGGAGAATTACCAGAGAAACCATACATTATCACAGCAGATGGATATAAATGGAAGTATCTTTACACCATTCCAGCTGGCCAAAAGAAATTGTTTTTCTCTAAAGATTGGATGCCAGTTTTCAAGAACAGTACAGTTGTTGCTAGTGCAGTAGATGGACAAATTGACATTATTCTGATCAATAACACCGGATCTGGATATAATCAGAATGTTGCTTCTAATACTGCTAACATTTTGACTGTTTCTGGAGATGGAACCGGAGCAAATCTATCTGCTAAAGTAGATGCAAATGGTGCTATTTTCGATATTAATGTTTTGAATGGTGGTTCTAGTTACACTACAGCTAATGTGGTGATTACATCTCAATCTGGTTCAAATGCTAATCTTAGAGTGATCATTGGTCCTACAGGAGGTCATGGTTTCGATCCTGTTGTAGAATTGGGCGCAAGTTCTGTGATGTTGAGTGTAGAGTTATCAGGAACAGAATCTGGGACACTTCCAACAGGTGCTTCTGTTGGAACTGGAATCTTCGATTATAGACAAATTTCTATTTTGAAGGATCCTCTGTTAACTTCAGGCCATGTAGCATCTAATGCTAATTATAGCACCATTACAAGTGTTTCTACTCAGCCTCTACCTTCTGGTCAATTCTTCAATATTGATGAAACTGTCTATCAAGGTGTTTCTTTGGCTGCAGCAACCTTTGTGGGAAGTGTAGTATTCTGGGATGATGTAAATTCTGTGTTGTGGCTAAATAACATCAGTGGAACATTTACACCACAAGCTCCAATAATTGGAACAATACAAACATCTCCAGTTACAGCATTCATTAAAACAGATCCTATCATAAAACTTTTCAGTGGAAAGGTTTTGTATCTGAATAATGTTTTACCAGTAATTCGTGGTGCAGATCAGACAGAACAAGTCAGGGCAATTTTTAGTTTTTGAGGATGTAGATTGTAATGCCAAATTATCAGAATTCAGCTCCATATTTCGATGATGCACAATCTGCTATTGAAAAGGACTATGTTCAGATTCTATTTCGTCCAGGATATGCTGTTCAAGCAAGGGAAGTAACTCAACTTCAATCTCTTTTACAAAGTCAAATAGCAAATCTGGGGGATTTCTTATTCAAAGATGGATCTCCTGTTCAAGGTGGTCATATCACATTTGACAACACCGTAAAATCTATTCAACTTCAAGTTAGCAATAATTCTACATTAAGTGATTTTGCTGGTAAATTGATCATCAATCCTGTTGGTCCTACAACAGTTCGTGCAGTAGTTGTAGCAGCAGATGATACTCTAGAAAGCAATACTGTAGCAGGTGCTTTGGTTGTTAAGTATTTGAGTGGTAATCAATTTTTGGATGGAGATACTATCCAAATCAGCACAGGAACACAAGAAACTGCAACTCTTCTTGCTGCAAATTCTACCAATCAAGGTTCTGTTGCAAGTATTAATGAAGGTGTCTTTTATGTTGATGGATATTTCGTATTCGTCCCTCAACAGACCATTGTTCTAGATTCTCTAAGTTCTTCTCCTTCTTACAGAATTGGTCTAGAAATTGATGATACTATCGTTGATGAATCATCTGATTCTTCTCTTCTAGATCCTGCACAAGGTTCTTTCAATTATCAAGCTCCTGGTGCAGCTCGTTACAAATATAAGTTGAATCTTTCTAAGAGATTGTTGGATTCTATAGATGATAGTAAATTCTTTGAATTGTTGAGAATCGAGAATGGTGTTGTCACTAAGCAAGTAGAATATCCTATTCTAGGAAATATTGAGAATGTTTTAGCACGTCGTACCTATGATTCTCAAGGTAATTTTACTGTAAATCCATTTATTGTATCCTCTATTGATGATCAATCAAATGCCAATTCCTTTATCTTGAATATCGGATCAGGTAAAGCATATGTAAATGGTTTTGAGTTTGAAACTATCGCTTCTGTAAAGATCAATAATGATAAAGCCAGAACTACTAATACATCTACAGATTATGATCTGTCTATGGAATTTGGAAACTATGTAACAGTTGCTAATCTAAATTCTGGAAATGTAATCGGTTTTAGTACAGATTCCTTTGGTCAACTAGATTTACATTTAGTTCCTTCTGCTAACATCAATACTTCTAATGCTCAAGCATATGCAAATACTAAGTTAGGAACTGCTCGTGTCCGTGATATTGAATATGATGGAACTGGAACTTTCTTGGTTTATTTGTTGGATGTGAATTTGCTGCCTATAGTTGTAAATGCTGCAAGTGTTTCAGCAAATACTTTGTCTGTAAATCTTCCAACTAACTTTACATCCTATCCAAATGCAATAGCCAATGTTCAATTGTCTATTCTTTCTGGCAATTCTTCTGGAGATGTAAGAACAATTGTTTCTTACAATTCTGCAAGCAAGATTGCAATTTTAGATCGTGCTACAACTCAATTGATAGATACATCATCTTTGTTATCTTTGAATTTTGGTGTAAAGGATGTAAATTCTCTTGTTGCAACTCCTACCATTGGAAGTGGTAATGTCTTTGCTACACAGAATTCTTCTAGTGGTTTATATCCTTGTATGGATATTTCTATCTCAGGTAAGGATGTATTGGGAAATACCATTATATTCAATTCTGATTTGAATAGATTAGATTTTGAGTTGCCACAAAGCTTCATTGCTCAAAATGCATTTAGCGATGTGTCTTTCATGAACCGAAAGACACTCCCTTCTGTGACCTTTACTTCTGGTAATACAACTATTGGTACAGGTAGTGGATTAGATAGTAATGAACAATATACATTTGGTTTCAATAATTCTTATCTAACTGATTCTATTGCAAGAAATAACTTCTTAGTAATTGTTCGTGATAAGCAAACATCTAATTTGAGTAATGGTCAGGTCGTCATTTTCGACCATGGATCAAATCCAGCAGGTAATGGTGTTTATCAAACAGACTCTACTCATGTCACCATTAAGACTATTACAACAGGAAATTTCATTGGTGATGTGTTGTTAACTGTTGAAGATACTAATGCTTCTGTAAATTTCCGTCGTAGTAAGACTCTTGTTGGAAATACCGCTAACACTGTTCTATTAGCTACAGATGTTCCAACCAACGGATCTGCTGTAATTGGTACAGCTAATGCTAATAGTGTTCGTATAGATGCTGCTAACGGCTTTGTTTGGTTCACTAATGCTAATTATATTAATAAAGTTCCTGGTGTAAAGCAATCTTTATATGTTCCTGATGTTTTACAGATCATTAAAATCTATGATTCAGGGAATGCAAGTTTTGCACCTAATACTACCAATGCAGTTGACATCACATCACGTTATCTGTTTGATAGTGGTCAACGTGACAATTATTATGATCATGGTTCTATCATCCTAAGGGATGGACAAACTCCTCCTGCAGGTCAGACTGTAGTGATGATGCAGTTTTATTCTCATGATGTTACTAAGGGATTCTTCAGTGCGGATTCTTATAGTGGAAGTGATTATGCAAATGGAAGTATCCCTTATTACTCATCTGAGCGTTTTGGGGTTGTTTCTCTAAGAGATTCTATTGATTTCCGTCCAACTAGAACCATTGGTTCTTCTGCCAATGTTCAGAGCTTTAATTTGACTGGATTGAGATTACCTCAACCAGATCATGCTATGACTTTGACATATAATTTTTATCTACCAAGAATAGATAAGCTTGTATTAACTAGGGACAGACAATTTAAGTTGTTGAAAGGAACCCCAGCTGTTCAGCCTCAAGTTCCTTCTGATACACCAGATGCAATGAGCATCTATGTTATCACTATTCCTCCTTACACTGCTAAAGCATCAGATGTTCACTTGTCTTATATTGAGAATAAGCGCTACACAATGCGTGATATTGGTTCTATAGATAATCGTGTTGCGCAACTTGAATATTATGCAACATTGAGTCAATTAGAAGCAGCTGCTACAAAGCAAAGTGTTCTATATCAAGATGGAGCAACTCCTAAAGAGCAATATGGAATCATTGTAGATAATTTCAATGATTTCAGTATTGCTGATAATCAAAATCCTGATTTATTGTGTCACATCGGTAGTGGTGCTTTATATCCTTACAAGAGAGTTGTTCCTATTGAGTTCATGTTCACTTCTGCAACAGGACCATATAAGGTTAACGACAGAACATATTCTTTGAATTATACAGAAACTCCTTGTGTAGTACAAAATACTGCAACGCATTCTGTTTCTGTACAACCATATGCGTTTGGACAGTTCAAAGGTGATGTAGATTTGAGACCATCTGCAGACGCATGGTATTCTGATCAGATCGTTCCTCAAATTATTTCTCCTCCACAAAAACCTGTGGAGTTGCCACCAGCTCCAGCTCCACGCCCTACTGTCCCACCAAGTAATGTTGGTGTATCAACAGATTTGAACAGAGCTAATTTGACACCATCTACTACAACTACAACAGTACAACCATCTCCTCCACCTCCTGCAGGACCACCACAGCAGGCTGCACAAAATACAGATACTGTATATTGCTATCCAATCAATACATGGGGATTTGGATATGGTTGATTGAATTATGGTACATATTTTTACAGTGGTGTTTATTATCAATCCACCTATCTATATGGAGGACATGGATATTATGGAGGAGTCTGTGTAACAGTTCGTAAGACACCAACTGGATATGGTTTGTTGTTACCAAATGGAAATTGGTATCCAATTGCACAATCAGTAGCTGAAACTTTCGCTAAGAATTGGTCCGCAGCAAGTGCCGCATTGATCAAGACACCAAATGTAAGTGGTTCTATCGCACTTCCAGCTGGTGGTAAAGTTGCGGTTACATTAAAGCGTTAAGTATTTGAAAGGTAAAGAGAATGGCAAATAATGTTGTAATTTCACAAAGTGTGGGAGCAAGTGCGGTTGATACTTCTGTTATCCCATACATGCGCGCAAGAGAAGTTGAATTTAAATGCGACAATCTACGTCCAGGTCGTAAAGCTCAATTTTTCTTTGGTGATGTGAATGTAACTCGTTTTGTACAAAGAGCTTCTAAGATTCTTCCAGACAATGCCAATACTTCTAAGGTTTCTGGAATTATAGCCGGAGAAAGATTCTATTGTAATACAACACATGGATTTGCTTCCGTTATTGGAACATCCATGAGCAATACTATTTACTTGAATGAAAATTACATTACTGTAAATGTCTCAGCTATTGGAGCAAATACACTCGGAGCAAGTGATTATGCACCAGGAGATATTGTTTATCAGATTCCTCAAGTAAATGGTTCTCTAAGCAATCCAACATTTGAAGCAAAGGTTTTCTATTGGAATAATGCTGATGGTGTATTAGCTCTAGCTCCTATCACAGGAACATTGAATATTAATGCTTCTATAAACACTACAGCAACTCTTTACAAATCAGGTGCGGATAAGACCGTTAGAGCATCTTCTTTGGTTCAAGGAAACGCATTTCCAGTCAATGCTATTGTTTCATCTCTAGATAATGTTGCTAACAAATTCCTTGTGAATACATATGAATCTCGTCATGGAATTGTTGCAAGCACCGTGGCACCAAATGCCAATTGTGTAATTGTTACTGGTCCTGTACCTTCTGATGCTGTAGGAAATATTGTTTACATTGCAGCACAAACAGGATTAGGACAAGCAGGTTTGATTTTGAGTGTTTCTGGAAATGCTTTATATACAAACACCACATTCTCTCCATATCCAACGGGTAATAGTTATTACAGTATTGGACAAAATATCGTAGATGATTCTGGACACATGTTTGGTGTGTTTAATATTCCAGAAACTGCAACAGTGAAGTTCCTGACTGGAACCCAAACATTTACTGTCAGTGATTCAACCATTGTAGATGATCCTGATGCATCAATGATTGCTACAGGACAATATGTTGCGCAAGGATTTCTAGGATCCTCTAGCCAAACTTCTCCAACAACACCTGTAGTACAACCAACACAGACTCCTCCTCCTGCAGCTGCTCCTATAAGTCCTTCTTCGCCAGCTTCTAGTGGATCTGTATCTAATCCATCTATTGCTACAGCAAGTGCTGGTCCTAACACCACTTATGCAGGTCTTGCATCTCAGTATTATGCAAATGGAAACAGTTCTGGTGTAATTGTATCCCCATCAGGAACATTCTCTGTAAATCCTATTGCACAGACCTTCTTCACTCCTCCTCCAAAGAGTGCAAAGGCTAATTATGGAATCTTTGTTTCTTCTATTGATTTGTGGTTTAAGAATAGACCATCTGGTAGTTCTCCCCCATTCCCTGTTCAAGTAAAGATTGTTCAGACCGAAAATGGATTCCCAACCACAAAGATTGTATCTACAGCAACTGTTCAATATGCAGATGTGAAGGTTTCTGATACACCAGATTCTGTAAATGTTGGTTCTTTGTTTGGAAACAATCAAACCGCAACAAAGTTTAGATTCAAAGATCCTGTTTATTTGTCTCCATCTACTGAATATGCAATTGTTGTCTACAGCGAATCTCCCGATTATGAAGTATACATCAGCGAACTTGGACAAGTAGATGTAACATCAGGAAATAACAATCGTCGTATTTCTGAACAGCCATCAGTGGGTTCTTTCTTCCGTTCACAGAATTCTTCAACTTGGACACCTTATCAAAACCAAGATTTGATGTTTGTGATCAATAAGGCTGTCTTTGATACTGCTCCGGTCAGTTTCACATTCAATATGGATCCTATTAATGAATTGGTTCCATATGATGAATTGTTGCTACATGCAAGTGATTTGACATTCCCACAATGCCAATTGACTTATAAGGTTTTGACTACTTTGGCTAATACTTTTGCTCAAGAAGCGAGTTATCAACAAATCGTTCTAGATAAACCTTGGGGATTTGGTCAAGATTTGAAAGTTTCTTCTTTGAACAGCACTCGTAGACGTGTGATCATTCCTGGTAACAATCAGAGTTTGTTAGTTCAAGTATCTATGCAAACAAATGATCCTGATATTTCTCCAATTTTCAACAGTGAAGTATTAACCTCAACTATTACACAAAATGTGATTAATGGTGGACAAGTTAATCAAGAAACTATCACTGTAACAAATGGTGGAAATCACATCAATGCATCAAACATTGTAGTGACTATTTCTGCTCCAGATCTTGCAGATGGAACTCAAGCAACAGCCAATGTAATGGTTCTTCAGGGTAATGCTGTTCCATTTGTGACTGTTACAAATCCAGGATCTGGATATAGCATTGCGCCAACTATTACCATTACTGAACCAGGCGCGCCAGCTAATGCAACTGCTGTAGTGGCAGGTGAAAATGGAAAGATTGGAGGTAATGCAATTGCTAGATATGTAACTCGTAAGATTACTCTTGCTAATGGATTTGATTCAGGAGATTTGAGAGTCTACTTAGAAGCTATTCGTCCAACTGGAACAGATGTAGTTGTCTATTACAAAGTTCTTTCTGCTACAGATACTCAGAATTTTGTGGATCTTCCATGGGTTAAGATGAATTTGGTGAATGATATTAACTCACCTGATCAATTAACACCTATTGATCTACAATTTTCACCAAATCTGGGACCAAATGGTTTGCCAAGTGGACATCTTTCTTACACTGTAGGAAACATCACTTATCCATTGAATGGAACCTTTAAACATTTTGCGCTGAAGATTGTATTGTTAGCAGATGATACAACAGTTATCCCAATTGTTAACAGTTTGCAAGCTATTGCTCTTCCTTCAGGTTAAAGATGAGAACATTTTACAAAGTATCAGATCATCCAGGATTGATAAAAGATTCTCAGTCTAAAGCAATATTAAATACTGATGAATCTGCTATCGCTCGTCACCGAGAAAGATTGGCTAAGGTAAGCAAAGAATTACAAAGAGATAGAGAGATAAATGAATTGAAGAAGGATATGACTGAAATAAAAGAACTTCTTCGTAGATTGCTAGAGAAGGATTAGAGAAATAGAAAATGGCTAACGCAAACGTAACCCTCATTAATACATCTAATACTTTTCAAGATTGGATGATTCGTGATAATAATCTAGCAAATAGTATCAATGAACTACGCAATGGAAACTACTACAAAGATAGTGGTGGTTTTACGATTGCAAATGGTTCCTTAGTTATCTCTGGTACATCAGGAACACTTCTATCTGTTTCTGGTAATGCTACTATTTCTCAACAAATCACTTCTAATACTATCCTCAATACAGGTGATTTGACTGTTCAGGGTAACAATATCCTGTTTACATCTACAACAGGATTGATGCAAATTGCCAATGCAGCTCAAGCGAAGAATTTAACTTCAAATACGGTATTAACTGCACAATATATCACTATACCTGGTTCAAGTTTGAATGCTAATATTTCTCCAAATGTTGCAGCATTCAATGAATTGGCTGTTATCAACGTTAATAGTGCTGTTTATGTAACTAATACAGGTAATGTTCAAATACATGGATCTGTCAATTTAAACAATCCAAATGCAACTGTCAATATTGCAGGAACATTGAATGTTTCTACAGTTGCCTTAACAAACAATCTAAGCATTGGTGGTACTTTAACAGCACCAAGCATTAAATTGATTTCAAATGGTATCTACTACATCTTAAATGGTGATGCCGTATTCAATAACGTAACTGTCAGTGGTACACAAACCATTGTTGGTAATGTTGTTAATGCAACAGATACATTGTACCTGAGATATCAAATTCCTACGGATGGTGATGGTCACATCATTATTTCCAGAGGAAGTTCCGCAGGAAATTCAGATTTAAGATTGAATTCTTCTGCTAATGTCCTTCAATTTGCTGCTAACAATGGTCAAACATATAACACATTGTTAACTACAGCAAATCTTTCAGATAGTATTTCAAGCAATTCAACCATCAATGCAGCAACAGCTAATGCGGTTGAATGGGCATACAATACAGCAATAGCTTCTGCAAACTTAGTAGCTGTATATGCCAATGACACTTTGTCAATGGCTAATGCCAATATCAATTTCAACAACACTGCTAGTGTCAATGTATCTGTAACAGCAAATGCTACCAACAAAAGAGCGAATGTTGCATTTACTGTAAATACTGCAGTCTTTGTACAGACTACTGGTTCTACCATGTCTGGTGATTTGAACATGGCTAATAACCGTGTAACTCAACCAGTTCTGAAGGCTCAGAAAGAAACTTATTACAATGTAGGAACTTTGACAACAAATACCAATATTGATTTAGGTCAAGGAACTTTCTTAGATATCACCTTAGCAAATAATGCAAATCTAACATTCCAAAATTGTGGAAATTCTGGAAATGTTACTTCATTTACATTGATGGTTCGTCAAACCGCAAATGGTAGTAATACATTGTCTTATGCCAATACTATCAAATGGTCTGATAATCAAGTCCCTGTTTTAAGTATAGGTGCTAACACAGCGGATGTATTGCACTTTTTCACATACAATGGTGGAACAATTTGGTGGGGAGCTCAAGTCCACGCAAACATTGCTGGTGCGAACACTTACTAATGGTGATTGAAAATAAATATTAGTAAGTATAACAACACCATAGGGGACAAAAGATGTTAATGTTGCGTGCAAGAGCACAACCAACATCAACCACATTTAATTCTGCGGCCAACATCCGCATTCCTTTTAATGTGCGCAGAGTAACTGTCACTGGTTATGGTGGAACAGGAAATGCTGGAACGCAAGGTGGTTCTGGAAATGCAGGAAATCCTGGCAACAATGGTGCTGCTGGAAATGGTGGTTCTGCAGGCAATCCAGGAAATGCTGGAAACCCAGGAACTAATGGTGCTGCTGGAAATGGTGGCGCTGGTGGAAATGGTGGTACAGGTGGATCCGGAGGAACTGGTGCAGCACTAGGAAATGGTTCTAGTGGAAATGTAGATGGTAGCGGCGGACCTGGTGGACCTGGTGGTAATGGTGGAACTCATGGAGGACCTGGTGCTACTGCTGGAAGAGAAGGTATTTCTCCAAGCACTGGTGGAAGTGATGGTACAGGTGGATCAGGTGGAAGTGGAACAACAAATAATGGAAATAATGGTGGTGTAGCACTCTCTGCAGGTTTGGGTGGTGCTGGTGGTAATATATCCACATTTCTTGGTAATGGAGCTGGTAATGGTGGACAAGGTGCTAATGCAACACTTACTACCAATAATATTGGACCAAAGACAAGAGGTGGTGGTGGCGGCGGAGGTGGTGCTGGAGCCACAGGTGCTGTAGGAAATCCTGGTGGTGCTGGAGCCAATGGTAATGCTGGTTCTGCAGGATCTGGTGCTACAGGAGGAAATCCTGGAAATGCAGGAGCCAATGGTAATGCTGGAACTATAGGAAATAGCGGTTCAGCTGGAAATTCAGGTAACGCATCAACTTTTGGTGGTACATTAGTAATTTTTAATGGTGGTGCTGGAGGGAATGCTGGACCTGGAGGGGCAGCAGGGAATTCAGGTGCTGCAGGCAATCCAGGAAATGCTGGAAACCCAGGAACTAATGGTGCTGCAGGAAATGGTGGTGGCGCGGGCAATCCTGGAAATGCTGGAAACCAAGGTGGTTCTGGTGGAGGTGGAGGTGGAGGTGGTTCTGGTGGAAGTGGTGTTAATGGTTCACCAACTGGTTTCAATGGATCTATTGGTGGTGCTGGAACCCCAGCATCTAATATAAGTGATACAAATGCCCCATCCAATCTTGTTCCAGGAACTGCAGGAAATGGTGGTCCTGGTGGAACTACATCTAATAATCAAAATGTTCCGGCAAATGCAGGAACAGCAGGAAATTCTGGATCTGCTGGACCTTCTGGTAATGCTGGTTCTGCAGGATCTGGTGCTACAGGAGGAAATCCTGGAAATGCTGGAGCCAATGGAAATGCTGGTTCTGCAGGATCTGGTGCAACAAATGGTGGTGCTGGTGGTGCTGCACCATCAAGTTGGTCTGGACAAAATGGATCTGCCGGAACTCCAGGAAACTCATCACCAACAATACTACCATACACACTTGAAGCGATTGTAATAGGTACTGGATCTGCACCTGGTCAGATAACAGTAGTTTGGTCTAATCAATAATGTTTAAATGTTTAATTGGATCAACTTATAAACCCTATATGTTGACTCAATCAAACTCTTGACCATAAATAAACAGGAGAAAGAGGATCTAACCATGGCTGATAAACAATTAGTTAAAATTACTGGAATTCGTTTGTATGTTGGATTTACCGAATCTTCAGCAGATTGCTTTAAAGCTATTCAGTGGTTTAAAACCAATAATATTCCATATATTTTGATGAATTATTCTGATCAAGAACAACAACATAAAGCTAATTTTGATGCACTAAGTACATGGGATTGGGGTCTTGAAGGGATTAAAAAACAATTCACAGATTATCCATTTGTAACTTGGGAAGCTAAGTATGATGATTGGTCTACACATAATATGTGTGCTCATGGTCTGCAAGAATTACTAGATAGTGAATTGTTGGTGTATAAAGATAAAATTGATATGTAAATTTGTGAGAGGTTTGTAATGAATCCTTTGAAATCTCTATTCAAGAGTAATGAAGTTGAATTTTTTTGTGAAGAAGAAGATTATGGTGTTATTCCAGAGCCTTATCCAGCCAGAAAATTAATACCAGATTGGTATAAGGCTCTTCCTCCAAAATTAGAAAAGAAAGATCTTTTAAGAAATTCTACCATAAAACGTTGTGCTCCATTTTTGGACGCAATGACAGTGGGATGGATTATCCCATTAGCTGCCGATGTAGAAATTATCACTAATTCTGATGCTTCTGGTCTTGACTATAAGTGGATCTTTCATAAAACGATGATAGAAAATCACAATCCAGATCAGATAAGTACATCTAAGTGTCCTCATCATAGCGCTCCTAAACCACCATTGAAATTCTTAAATTACATTTACATTAAGATGCCACCAGGATATAGTGCTCTGTTCGTTCCTCCCTTAAACAGACCAGATCCACGTTTTACATGTATTTCTGGATTGGTTGATGATGGATATATGGGAACTGATGATCTTTCTTATATCAATTTTCCATTTTTCTTTAATATACCTAGCTATACAGGAATTATTAAGGCTGGTACTCCTCTAGTTCAATTAATTCCTATTAAACGTGATCATGTTTTGGAACAATCTAGAAAGATAGAATTCAATAAAATTTCAAAAGAAAATAAGAAAAAAGTGGAAAAAACCATAAGAAGAAGATCTTCACATGAAAGTCTTTATAGAGATAAACATTGGGTGAGGAAATAAATGAGTCACTATACATTGTTACCTTCATCTGATATTCAAGGAAAAGAAACTGTTTATTCATGGTGGGAGGGAGGTTTTTCTCAAGATGAATTGACCAGGATTATAAGCCATGGTAATGCTGTCCTGGATGTAAAGGGAGAAAGAGCAATAGTAGGCTCAGGAAATGAATCTAAGGAAAATAGTGAGATAAGAAAATCTAACATCGCATGGATTCAATTGAATGAAGAAACGCAATGGTTATATGATAGATTGGGTTTCATTGCTAGACAACTTAATGGTCAATATTATCAATTTGATTTAACAGGATTCTATGAGGATCTGCAATATACTGTCTATAACGGTAATGAGAATGCATTTTACGATTGGCATATGGATAAAGCATATGCTGAAAATGGTGCTCCTCCTAGGAAATTATCAATGGTGCTTCAATTATCTGATCCAAATGAATATGAAGGTGGAAATTTAGAAATAGTTACTGGTAATGGTACAGAAATAACATCTAGAAAACAAGGGACAGTGCATTGCTTTCCATCATATACTTTACACAGAGTAAGTCCAGTTACAAAAGGAACTCGCAGAACCATAGTCGTTTGGTTATGTGGACCAAAATTTAGATAAGATCTAACTGAATTATAAATAATTGGGAGTAATAAAACTTCTAAGATAGCCAATGATCCATCTTGCGTTTTACAACCTAATTCTTGTAAAAATTCTCCATGGTGCTACAATAGAATGGATCAACTTTCCTTTGGTATCCATCAATGTGAGATCGAAATTAAATATTACATAAATACTCTGTATTTGATCTAGGAAGAAATGCAGAATGGTAATCCTCGTTCCTGATCCCAATGGTGGCCCACCAACAAAGCTTTATTTGAATAAACTTAACACATATGAAGCTTGGGAATTAACCATTGAAGGCTACAATTACATAAAAGAAACTACAAAAGGAATTGCAGATAATGAGATTGTAGATTCTGGTGGGGTATCTTCTTCCTGGATTGATTGTGGCCAATTCTAAAAACCCGGAGAAGGTAAATGTCTAATACTGTAATTCAAATTAAACGCTCAGCGGTCACCGCTACACCAAATACTCTAAGTCCTGGTGAATTGGCGTTCTCTTATGTAAGCAATACATTGTTTATTGGTGATACTACTGGAAATGTAATCAGTATTGTCGTAGCAGATCAAGCCAATCTTTTAAATGTTGTTTACAATACTGCCAATGCTGCTTATGCAGAAGCTAATCTTGCTAACACTATAGCACAAACAGCTTTAGTTCTAGCAAACACAGCTGAAAATCAAGCAAATCTAGCATATGCAACCGCTAATGTAGCAGTCAATATCGCAAATCTAGCATATGCTCAAGCCAATGCTGCATTAATTGCTGCTAACAGTAAATTTAGTGCTAATGGTGGAACTATATCTGGTGATGTGAATATCACAGGAAATCTAATTGTTTCTGGAATTGTTTCACTAACACTTGATGGTGGTTCTTTCTAAGATCATAGATGTCAGCAACCATCAAACACAAAAGATCTGGCAATGCTGGATTTTTTCCAGATCCTTCTACCATATCTTTGGGTGAATTGTTTCTAAATTATGAAGATGGGACTCTTTATTTCAAAGATGCGGATGGAAATATATTTTTTCTACAGGCAACACTAATGTCATATGGGTTTCAGTCTGCTAATGTGAATGGAACAGTTTTAAATGCTTCTCAAGGTAATACTGTTCTAACAATATCTACAACCAATGCGTTGATTGTTCAATCTAATGTAGCCAATAATACTATAAACATTGGTTTGAATTTGAATGATACATATCTTTCAAATAGCACAATTCAAGCTGCCACTGCAAATGCTGTAAATGCTTTGGGAATTCAATTAAGTAATTTCATCAATTCTGTAGCAGCTAGTCAATCTACTCTT
>Ga0105238_10002428_pt1 | contig 18694 bp, 21 predicted proteins | sample KBSC34metaG_FD_81526 | JGI IMG/M metagenome (GOLD analysis project Ga0105238, IMG submission 81526) | Corn rhizosphere microbial communities from Kellogg Biological Station, Michigan, USA - KBS C3-4 metaG | ecosystem: Host-associated > Plants > Roots > Rhizosphere > Soil | place: Michigan, USA... | reverse complement strand
GTCGATACCGGCGAGAATGGCGGCGACGTGGCGCGACTGACCCAAGGCGAGCTGCGCGACCTTAACGGCGAGGTCGTCCCCGCTCGCTATCACCCAACGCGAGCCATGACACAGCTTGCCGTGAATTACGGACGTCAGCGCAAGCGGCATACTTCCCACCTCCGGCGGATAGAACAATTCCTGACAGAAGACATTTTCGATCGCCTCAGTGTCTCAAAGAGCAAAGGCTCGACCGGCTTGCGCCATTGATCGACGAGAAACGCTGGCAGCCGATTCGATCCTGCAGAAGCTCGTGGTGCTGGTCGCTCATGCCGCCGATATCCAGCCCAACGTGCGCTCGATGCGTTGCCGGTAAGCGGTCGCGATCTGCGAGGGCGCGCGACGAATATATTCTTCGGCGCGCCTGCGCGGCTCTCCTTGAAGAGCGGCGAGATACGCAATTACCTGATCGGCGGAAGGCGTGATCGTTTTGACGCCGAATTTCGATGGTAGCGCCGTCCAGACCACACCTTCGAGCTTCGCCGCAACGGCCCAATCCGCAATGACGCTTGCTACAGCATCCGCGGTTGACGCACCCGACTCCCACAGGCCAATTGACGACGGCACATTTGCGTTCGGCACGCCCTCCCTCGCGCCGAGTTTTTTGCGTGCCTCGTCCGGCGACCTTGCTTCCAGCTCGCTCCAACACGCCGTCACAGGCTTAGCGCCGTCGGTGATAACCAACGTCATGCGCCCGTCTCTCGATTGGCGCGTGAATTCGACCGGGAGCGCGGGGCCATCTGGGCGCCATCCACCGACGATGGGCAAATCGGCGGGATTCCAGACTAAAGACCCCCACCCTACGCAGGCGATTTTCATGAGCCCACCGGCGCGTTGCACGGCTTCGCCGCGATCGCCGCTCCGGCGATCTCGCCTCGTTTGCAGGACGATTCGAGCCATATGAGCGCCCCGGTTACGATTACGGACGCCCACGCTACAAGACGATCCCCATGGATCACGCGGGAGCCATGGTCATGGCCAGTTTTCATGACGCCCTCCGCCCGGAGACTACGGCAATGGGCGACGGTGTTAGAACGTCGCTCACCAATTCTCCACCGCCCTCACGGATGGCTTCGTGAATCAGCAGCCGGACTGCGCGCAGGAAATGTTCGGATAGAGGATCGAGCGCAGGTCCCGGCACAGGCGCGGACGAATTGTAGATCGTCTGAATCACTTTGGCGCGGCTGAAAGTCGAGCCGGCTCCCCGATATTCAAATGCTTCCATCCATTGCTGGCGCGGGATGCGCAGGATCTTTTCGTCGACGAAGGCATGAAGGCGGGCGAACACCTCCCGCTGGACACGCGCCAGCGCCTCGTCGGCCTCGGACTCCGAAGGAGTCGCCGGATGCCAGCGGATCGGCCGGTCAAGAAACTTGGTAATCGACTCCGACAGGCGCGCAACAAAATCGGCGACTGGCTTGAGGTCCTTGTACTCGCCATTGTTGATGTCGAGCACGACGCGGCGGTTAAGAGCCTTGATCTCACCCCAATGGGCGGTGCGGATGTTGCCCGACCTGTTGAAGCCAAGAATGGCGTTCCACCGGGCATGAAAATCGGCACTCGCAGCCTGGATCGCCAGCACGAGCCCGGCCGTGTCGTACACCGGGCCGACCAGCGGTGGCTCGACAGGGGCAATGGCGGATTCGCAAAAATCCAGGATCTTTCCCAGTTCGGCCACGGGGCCGCGATTCTTCTCGGTGAGCGTGCGATCGAGAAAACCCAACATGAAGCAACGCTCGTCCAGCTCACGCTCAATCGCGCGCACTGCTGGCAGGCCGACGATCTCCCGCAAACTGGCGAGCTTCTGATGCACGGATGAAAGGACATGCGCGCGTTGCGCCTCGAAGGTCGGCAAATTGGCCTGCCCTCGCACAAGGTCGAAATGGGTAAAGGCGAGCGCGAGCTTTTTCTGGAATCCGCTCGCCGCGACAGCGCGAAGGACGGACGCCGGCGCCTCCAGCATCGGCGCCTTCGCGGAGTCAACGAGCAGAATCACGTCAACATCGTTGAAGCGACGCGCGACGCGGGACGCAACGCCGGCAGCAGGGTCGCCGACATGACCCAACCCCTCGCCGTCGAGCAGAACGAGACGGGGATGGCGCGTGGTGAACGCGGGTGAAAACGGCCCGCTGATCCTGATGCCATCGACCAGGGGGGTCAGCAGCGTGCCGAACGCCGGAGAGTAGTTCGATGAAAAACGGCGCACCGCCCGCACGAAGGCATCGCGGTTCTCGCCTGCGTATTCCCAAGCGAGCGGCCAGCCGCTTACATGAGTACGGAGGTCCGAGGTGATACCATCGAAGCGGAGTCTTATCTCGTCCATGATGTCATTTACGAGATCATCGAAATCCGAAAGAGTCTGGATAAAGTCTTCAAAAAGGTCCTGTGCCGCTTCCTTGTCCGACGCAGCGAGTAGACCGAGATCGACACTGAGTTCGGCTTGCAGGCGCTCTTTCGCCTCGCCGGCAAGCGCCCTGATGCGCGTCAGCCATGATTTCAGAACATCCTGCATCCGCTCGATGTCGGCGGCGGACGGCAGCGTGGCATCGGGCTCGTCGGGCGATTCATCAGCCTGTGGCGCGTCCGGATCGTAGTCCCAGTCCGACTCCGTTTTCGCTGCCTCCCGCGGCGACTGGCGCCATGATCCGACAACGTAGCCGAGCCGGAACCGCAAATCCCGGTGCGTCAGCAGTCTCTCCGCGAGCTTGTCATCGCTCAGGTCATCCCAAAGCGCGGCGCAGGCGTCGGCAACGCATTCATGGACATTTGTGTGCACCGTCCATTCATTGAAAAACGTGACGGCGGCCCGGTAGGGCGCGCTTGCCGCGGTGATGACCTCGATATCGGAGATCGTGGTCCGGGAGGCCGACGTGGAAGGAAACCGGTCTCGTTCCGGATGGGAGCCCATTAGGTGCCGGAGCAAGGAGGTCTTCCCCGCACCGGTGGTGCCGACCATCAGAACCTTCGCGTAGCCTTCCTCGGCGGACGGCAGCGGAAGAACCTCGTTCCTGATCTCCCACGTGTTCGACGGCGCATTTTCAATGTCGTCATAGAAAGCGCGGACAATCATAGGGTCGAAACGGCGCTCGGCATCCGCCCTCTTGGCGATGCTGTGCCACGCCGGATCGCCGAGCAGAACATTCATCTCGTCCACGAGCGCCTGCGCCCGGGCCTCGTCCGAGGTTGCGAGACCACGGCGGATCTTCCGGCCCTGCTTGCCGCGGGCGTCCTTCCGGAGCGGATGCCGGAAACTGATGACCCAAGCCCCGTCCTTGGTCGGGCTCTTCGATGCCGTGTATTTTTGCAAAGCCATGGCGCTTGTTCCTGATTGTTCCGACGGCTCTCTATAGCCGGCACAGCCGAGGGTCAACAAGATTCTGGAACAACCGGGAACAATGGTCATGTGTCGGTCGAATGAGCGGCACCTTCGCCGTCCTACAGTCTTGGGCTGTCTCGATGGCCTGGTGAGAGTGGATGGGGGCGAAGCGGAACGGGCGATAGAATGGAGCGAACGGGTATGCGGCTAAGCCCGTTCGATTCCTGGACGTGGGCCGCGTTTGACGCGCAAGCGACGAGGCATTTGTTGCGAGGCCGCTACGAGGAAGCTTGCCGTACGGCCTACAAATCCGTCCAAGCCAATGCGGCACACAGCATCACTTGTGTCCAATTGACCGCCGCGCTGGCCAAACTAGGCCGGCTGGAGGAAGCGGGGCTGCCGCCGCCCGTGTGCTCGAGCTTCATCCAGCGTTTCGCTACGGATGCCAGTTTGCGGGAGTGAATTGTGCCCCCCTGCTCGCGGAACCTCTTGGCGGCGCGTTGCGAGATGCCGGCACGGTGACCAGGTGCAAGATGATAATGGCCGTTTGACATAATCAGCAGTCCACACTAATCATAAGCCATGACTGTTGAAAGCGCGCAGATAACTGCTCTTGGCGACCCGACCCGCCGCACGATCTTCGAGCTGATTGCGGACCGCCCACGTTCGGTCGCCGAGATCACCCGGCAGGTTCAGGTTTCACAGTCAGCCGTCTCGCAGCATCTAAAGGTACTGCGCGACTCCCGCCTGGTCCGCGCAGAGCCGAAGGGGGCGAGCAACGTCTACCACATCGACCCGCACGGCCTTGGCCAGATGCGTGCGTGGCTCGACCAGTTTTGGAGCAAAACACTGGCGGCTTACAAGGTCGCCGTCGAGCAACCGCCAAGGAAGTCAAAATGAACACGCATGTATCACCTGCGCCCGTGAGGCAGTCTGTCGTGGTCGAGGCGCCGATTGAGCGCGCATTCAAGGTCTTCACCGAGCAATTCGGTAGTTTCAAGCCCAGCGAACACAACTTGCTCGCCGTCCCTATTGCTGAGACGGTTTTCGAGCCCCGCGTCGGCGGCCACGTGTATGACCGCGGCGTCGACGGCAGCGAGTGCCGCTGGGCACGCGTCCTGGCCTACGAGCCGCCCAACCGGGTACTGCTGAGCTGGGACATCAGCCCACGATGGCAGATCGAGACCGATCCGGAAAAGACCAGTGAATGGGAAGTGCGGTTCATAGCCGAGACGCCCCACCGGACCCGCGTCGAGCTCGAGCATCGGAAGCTGGACCGCCATGGCGACGGCTGGCAAGGCGTGCGCGACGGTGTTGCCGGCGACCAGGGTTGGCCCCTGTATTTGCAACGGTATGCCAACCTGTTCGGACGCGCGGCCTAAGACGCACATTGGACCCTCGGACAGAGGCAACCAGAGGTCAGCATGGAAACCTATACTCTGAGTATCGTTGGAGTGCTCGCGCTCTGCCTTCTGTCCATCCTTTTAGCGATCTATTCGGGATCGTCCAAAGGACGTGCGGGGGCACTCTCCGGCCCAGTGCTACCGGCGGACGATGGAAACCTCCTCTATCGCATCGACCGAGTACACATGAACTCTGTGGAGGCGCTGGCACCCTTCGTCGTGCCGGCCGTGCTGGCGATGATGGTAGGTGTCGGGCCGACCACATTGGCGGCGCTGGTATGGATCTATGTCGCAATCCGCCTGATTCACTTGGTGATCTATTTGCGCGGCGGCAACGCGGCGAAAGGGGGTAGCGTCAGAACCATCCTCTATGTCTCAGGCGCGTTGGTCACCATGATTCTTATTGTCGTAACCGGCTGGGTAGCCATCTACTGACGCATCGTCGCGGACCTGAGCTACCCGTTGCACCTCTTTGCAGGTAAAACTTGATCCTCGTCTTCTTTGGTGCAAGACAAGACCGCCAAGAGACGAGCAATCGTTATTCATTCCTTCGATCCACCGGCCAACCAAGCTCGAGCGGTCGCAGCGAGCACCGGCTAGTGTCGCTGTAGCCGCATCGGCGTCACCCTTTTCGAAATCACCATCTGTCTGAGCCATGCTATTGGTGACAGGCGCGAAGCAGACGACGGATCGGTGCATGTGCGTGGCCGCTCGCGCGCGCCCGATAAAAGATGATCGTCCAGCGTTCGAGATCAATCGGTGTCAATTGAAGGAACGAACTACGCCAGAGTACTCTATGGTATTCTAGGTTATCCGGCGCAACGCTACTGTCGCGCCCACTCGATCCTCTCAACACATCGTAACGCGCTGATTTTTATACGCAAAACTTTTTTGCCGCCGGCTTAAATCCGCCCATCGCTCCGTCAAAATTTTTCGCTTTTGATTTCAAGGAAGAATTTGTGCGATTCGAAATTTTCTCGACTTCGACACCTATCGCCGACGATTGGTCAATTTTTCGCGTTGTCGATCGCGCGGCGCATTCTGCGCCAGAACGAAAAAGACCGTCATCACCTATAGCGCAGCGCGTTCACGCTGGCCACGTTTGCGCCCTCCTGATCACACACGAACTCGGCCCATTGGGGTTGATGAACGACGACCGATCCAATAGAGGCACTTGCTGCGGCGGTGTGGAAAGACACACGGCCAACAAAGGTCCGAGATGGTGACGAGAAGGCAGCGGCGTAACGGCTCGGCGCACTAAGCCCATCCACGAGCCGGCTTCGAGTCTGCGGCAAGTGCCTTGTCGCCGTGCTTCAATGAAGCGGAGGCGCGTGCCCACCCGCGAAAACAGGTTGTGATGATCCTCAAAGTGAGCCCACAACGGGTCTGGCCAAGTCTCAAGCCTCTCCAGTCAAGCAACGCAATTCTGTCTGGACCAGACACAGGCACCTACTGCTTATTCACTCGTGCGCTGGGGCCATGTTCTATCAAAGCGGTGTCGCCGCTGGCCGACGTAGCGAAAGCCACGCGTTACGCGGCATGGACTGCGTCCGTGGCGAACGTCGCATGGGTGATCGCCACGGTCGTCCCCACGAGGCCTGCCACAGTCTCGACCGTGGCACCGAGTTGCTGAGCGAGCGCCTTGACGATGCCCGTCCCGAGCCCGGTTTTTGATTGAGCAAAGACGCCGTCCGGCTTGCCGACGCCGTTGTCGGCGACCGAAAGCTTCCAGTTCGTTCCATGGACCTCATACGCGACGGAGATACGGCAATCGATCTTATCGTCGGGGAACGCGTGCTTCAGGGCATTCATGACAAGCTCGGTGACAATTAAGCCGAGGCTCTCTGCCTGACGGGACGTCGCACTGCCTCCCTCACCAACCACTTTCAGCGAGATTGGTCGTGTGTCACCGATCATCGACGTCGCGAGTGTCTCGCACAGCCTTGAGAGATAAGGCACCATTTCGATCGGTCCGCTCGCTCCGGTTCCATGGAGTTGGCGCTGCACGGCCGCAACCGACATGACGCGCTTATGGGCATCCTGCAGATAGGCGCGTGTCTCTTCCGAATCCACCGTCTTCGCCTTCATCAAGATGATGCTGGCGATGATTTGCAGGCTGTTCGAAATACGGTGCTGAAGTTCATCGAGGAGCACGTCCTTCTGCCGCAGCAACCCGTCCTTTTCGCGCTCCAGAGCGTGTCGCTCCGTGACGTCTTCCATGCCGAGCAGAATGGTCGCGCCGGCACCATGCTCGTAGAACACCTGGCGCGCGTTCAGACAGATCCTGCGGTGTCCGAGATCGGGGAATTCGTGTTCGACCTCGTAACCCTCCATCACGCCGTGCTGGGGTATAATCTTTTCGAGCAGTTCCCGAAGTTTGGGAATGTCCCATTGTCCGTCGCCCAAGGCATACAAATGCCGGCCTTGGGTGTGCTCCGGGCTGACCTTGAATGCGGAATAGAAGGATCGGCTCGCGGCGACCACACGCAGTTCCTTGTCCAGCACCAGAACGGGCTCGCGGACGGTGTCAACGATGCCCTGAGCGAGAGCGCACGCATCCGTAACGTCGGTGAATTGCTCTCGGAAGGCGGTTGAGTGCATAATTGTCTCAGTACCGGTACACGCTTCGAACATGCCGGCGACGCGACCGCGCCGGGCCACTGGATCAACGCGAGGGCCGACAAGCCCGCAAAACGTCCAGCGTTTGAAGCGTAGCGTCGATGGCGGCGAAGCACTGTATAAGATTGCTCACGCGCATGTGGCGACGGGTGCCGTGATGAAAACTCTCGCCCTGATGCTTCAGAATTATCTAGAATGCGTCCACCATTCAAATTTCTGCCACGCGTCTCCGGTGCATGGGAGGCCAAGGAAAGAGGACCCCATCATGACACGGAAAGCAGAGCCCACGTTCGATCCCAAGGCCTTTCTCGCGAAGGCTAACGGGGGGCGGACCATCTCCAAGCATCAAATGAATCAAGTCATCTTTGCGCAGGGCGATCTGGCCGATTCGGTCCTTTATATCCACCACGGGAAAGTGAAGGTGACCGTCAATTCCGCACAAGGCAAGGAAGCGGTGGTCGCCATCCTGGGGCCGGATGAATTCTGCGGCGAAGGCTGTCTCGCGGGCCAGCCTCGTCGCATGGCGACTGCGACCGCAATGACGGACTGCGAGCTCATGCGGCTGGAAAAGAGCACCATGATCCGCGTCCTCCATGACGAGCCGGCGTTTTCCGAGATGTTCGTCGCCCATCTGCTGGCCCGGACCATTCGCGTCGAGGAGGATCTGGTCGATCAACTGTTCAATTCGAGTGAGAAGCGCCTGGCGCGGGCGCTCCTCCTGCTGGCCAATTTCGGCAAGGAAGGCAAACCCGAGCCGATCATCGCCAAGGTCAGTCAGGAAACACTGGCGGAGATGATCGGCACCACGCGGTCGCGCGTGAGCCATTTCATGAACAAATTCCGGCAACTGGGGTTCATCGAGTACAACGGCGCCTTGAAGGTTCACAGCTCGTTGTTGAGCGTCGTCCTGCACGATCATCCGCAGATCAGACGCGACGGCGAGCAAACCTGACCACTCCGCGGGCGCGTAGCGACGTTCACTGCTATGGCGTGATAGCGACCTTCAGCACACCGTCGCGCTGGTTGGCGAAGAGATCGTAAGCGGCCTCGATCTCATCGAGCCTGAAGCGATGCGTCACAAGCGGCTTCAGATCGGCCCGCCCCGAACTCACGACATCCATCAGGCGACGCATGCGCTCCTTGCCGCCGGGACAAAGCGTGGTGACAATCTTCAGATCGCCGAGCCCCGCGGCAAAGGCATCTAGGGGAATCCGCAGATCGCTCGAATAGACCCCAAGACTGGACAGCGTTCCTCCCGGCCGCAGAACGCGCAGCGATGACTCGAAGGTGCCCTGGGTTCCAAGCGCCTCGATCGCGATATCAACGCCGCGTCCGTCCGTCAGCGCCATGATCTGCTCGACCGGATTGCTAGCCTTGAAGTCGACGACATGGTCGGCGCCGAGTGTGCGCGCGACAGCAAGCCGTTCTGGGACTGTGTCGACGCCGATGATGGTGGTGGCGCCCATGAGCCTGGCGCCTGCGACTGCGCAAAGGCCGATCGGTCCGAGGGCGAACACCACCACGGTGTCACCGATCCGGACGCCGCCGCTTTCGGCGCCGGAAAATCCCGTGGACATGATGTCAGGGCACATCAGCACCTGCTCGTCCGTCAGGCCGTCCGGGATCGGACTGAGATTAGCCATTGTGTCCTTGACCAGCACGTATTCGGCTTGGCAGCCGTCGATGGTGTTGCCGAACTTCCAGCCGCCCATCGCCCTGAAGCCGTGCTTGGCTCCGGGACCATCCTGCGAGCCACAACCGCACAGACACGCATAGCTGTGCCCGCTCGGCGTGATCGCGCCCGCGATCACGCGCTGGCCTTCGGTGTAACCGTCGACGGCGGAGCCGAGCTTTTCGATCACGCCGACCGGCTCGTGACCGATCGTCAGGCCGGGAGCGACCGGATACTCACCCTTGAGGATATGGACATCTGTTCCGCAGATCGTGGTCGTGGTGACGCGGATCAGCGCATCAAGGGGGCCGACATCGGGAATGGGTTTCTCGTCTAGGACGATGCGTCCCTTCTCCACGAAAATAGCTGCTTTCATGTTCGGCATAGAAGGCTCCTTTTAGAAGCTGCTTTCGTCCAAAGGCGCGGCGACGAAGCACGGCGCCAACGGCATCGAGTGACTTGCGTCGTCAGCCTCACAGCAAAATCTTTGCTTGTCTTTGTGGTGTGGGCCACCGACACGGCGCGCGGTCGCGTGCAACGATCAGCTCAATCTCGAGGGCGGTCGCCATGTCAAAGCCGGACAACCAGCGAAAACGTGATTTGGAGTGTCTGCGCCTGGCGGCAGACTGTCGGCAATTGGCGAGCGACGTTGATAGTCCTGCCTTGCAGATGCGCTTCCGTCGGATGGCGAAAGTATGGACCAGCCTGACGGAGCGCGAACCGGCTCGCGATACCGAGATTGGCGTTAAGACAGACAAGCTTACCTGACCTCAGCGCAGACTTTGCTCCGAGCGCGACGTAGCCGAGCACGCAACGGATTTTCACGTCTTGCGTCGGCCTCTTGTATTGCCCTGAACCGCCGTTGAGGGCGGTCTCAGGAAGGCGTCGAACCGCTCCTTGACGATGGCGTAGCACTCGCACGACGCCTTTTCGAGTCCCGGACGATCATGAACGCGAATTCTCCCCCGACGATAACCAATGAGGCCGGCCATCTGTAGCGACTGTGCTGCAAGAGTCACCGACTTGCGATTCGCACCCAGCATGTTGGACAAGAACTCGTGCGTATAAGGCAGAGCTTCGCCTTCGGCCCGATCATGCATCATTAGGAGCCATCGGCACATTCTCTCTTCTGTCGTATGCAAGGCATTGCACGCAACCGTCTGCTGAACTTGTGACAGCAGCGTCTCCGAGTAGCTAACGAAGAGATCGCGCACATGTTCGCTACGCTTGAATTCCGACTGAAGTACTTCGATCGGGCAGCGAAGCGTGCCCCCCTCCAGTTGAACAAGACACCGATTGAACGAAACACGACTATACATGGCCGCAAAGAGGCCGAATGCGCCTTCGCGCCCTATGTTTGCCGTCTCTATTGCCGAGCCATTCTTCAGAACGGTTAGCAGAGAGAGGACGGCGCCCTGTGGGAAGTAGGCGTGCTTGAGGAGACCACCTGCTTCACAGACAACGGCACCAAGCTTGAACTTAACGGGCTCAAGATGCGGGTCGATCCGCTTGCGACTGGCACTTTCCATCGCGCCAAGCAACCAATTGCCCTGCTCATCATCTGCTTGACGTTTGGACATGACAGCATCATCAAAATTCTGGCAAGGGGTGGCCTCTGCACGGCCGGCCGATTGCGGCTTTGGATCCAGCCAATCGTGCGCTCATCAACAAGCATATGTCTGTATAAGATAGACCGCATTTGGCGCTGTTCATCTCCTGTATTGGCGACTTGAACGGCTCGCCATTGCGCGAAGGCACTCAATGCCGCGCCGAGGTCGATCGCTGGCGTTCCTCAGCCCCGGCCTCTTGGATTTTAAGGGCTACATGTTCCGACGCCTGTGGCGCGGATGAAATCCGTTCGTTGCCTCAATGGAACCCAACGGCAGTGTGAAGCGTTCCTCATAGCTCCATCGCGCGTCGAGCTCTGGTCTAACGCGGAGACGGCGAGAACTCTCGCAGGAGATATCATGGATATCACCACGCTTCTCATCATAGTTCTTGTGATTGTCCTCCTTGGCGGCGGCGGCTGGTATGGCCGGGGACGCTGGTTCTAAGCAACGTCCTGGCAGGATACCGCTAATTGAATGTTTGGACGCGATTATCGGACAAGGCCCACATAGCCGACAATCGCCCTTGAGCGGGATTGATCGACTCGTGGCATTCCTTTCCACCTCAGTGACGATTGCCACATCTCCTGGCGCAGCCTCCTCCCACAGTCGCAATTGCAAACTAGGTCGGCTGCATTGCGATTTGCCAAGCATGACGCTTGGCTACTGACCATCGATCACGGAATCTGCTCAGAACCTCCTGAGATTCCTCCACGGAACGACTGCAGCTTCGAAGGCAAGTTTTTCGCCCGGCATTGTCATAAGCCATGCAGGCGCATAAGCGGCATAAAGCGGAAGGTGATGAAGGGAGGCAGAGCTCAGATCGCGCACGACGATGCGTGCTCACCTCCAGATGGTGAACGGCTATGGTCCCTATCACAAAGTCGCCCCATCGCACCGGTTCACCGGCGGATGAGGACGCCCGCCCGGCGGAATCCGACGCGGAGCTACCGGAGGTCGACAAACAGGTCGAGATGCCGCTGCCGTCCAACCTGCAGACGTTCTTTCTCGGTGGACTTTTCGCCCTGGGCGCCTTTGCAGCGATCTACGTCGCAAGTTCGATCGTCCTGCCCGTTATATTGGCCTTCATACTGAAGCTTCTTCTGCAGCCCGCAGTGCGTGTCCTGGAGGGTCTGCATATACCTCGGGCCGTCGGAGCGCTCGTGCCGATCCTGCTGGCTATCGGAGCGCTGGTCGGCCTCGTGGCGGGCTTATCAGGACCTGCGGCGACCTGGGCGGAGAGGTTACCGCAGGGCATACCGCGCCTTGAAACTCACTTGGTGGTTCTGAAAGGCCCAATCGAAGCGTTGCAAAAAGTCATTCAACGGGCCGAGCACGTTGCCGACACTCCCGGCGAGAAGGGCCCTACCATTGCAGTTCGCCGTGACCTTGGCCTGACGGGCGCACTGTTTTCCGGAACACGCGCCATCCTCGATGGCCTGCTCACAACGGTCCTGGTGCTTTATTTCCTGATGGTGTCGGGAGATACCTTCCTTCGACGGATGGTCGAAATCCTGCCGAGATTTCGCGACAAGCGGCAGGCCGTCGACATCTCCCAGCAGGTCGAGCACGACATTTCCGCCTATCTCGTGACGATTACGGCGATGAATGCTGTGGTGGGGTGTGCGACCGCAGCCGCGATGTATCTTTGCGGACTTGGTGATCCCTTGTTGTGGGGAGCAACGGCCTTTTTGCTCAACTACATTCCAATTCTCGGGCCGCTGTTCGGCACCGTCATCTTTCTCCTTGCCGGAATGCTGACCTTCGACAGCTTGGGGTGGGCCTTATTGCCGCCGGCCCTCTATTTCGGCATTCACGTCATTGAGGGTGAAGCGTTGACACCCATGCTGCTTGCGCGCCGCTTTACGTTAAACCCTGTGCTGGTCATTTTGTCATTGGTGTTCTGGTTCTGGATGTGGGGAGTGCCGGGCGCGATCTTGGCCGTTCCGATGCTGGCCATTCTGAAGATCGTGTGTGATCGGCTGCGCCCATTAAAGGCTCTGGGGCACTTCCTCGAAGGATAGCAGCGATACCACCGCCTTTTGCTCACGCCTTCTAACGGCGCCAGCCTTCTGGACACAGCTCTTGGAAGTTTGACCGAGAGAGGGTGTTCAATTTTGCTCAGACTTCCGCGTACGCCCCGACTACCCTGAACGTGTAACCGGATGGCGCGGTCTTACGCCGACGGAAGCCATCCCTGATCCAATGTCGGTCGGTAAGAAGCGGGTCGCCTTTGGCTCAATAATGGGTGGGTGGCAGCCAAGGCAAGGCAGCCTCGATTGCCGGTCCACTCACATCGGCGAGCACGGAACCGGACCGGGCGTCCAAAACGTCGGGCCCGAGGTCCAACCGAGCCACATAGAGCCGCGCGTTGGTGGCGAGCCAGGTCTCAATACATGCATGAACGATCGCTGAATTTTCTTACCATTCCAGACTCTCATAAGTTGGCGCCTGTACTTGCCCGCTACCGCGAACCGAGCAACATACGGAGCGTGCTCGAACTCGCAGTCACCGCGGTACCGTTCGCGCTTCTATGGGTCCTGATATGGGCCGGTCTCGATGCAGGTTATTGGATCTGCCTGCTGTTTGCCGTGCCGGCGGCAGGCTTCCTCGTACGCCTCTTCATGATCCAGCACGACTGCGGCCACGGATCATTCTTCCGCCACCGGCTCGCGAACGATTGGGTTGGACGTGTCATCGGCGTGCTGACACTGACGCCGTACGACTTCTGGCGGCGCGCCCATGCCCTCCACCACGCAAGTTCGGGCAATCTCGACCGGCGCGGAATCGGCGACATCGATATGCTGACCGTGGATGAGTTCCTGGCGCTGTCCAGGGCGCGTCGGCTGCTGTATCGCCTGTACCGGCATCCGATCGTCATGTTCGGTATCGGCCCGGCGTATCTATTCATCTTGCGGCACCGGTTGCCGATGGGACTGATGCGCAGCGGCTGGCAACCCTGGATAAGCGCGATGGCAACAAATGTTGCGATCGCGACTCTGGTCGCGACGATGATCTGGCTGATCGGCGCTGATTCATTTCTGCTTGTGCAGTTGCCGATCACTCTTCTCGCCGCCTCGATCGGCGTCTGGCTGTTCTATGTCCAGCACCAGTTCGAGGATACGTTCTGGGCTCATGACGAAGGTTGGGATTTTCATGAAGCCGGATTGCGCGGCAGTTCGCACTATGACCTGCCAAGCGTCTTACGCTGGTTTACCGCCAACATCGGCGTGCACCACATCCATCATCTGTGCAGCCGGATTCCTTATTATCGACTCCCACAAGTCTTGCGGGATCACCCCCAGCTTGCTGCCGTCGGACGGTTGACGCTGTCCCAGAGCCTTCGCTGTGTGCGCAAGGTCCTTTGGGATGAACGCCGGCACAAGCTCATTTCATTTCGTGAAGTGACGATTGCCCCGTTGCCTGCAGCTCTCAGAGGCGACCTGCACTGTTTACGCAACGGGATTTCATCAACCTGATCATCAGCTTTGGCGTTTTCGATGTGCGGAGTGCCATCTAAATCGTGACTCTACTTCCGGCCCGTCGTGGTTCTGCCTCGGCGCAAGGTCGGGCCAACCAATTGCGGCTAAGCCAGGAGCAGAACATGATCATTAAAGCCTCAGATCAGGTCTCGCGCTTCACCTGGCTCAGGCGCTTTCCCATTCCGCGCAACTTTAACGTCACGTCGGAATCTCGCATCGAGCCAGGACGCTCATGGCCCGCTCCGGCCGGCGCAACGCGAACGAAGGCATTCGATATCTATCGCTACGATCCCGATTCCGGCGGCAATCCTCGCCTCGACCGATTTCACGTCGACCTCGACGATTGCGGGCCAATGCTTCTCGATGCGCTGATCTGGATCAAGAACAAGGTGGATTCGACCCTCGCCTTCCGTCGCTCGTGCCGCGAAGGCGTCTGCGGCTCCTGCTCCATGACGATGGACGGCACCAATTGGCTGGCTTGCACGCGCTTCATTTCCGACATGGCGACCCCTGCGACGATATACCCGCTCGCCAACATGAGGATCATCAAGGATCTCGTGCCCGACCAGACCCATGTCTTTGCGCAGTACGCGGCGATCAAGCCATGGCTCCGTGCAAAGACGCCGGCGCCCGAGAAGGAGCGACTTCAATCCGTCGAGGAGCGCGGCCGGATCGACGGCTATTACGAATGCATCCTCTGTTTCTGTTGCACCTCCGGCTGCCCGAGCCACTGGTGGAACGGAGATCGCTTTCTCGGTCCCGCGGTCCTGCTTCAAGCCTGGCGCTGGCTGACGGATAGCCGCGACGAGGCAAAGCAAGAACGGCTCGACGATCTTGAAGACCCATTCCGTCTGTATCGATGCCACACCATTCTCAATTGCACCCGGACCTGCCCGAAGGGATTGAATCCCGGCAAGGCGATCGCCGAGATCAAGAAGATGATCGTCGAGCGCGAGGGCTGACCATGGACATCGAAACGACCGCTCCTGCAACGAAGGCGCATCGGCCACGTCCGCTGTCCCCCAATATCCAAATCTATCGGCCGCAGCTCACCTCGGTCCTCTCGATCGCCAACCGCATTACCGGAGTCATCCTGAGCATTGGCGCGGTCGGTCTGGTGATCTGGTTGAGCGCCGCTGCCGCCGGGCCTGAGCCCTACGCCACCGTCCAGCAAGTGATCGGGTCGTGGGTCGGCCTGGTCATATTGTTCGGCTTCACCTTCGCCTTCTTCCTGCATCTGTGCGGCGGTATCCGGCACCTCGTCTGGGATACTGTTCACGGGTTCGAACTGCGATCGATCTATATTTCGGGATGGTCGGTGGTGGCAGCGAGCGTGGTGCTGACCTTCGCGGCCTGGGCGGCTGGTCTCTCCATCGGCGGGGGGCTCTGATGAACCGCCAATCCTTCCGCTCTCCCCTGGCGCGCGCCATCGGGCTGGGCTCGGCGAAAAGCGGCGAGCGACACTGGCTGGCGGAACGGGTAACAGCGGTCGCGCTGGTCCCGCTGATGCTGTGGTTCGTGGCGTCCATCATCGCCCATGCCGGCAGCGACTACACGGCCTTCATCGCTTGGCTGAGAACGCCGCTCGTCGCAGGCGGCATGATCCTGTTGCTGATCGCTCTCTTTCATCACACCGCGCTCGGCCTGCAGGTAGTGATCGAGGATTACGTTCACTCCGGCGCCAGATTTGCGGCGGTGATCGCGATCCAGCTTTGCTGCTACGGCCTCGCGGTGGTTGGAATCATCGCCATCCTGCGCATCGCGTTGAGAAGTTGAGTGGGGCCGGAGGAGATCACATTATTCCACTTGGGGACTCTCGGCCGGATAGATAATCGTGCCGTCGCGGCACACCTCCGCGCCAGGTGTCAGGCTGGCCTCATCGACATGGGACGGTCCCATGATGTGCATCACGCGCTCGCCTTCGCTGAGCAGATAATCGGTGATGAGGCGCCGATGACAACGCCACCAGACGGCCTCGGCGCACATGATTGCGCACCGGTGTTGGCCGCCCAGCTTCCGCAGTCGCGCAAGGCCTGCGGCGAACGGCTTCGTCGAGGCATAGTCGGCATAATTGCGAAAGCCGCGCACCCGCCAATAGGCATTTGAAGACGGTTCAGGACCACGTGCCTTTCCGCGAAGCCCACCAAGTTCCGCGATGTGTTCATAGCCGATTTGCCAAGGCGCCAGCGTTTCGGGGAGGCTGTCGCCGTTGAATTGCGGATTGGTGCGCGACCGCGGCATCGACCGAACGTCGACGACGAGATCGACGCGGGACTCCCGGAGCAGATCGACGAATTCGACGATCGTTCTGGTGGAATGGCCGATGGTGAAGAATGTGTTCGTGTCAGCTCCGGGGACATGGCGAAAGCGGTCAATCGCGACGACATCACCGCAGAATTATGGTCAAAACGCACTGTTTCAACCCGGGCTTTAGGCGCATGGTAAACGCGAGAAAAGCTCGGTTTGTGTCGCTCGAGGATCCGAAAGCGCGCCATCCTGCTCGGAAATGCTCATGAAAGACAAATTCAAGATCGGCGATCATGTGAGCTGGAATTCGGAGGCCGGGCGCGTCAGCGGCGTGATCGTTCGCGTCCATACGCGCAATTTCGAGGTCAATGGCTATACGCACCATGCGAGCGCGGAAGCGCCGCAATATGAGATCAAAAGCATCAAGACCGAGCACGTCGCCTTCCACAAAGGCGCGGCGCTCACCCAACTTCGCGACTGACATTCCGCCAGGCGCGATCGATTTTAGAAAGCGATCGCCCGATGCCCCCGACTCCCCAGCCTCCCTCGCCCGAGCCGCTTCGCGCCAGTCTTAGCGATGCAGACGATCGCATCCGTCTCAATCACTGGATGCCGCCGCAACAGGGAATTTTTCCGCGTATCCGAATTGGGAGCCGCTGGATCAATACGCTGTGGGCGCTGCCGATCGGAGCCGCTGCACTGCTCTGTTTGATCGCGTTGGCGCAAAGCCTGCGCGAATTGCCGAGTGTCACGGCCTTCATTCAAAACCATCCCGGCATCGCGCAATCGGCGCCCTCGGTCGACTCCGGCTTTCCCTGGTGGCTGCAGCTCCAGCACTTCCTGAACATGTTCTTTATGCTGTTCATTATGCGGGCCGGACTGCAAATCCTGGCCGATCACCCGCGGCTCTACTGGAGCCGCGACTGTACGCCGGGGAGCGACTGGTTCCGCTTCCAGGTGCCGGTGCCTAAGGGCAGAATCTGGACCGCCAAGGATGATTCCGTCACGCTGCCGACCTGGCTCGGCATTCCCGGCCTGCGCCATACGCTCGGGCTGTCGCGCTGGTGGCATTTCTCGGTCAACCTGTTGTGGCTGATCAACGGCATTGCGTTTTATGCGCTGCTGTTTTCGACCGACCAGTGGCGCAGGCTGGTGCCGATGACCTGGGAGGTCTTCCCTGCCGCGCTCTCGACCGCAATCCAGTATGCCTCGCTGAACTTCCCGGTCGATGAGGGCTGGACCCGCTACAATGGCCTCCAGCAGTTCAGCTACTTCATCACCGTCTTTGTCGCGGCACCCATCTCAATCTTCACCGGGCTGATGCAAAGTCCGGCGATTTCCAATGCGCTCGGATGGTTCGGCCGGATCTTTAACCGGCAGGCGATGCGCTCGGTCCACTTCATCTCGTTCGCCTGGTTCGTCGGCTTCATCCTAGCGCATGGCTCCATGGTATTCGTCACCGGCATCCGGCAGAACACCAATCACATGTTCGGCGGCGTCAACGACAACTCCTGGACCGGGTTGCCGCTGTTCCTCCTCGCAATGGCCATCATGACTGCGGCCTGGCTCGTTGTCTCCCCTTTCACCATCCGTTACGCGCGCCTCGTGCAGCGCACAGGCGCATTCATGATCGGCTGGCTCATGGGACTGGCCGAAGGATGGGACCCGCGCTCGCAACTCACGAAGAAGGACATCTCGCCCTACTTCTGGCCGAACGGCACGATGCCGAGCTCCAAAGAATTCGATGATCTCGTGGCAGAGAACTTCGTTAGCTACAGGCTTCGGGTCGGCGGTCTCGTCGAGACACCGCGGGAGTTCTCGTTGGCCGATCTCAAGGCGATGACCAAGCAGGAGCAGATCACGACGCATTTCTGCATTCAGGGCTGGTCAGGGGTTGCCGAATGGGGTGGCGTTCCCATGCGCGATATTCTGGAACTGGTGAAGCCGACACCGGAAGCCCATTACGCTGTGTTCTATTCGCTGGCCGACGGTGCCGATGGCGGTCGCTATTACGACGTCCATAACATCGAGAACATGCGCCACGAACTAACGATGCTCGCCTACGAGATGAACGGCAAGCCTGTTAGCGTCCTTCATGGCGCGCCGCTGCGGCTACGTTGCGAGAATGAGCTGGGATTCAAGATGGTCAAATGGGTCACGGCGATCGAGTTCGTGGCGGACTTTACCGATCTCGGCACCGGCCAGGGCGGTTACAACGAGGACCACGAATTCTACGGCTACCGGATGCCGATTTGATCGCTTCTTGCGATCGCCATGGTAACAGCGATGCTCGATAGGCGCCGAGCGCG
>Ga0105238_10002426_pt1 | contig 18699 bp, 19 predicted proteins | sample KBSC34metaG_FD_81526 | JGI IMG/M metagenome (GOLD analysis project Ga0105238, IMG submission 81526) | Corn rhizosphere microbial communities from Kellogg Biological Station, Michigan, USA - KBS C3-4 metaG | ecosystem: Host-associated > Plants > Roots > Rhizosphere > Soil | place: Michigan, USA... | reverse complement strand
CGGTCTCGCGATCGAAGCGATCTGGAGATTGGTGAAGGCCGGCAACAAAGAGATCGATACAGCCGCTCCATGGAAGAAGAACAAGGAAGGCGATACCGAAGGCGTTGCCGATGCCCTATACACGGCCGTTGAAGCTCTGAGGATCATCAGCGTGCTCGTTGCGCCGTTCCTGCCCTATACATCTAGGGCGATTCGGCGGCAACTGGGAATTGACGCAGATTCAATTCCCGCCTGGCAATCCGCGCACATTTGGGGTGAGCTTCCGGTAGGAACGAAAATGGCGGAACCGGAGCCGATATTCCCGCGTATTCAGGCCCAGAAAGGTACGAAAGTGACAGAAGTACAGACGGAAATCAAACCGGCCGCCGCAGAGCCGGTCGCTGCAGAGCCCGCAGTTGTGTCAGACTACATTACAATCGACGACTTCATGAAGGTCAAGCTCAAGGTTGGCGAGATCAAGTCCGCAGAGGCCGTCCCGAAGGCAAACAAGCTACTCAAGCTGACCGTGGATGTCGGCGAAGAGCAAATGCGAACCATCCTTTCGGGCATCGCCGAGAGCTACAACCCGGACGACCTGATCGGCCGCAAAATCGTCGTCGTGATGAATCTTGCTCCGCGCACCATGCGCGGCATCGAGTCGCAGGGCATGCTTCTTGCGGCGGACGATGCCGAAGGACTTGCCGTGCTTCTGCAGCCTGATCGCTCGGACCTTGCGCCGGGCAGCAACGTACACTAATGATATGGCAACCCTGATCCTGCCGCCCCGGCATACGGACGACACGATCGCCTTATGGCGAGCCGCTCTAGCCTCATCGTGGAGGACAGAGCGGCTTGCCTCCCTCCGCTCCGACCTTCCGCCAATCGAAGACGGCGACATCGCTATCTACGGCGAACCGTTTTTCGCCCAGACCGTCGCTCGCCAGACTTCAAGGCGTTTGCTGTCACCGCCCGATGACTGGCTCACCAAGCTCCCGCATTCCTTGCTCCATCGCGTTGTCCGATATCTCAGCCTTGCCGAAGCGCGAGACATCACCGTGCCTGCATTTATAAAGCCTGCTGACGAGAAATGTTTTCCGGCTCGGGTCTACGCGAACGGAAGTGAACTCCCGTCGAAGGGAGAACTTGACGATCTGCTTCCATGTCTGGTGTCCGATCCCGTTCGCTGGGAATCCGAGTTTCGCTGCTTTATGCTCGATAATCGCGTCGCCACGGTATCCGTCTACAGTCGCAATGGAGATATAGCACAGGACGATGAAGGCGACTGGCCAGCTCCCAATGAAGAGATGAATGGGGCAAAGGCAATTGCGGAGAAGGCTGCAGATGTGTCCAGGGATATTTTGCCTCGCTCGGTCGTGATCGATGTCGGCTGGATATCCGGAATGGGGTGGGGCGTAATCGAAGCAAACGCTTCCTGGGGATCGGGCATTTACGGTTGCGACCCATCGATCGTGCTTGAGGTGGTGGCAGCAGCCTGCGTGGTCTGATGGTGGCCATAGCTGGAACGAACTGGCCTTGGGATCGCGTTATGAGGTTAAGGGGAGCGAAAGATGCGCGTTGGAAACAAATTGGCCATCGGCGTGCATATTCTGTCGCTGCTTGCGACTGAGGACGCGCAGGAGCAGTCGTCGGAATGGCTTGCCGGCAGTATTGGCGTCAATCCCGTGATTGTGCGCAATGTCATCGGTTTGCTGCGTCGCTCAGGTCTTGTCTACGCGCGTCAAGGCGTTGCCGGAACGCATCTTGCGCGTCCACTCTCCCAAATTACTCTTCTGGATGTATATCAGGCCGTTGAAACGGATCGTGATTTATTCAGTATCCATACAAACCCCAACCCGGATTGCGCCGTTGGTTCCAATATATCAATTACATTAACGAATGTATTCGGTGATGCGCAGCGAGCAATGGAGGAACAATTGGGTAAGACAAGCCTGACGGATATTGTTGCAGCTTTGCAGACATCAAATCGGTAGTTAAATTATTCGCCGAATTTGCCTGGTTTGTTTGGGAACCAGCTTGTAACGATGTTTGTTACAACTTCGAAAAGCAAACACAGAAAGGTGTTAAAACGATGAAGCTTGTACTTTTCGGCGCGACAGGAACTATTGGGCAGCGTATTCTTAGCGAGGCGCTTCGCCGCGGTCATAGTGTTACGGCAGTAGCGCGCAATCCTTCAAAACTCCAGACGGCAGATACCAATGTGACGGCAGTAGCCGGGGATGTTCTCGATGCAGATCAGGTTGCAAAAATCGTTGCCGGCCATGATGCCGCAATCAATGCGACGAGCCCTGCGCATGATGCGCCGGAAGTCGTGACCGATGTTGCCCGTTCTCTCATTACGGGACTGAAGAGTGCTGAGGTGAAGCGGCTTCTCATTGTGGGTGGGGCAGGAAGCCTTGAAGTTGCTCCTGGGGTAGAACTTGTCGATACGCCGGAGTTCCCGGCGGCGTGGAAACCTATCGCGATTGCCCACCGCAATGTGCTTGAGGTCTACCGCGCTGAAGCCGGAGACTTGGATTGGACTTACTTCAGTCCGGCCGCATTTATCCAGCCAGGAGAACGCACAGGTGTGTTTCGGGTCGGAGGCGACCAGCTCCTGACGGACGCCGAGGGACAGAGCCGCATTTCGGCGGAAGACTTCGCAATAGCTCTGATCGACGAGATTGAGCAGCCAAAGCATATCAAACAAAGATTTACTGCCGCATATTGATGCGCCATTAATCCGTTTTCAATGCCGCCAGCCCGGAGTGACGTTCACGTGTCGCCGGGCTTTTTCCGTGTCTGAAATCAGGATTATACAAACAGCAATACTGATGGAATTCAGAATAATTGAATACATCAATATCTGACTATATAGAAGTCTGCTTGCCACAATTGACAGTATCTTACGTAACATTTTTGGCCAAGATGAAAATTGTCAACCTGCCTTCGAATTAGAGTTTCTAACCATCTCGCTCAGGTATAATTGACCAAGCCTTTCGCGTATGTGTGCCAAAAATAAATGAGATCGCCGGATATTAGCGATACGGATTCTGCCAGTGGCGGCAGAGGCAGCCATTCGCTGAACATCCTTTCGCAGATATTAACTCACCGCCGAAGCGCTGGACTGTGAATCTCAAGTAATTACGAATGATGATTGCCGGCCGAACCGCAATCCGCTAAAGACATCGCCTTTAGCGACGAGTACCGACCTCATGTCAAATACGTGTGCGTGCCCCGAATGTTCCGCAATCCCCCCCTTCGCCGCGCGTGTCTGTCCGTATTGCGGCCATCGCTTTGTGGAACGAGTGCTGGTTGCCCAGGACCGTAAAGCCGATACGCTCAGCGGGTATCGGTGCACACGATGTAAATCTCCGTTGATCGAAGGAGCGCGTTATTGTGCCACGTGCGGCCGCGAGTTTACGGATTCCGTGTCCTCAGATATGTTGGAAGCCGACGCTTCGATTGAATTGCATGGTCAGGAGCTGGAGCTGCAGCGAAAACGAATGCTTGCGAGCACCCTCCTGCAAATGACAGGTATGATCGTGTTGGCGATGAGTATCATCTTCGTGATCTTCCTCTGCTATCGATAGCCCCCACTTTTTATCGGCGATCTCGTATTTGTCGATACCACGCTCAAACAATTTTCCTCGCCGCGGCGATCATGCCCGGCTGCACTCGCCGCATTGGAGGATCCATGCGCATCAAAATGACACCACAACCACGACTTCAGCGTGAAGGACGCGCCTGGGTCGCCTCACGATCTGCCTATCCGGAAGTAGTCGGAGACTGGCGGTTTAAATCAGGTAAAACGATCGAATACGCGAACGCTCCGAAGGACATGAAAGGCGCTGAGCCGATTTGCGATACGGAAGGCATCTGGTGGTGGGCCGATGTCGTAATGGCTCCTGAACTGGCTATGCCCTCTGCAGACCCCGTAATTGGGTAGTACAGTATCCGCCGTTATCTCATTCACTGCGGTACACTTTGCGACAGGAGGACTTTGCAATGGCTAATGAAGGAACCTTGCCGATCGGCGCAATAGGATGGGTAGATCTGACTGTTTCGGAGGGTGACAGCCTCCGCGACTTCTACAGTGATGTCGTAGGTTGGAAGCCGGAGCCAGTGGCAGTGGGAGACTATTCCGATTACATGATGCTCTCTCCCGAAACAGGAACAGCCGTCGCCGGCGTCTGCCATGCGCGCGGAACCAATGCCGCTATTCCGCCGCAGTGGCTGATGTATATTCACGTTTCAGATGTCGATGCCAGCGCATCTCGTGCCGAGGAGCTTGGCGGCGCTATCGTCGACGGTCCGCGCGATATGGGCGCGGGCCGCTTCTGCGTCATCAAGGATACTGCCGGCGCCATCTGCGCACTGTGGAATCCCGGTGTCGAAGAGCATCCCAAGGACTAATTCACCGACCTATACACTATCCGCCGAGGCAATCGGCGGATAGATAACCGTCTTTGCCACCGATTTGGAGGACACAGATGTTTCAACGATCACGAAAAGGATATGTTGAGGAGCAGATGGAGGGCATTGCCAGGGTTATGGCAAAAATCCTCGGCTTCAAGGATGCCGGCGACATCCCCGCGGCTGTCACTGAGATCGGGGAATTCTTCAACCAGCAGTGCGGCGTGAGCCTCAAACTGGTGGTGGCGCTTTCGGAAGACAGCCTTCCGCATGTATTCGGCGGGACAACCTCCCTGGACATCGCCCGCCGTTATACCGCAGCCGTCCTTCTCGATGAATACGCTCAACTTCTAACCGAGCAAAACATGATTGCCGGAGCACGAGCAAGCCGCATACGCGCAGCGCTCCTGCTCGACAGCGCCATGAAAGCCGAAGAGACGCTGCGAACGCCGGACAATCAGAACCGTCTGGAACGCCTACAGGTACTGGCCGGCGTTTAGCGCTGCATCTCCACCGCTTCGTATAGTAAGTGGCACAGACAACGCCGTCTGTGCCGCGTGTTCCAATTTGCCGTTAGTCGAACTCCAACTGATCCGGAGATTCCTGGAAAGACGATGACCTCTTTCGTCGTTCTATATGCGGCCCCGCTTCTCCGGAGCATTGACCTTTACCGAAAACGCACATGCCGTGAAGTGGGCAAACAGCACAAGCCGGTTCTGCCTTGCAGTATGCCTGTATGAACCGCTTGAGCGTGTTGTGGAATATCTCCACTTGATCCGCATTCCAATTTGACGGCAGTTGTTTACGCAGGGCGTAGTGAGCCTGCGCCCAGTTCGTCGACACTGAGAGAGTGCCAAATCGAACCGCAAAGCGCTTGAAGCCTGTGTCAACAGGCAGAACAGCCCGGCGCAGCGTGCTGAATAGCAGGACGCACCAAGCAGTTTTCCTGCCCACATCGGGCAAATGCTCCATCCAGAAACTTGCCTCCCAATCCGACATACCGCGCAGATTTTCCAAATTCAACTGCCCTTTCCGCCAGTAGTGCACTGCTCCTAAAGCCAACTTCATTCGTTCTGCCTTAAGGTCGGGCCAGGTGGTTCGCTCAACGGTGCGTTCAACGAGCCTCGCAGGCGCGCGAAGGACGTTACGCAGGCTTTCGAACTCCAACATCAGATTGTCAAACGCCGCTACGGCATCATGATGGCGCGTTCGTTGAGATAGAATGGCGAATATCAGGAATTCCAATGGTTCCAGGAATGGAATGTCCAATATACGCTGCGGATACAATTGTTTTAACAGGTCATAAGCTTGCATGATACTTGGCCGATTTGGATCGTGGTAGAACATGGCAGTCTCCTGTCTTAAGCAAACATAAGTTTGATAGTAGATAGGAGTATACCTGTAGACACATGATTTTTGCGAGGCTTTGGTTTCCTGCTATGGAAGAAATTTCCGGAGGTCTGCCCGCCGCAACTTTTCTTTGCGGTCGGAGTCAAATGTAGGATAAAGCAAGCGGTGGGGTAAGCGAATTTGGATTTACGAAAAGCTGATAGCCCTCAAACAGGGTCAGGATCTTTGTTCAAGATAGACAGGCAAAGTATGGATTCTGGCTCCAGAAGGACAGAGGTAAAGCTGCGAAAGAGGGTTAGAAATGGCATCCTCAAAGCTACAGGCAAAATAGCTGTGGATATATCCTTAGGCGTTTTTGAGATGCTTATGCCGCTGATCCTCGAAATCCTCGGCTCACTTTTAGTGGTAGCTCTAATTGTGGCGCTGGTGAAGAGATTTCAAGAGAGACAGAATTAAGGGTTGAAATAAATGTCCTTGTAGTGAACATTTGTTTGTATAGTTGTGCGAGATTGTCTAAAAAGATTCAGACTTTAGCGCGCAACGCGACATAGAGGCAAATTGTTCGTTTTCGCCGACGCAAATAGAGAGGTGCCTTATCGCATCCTCAAGTAGCTTTTTCCCTTCCGCAGTCCTGATCTCAATGTCGCCCCTTTCAACTGCCTTGACTAGGGCCAGGCAAGCATAAGTTCGTTCTAAAGTCCGGCGTCTCTGGGATCTGAGATCCGGCCGATTCAAGTCGAAGACCCGGATCGATTGCTCGCCCCTTACTGAACCATGGCCATTGACTGGCCTTGGGAACGCTATTTCGGCTCGAAAGCCGATATGTTCTTCTGGATCGTCGAGGCAGGGATGGATGATAAGAGGCTGCTCGTTCGACAGTAGCTCCCCATCATCGTGCGATCGGGCGCGCACTTGTGGATAGGCGAGAGGGAAGAGGCTCTTCTTGTGCCTCTGGTTGCAAGTCGAACAACTTAAAAACAGGTTCAACCAATCGTACGCCAGCCAGTAATATCCTGGTGTTAGTACGGTCTCGTCAGTGTCTTGTCGCACATCGCCTTTAGGCCGAAAATGTTCGACATCGCCGCTCGCTCCAACGACCATCTCACAGTAGCAGCACTTGTCGTATTGTGCGCTGCGGAGAAGAGCTTTGATCGAAGCGTCTCCATAGATCCGGCCATCGAACTCAAAATGCCTCGTTCCTGAAACGTAAGCCTGCGAATCAGCTGTAAATCGATCACATAAACGCTTCGTTGCAGCGCGAGCGCGTCTGCGCCACTTTGTATCCGGCTCCACGGATTTGTTGATCCGAATCACAGATATTTGCTCCCAGACTGCTGCAACAGCTTTGCTGCGCGACGGATCACATCCATTGCCTCAATATCTTCAGGTGTATCTCCACTTGGCAAAGAACCGATTTCTTGCTGCAACTCCTGCAGTCGCGCCTCGTCTCGCTCCGTTAGTTCAGGTTTCGTAAGAATGCTCGCTCGCTCTTCAATTGCTGCATCAAGTTGAGGGGGACGCGTAGATGGTAACCCAAAAAGGTCGCTTGTTAGGATTTGATCCACTCGCCAGTTTCGTATTTCCTGAACGCTATTCTCGATAACTACATGATCGCCTTCGCGGCGCAAGAGAACAATATTGGCGTCTTGAGCGGCCTGCACGACTTGAGGGCTATGTGCAGTTACGATGAACTGCGTATTCTTGAAGATATCAGTAAGCTGTTGAATGATCTGCCGCTGCCACTGAGGGTGCACGTGTAAATCGATCTCATCGATGAGAACGACTGCTGGTTCAGCCAGAGAGTCGTTGCTATTGGGGTAGCGGTTAATTAGGCGGTCTGCAAGATCGACAATCCACGTCATCGAAGTTTGGTAGCCGAGACTCAGTTGGTTGACAGGTACCCACGTTCTTTCAAAATTGGCTTCTACACGGACTTTTCCTGTTTCAGGTGACGGTACAAATCGGAAGCCTTCGATACCAGGTAGTAGCCGCAGGAGTGCCGATTCGACCTTCTTGTATTTGTCCACAGCACGTGCTGTCTGATCACTCTCAATCTTTGTGGAATAGTCTGTTGTTAAAAGCCATTCGATCGGACTCAGAAGTTCTGCGGTATCTGAGAAAAGGCTCGCGCAAGCATCAGGTCTGTTGTCATCATATAGTGAAACAGTTCCCATTCGTCGCGACGCACCGTATCCAAAACATGCAAATGCAGATATGTTATCGGATACTTCAGACGACCACCCTCTATTTAATGTCTTCGTTGTTACGATGTTGTGTAATTTTTGATGTTGTCCTGTCCAAGTCGATAGTCGATCCCCGATCGTTATTACGCTACCAATTTGAAGGTCGCGTTGTGGATCCTTCATGCCGAACTCAGCGCCTGGCCCATAGGGCCAGGCAATTCGTTCGTACGCTTCTGGCACCAAGACAGTCCTGTCATGTACTTCAATGGTTCGAGGCCGCGGTCGCTGGAGTGCGAGCAATTGCAACAAAGTCGTTTTTCCAACGCCATTTTCACCAAGGATAATCGTCCATTGTTTAAGCTTGCCGGTCTTATCTATGAGCTGGAGGGGTTGGGTGGGGCCGAAGCAGCGAAGGTTTTCGATGGTCAACAATTGAAAGTATGCGGCCGGCGGTACATCTGTCCCTGATCCATATGAACTGGCTTCCATCGTATAACTCCTATGCCCGCGCCCGGGTCACTTCCGCGCCACTAAGCCCTGTCCCGACAGCACCTTCTTCAAGTACCGTCCGGTATGCGATTCCGGCACTTCTGCTACAGTCTCCGGCGTCCCTTCGGCGACTACATGGCCGCCTTTGTCGCCGCCTTCCGGACCCATGTCGATAACCCAGTCCGCCGTCTTGATGACGTCGAGGTTGTGCTCGATAACCAGCACGGAATTGCCGGTGTCGGCGAGACGCTGCAGTACGACCAGCAGCTTTTTGACGTCGGCGAAGTGCAGTCCGGTCGTTGGCTCGTCCAGAATGAACAGGGTCTTGCCGGTGGGGCGCTTTGCAAGTTCTGTGGCAAGCTTGATGCGCTGCGCTTCTCCGCCTGATAACTGCGTGGCGGGTTGGCCCATGCGGATGTAATCAAGGCCGACATCGTGAATGGTCTTCAGGCGGCGTGTGATGCCAGGGACGGCTTCGAAGAACTGCACGGCTTCGCCGACCGTCATCTCAAGGATATCGGCGACGGACTTGCCCTTGTACTTGACTTCGAGCGTCTCTCGATTATATCGCCGGCCGTTGCAGACTTCGCACGGCACATAGACATCAGGCAGGAACTGCATCTCGATCTTAATGATCCCATCACCCTTGCAGGCTTCGCAGCGGCCTCCCTTGACGTTAAAGGAGAAACGCCCCGCCTTGTATCCGCGCATCCTCGCATCGGGCGTCTTAGAGAAGAGATCACGGATCATGTCGAATACGCCGGTGTAGGTGGCCGGGTTCGACCGTGGTGTGCGGCCGATCGGCGACTGGTCGATGTCCACCAGCTTATCGATCAAGTCGATGCCCAGCACATCCTCATGCGATTCCCACGCAGTTCGGGTCTTGTTGATCATGAACTGGAGGCGCGGGTAGAGCGTTTCCTGAATGAGCGTCGATTTGCCCGATCCCGAGACGCCGGTGACGCACACGAAGCATCCCAGCGGGATCTTGACGCTCACGTTCTTGAGGTTGTGGCCCTTCGCGCCCTGAATTTCCAGGAAACGGTCGCCTGGTTGCCGGCGGACTTCGGGCACGTCGATCTTGTCGCGCCCGGATAGGAAGCGTCCTGTCACGCTTTCCGGATCGGCCATGATCTTGTCTACAGGCCCCTGGGAGACGATCTGTCCGCCATGCTCGCCGGCGCCGGGGCCGATGTCTATGATCCAGTCTGAGGCGGCCATCGTCTCTTCGTCGTGCTCCACGACGATGATCGTGTTGCCCAGGTCTCGCAGGTGAATGAGAGTTTCGATGAGGCGCGTATTGTCTCGCTGATGCAGGCCGATAGACGGTTCATCTAGAATGTAGAGAACGCCGGTAAGGCCTGAGCCGATCTGCGATGCAAGGCGGATGCGTTGCGCCTCGCCGCCGGCCAGAGTTGCCGCGCCGCGATCAAGCGTGAGGTAACCCAAGCCGACATTCAGCAGGAAGCCCAGGCGTGTCTGGATCTCCTTGACGATCTGCCGCGCGATCAATGCTTGCCGCGCGTTCAGTTTCAATGAATCGAACCAGATGTGCGCCTTTTCGATACTCATTTCGGCGACATCGCTGATGCTGCAGCCCGAAAGCATAACAGCCAGGGCTTCCGGCTTAAGGCGTTTGCCCTTGCAGATGGGGCAGGGCTTGTCGGCCTGGTACTGACGCAGCCAATCCTTGATGCCTTCGGAATCTGTTTCATCGAAACGCTTCTGCAGCATGCCGATAACGCCGTTGAAATCCGAGTTAATCTTGCGGCTCTTGCCCCAACGGTTCTTGTACGTTACCGTGACGTTGCCGTCGACGCCGTAGAGAAGCGCCTTGAATTGTTCGTCGGTTAGCTTCTTCATCGCGACTTTGGGGCTGAACCCGAAGCGTTCGGCAACGCCGCGAAATAGGCCCAGCGCCCACTCGTTCTGTCCGCCTGTCGAGTTGACATATGGCTGAATCGCGCCATCCTCAAGGCTCTTGCTGCGGTCAGGGATAACGAGATCGGGATCGAACTCCGTTTTAAGGCCCAGCCCATGGCAGTCCGGGCACGCTCCGTAGGGGGAGTTGAACGAGAACAGGCGCGGCTCGATATCCTCGAAGTTGAACGACGAATCGGTGGCGGCGAAGCTCTCAGTGAACTCCAGAGGTTCCGCGCCGATCACATCGACGACGGCCTGTCCCTTGCCCCATTTAACGGCCGTCTCAAAGGAATCGGCCAGACGCTTCTCAATGCCTTCCTTCTTGATGACGAGGCGATCGATGACGATCTCGATGGTATGCTGCTTGTATCGCTCAAGGGTAGGGATCTCGTCGGTGGACAGGTCGTAGGTCGTGCCGTCGATCCGGGCGCGTCCGAAGCCTTCCTTGCGGATATCCTCGATCTCCTTGCGATACTCGCCTTTGCGCCCACGGACAATCGGCGCAAGGATCTGTATGCGCGTGCCGTCTTCAAGCTCAAGAGTTCGGTCCACCATCTGCTCGATAGTCTGTTTCGTCAGCGGCTTGCCGGTCAATGGGTCATGTGGGATGCCGGCTCGCGCAAACAGAAGGCGCAGATAGTCGTAGATCTCCGTGACGGTACCGACCGTCGATCGTGGGTTGCGTGACGTCGACTTCTGGTCGATCGAAACGGCAGGCGACAGGCCGTCGATGTGGTCGACATCCGGCTTGTCCATCTGACCGAGGAACTGTCGGGCATATGCCGACAGCGATTCCACGTATCGCCGCTGCCCTTCGGCATAGATCGTGTCGAATGCCAGAGATGACTTTCCCGATCCCGACAGGCCTGTTATGATAACAAGCTTGTCCCGTGGGATCTGCACATCAAAGTTCTTGAGATTATTCTGGCGCGCGCCCTGAATCCGAATGTAATCCGCCATTGCTTCCTCGCCGACAACAGAAAAACGGACCTCAAAATGCGGCCCGTCCTGCAAAACATACGTTCTGGTAACTTTACCATAGCGGACCGCAATGGGTCAAGCAGGAGCGCATAAGTTTATGCGTTTGAGAATGCTTCCATTGACGGTTTGATGGGCTAATCCAATATTTTTACCGAATATTCATATGGTTGTGCTTAGCGCCGCCCTTCTCTTGGGTACCCTAAAAGGCGATATCTCCTCATGTTATTTAGGAGGTTAAATGGCGAATAAAGCACTTTTAACCGTTACATTGATCATGGCTGCCGTTGCGCCTGCACAGGCGCGGCATCACCACAAACATAAATCAAGCAAACCTGAGCGCCCCGCATATTCGTGGGAGCGCCATAACCATGACCTTACGCCGGTAGCCGTTAAGTCTTTCGAAACGCCCAAGCCGGTTGTCACGGCTGCGGCGAAACCCGTGGCAAAATCGTTTGGTCGCAAGATGAACCTGGAGGATGGACTGTATGTGCGCGGCACACAGTTTATCACGCGGCCTGATATCAGGTCGCGTGATCTCTTCATCCTGCATGCTACCCAGTCGCTCGAAGGCGGCTTCGATACCGTCAACCTCTATGATAAAGGCATATTTTCCTGGGGGCTTATGCAGTGGACGGCGCGATCTGGCAGCCTTACTGAATGCCTGAAATACATCAAGCGCAATCTCATCTCACAGGGTGACCGTAAGGTCTGGCAGAAATACTTTGTCGCCAACGGCGTTGACGTCAACTCCGACAACATCGTCCTTTATGGTAAACCGATGCTGACGCCTCAGGATATGCGGTTGGCGATACGCGGCACCATTAAGGTAGGGCAGGGCGATCCCAACTTGATGAACCACTGGGTGACGACTTTTGCCCGCGCTGGGCGTCAGGGACAGATTGCGGGGCTTGAGATAGCGTATGCAAGCCGCGTTGTCGACTCCATGATGAACAGCCGTCTGGACAACGTCCCGTATCGGGTTGCCGGGCGAAACGGCGTGACTCCTGCCGATCTCGCCGGAGACGACCCGTTTACACAGGCGCTGATGTTCGCCATCTGGACCAACAATCCCCGGCATGCCCGCCAGTATATCGGCGATGCGGCACGCGCTGCGCGCAGCGAAGCATCGACAGATGATCCGTCGCTATGGGCGCCCGGCGCTTTTTCGGATGCGCTGTTCCGAGAGTGCCGAGAGTCAACCTTCGGCAACTGGTCCCAGCGCGCTTCTCTCATTGATGAGCGCGCGAATACCGTGCGGACAGCGTCGGCGTCCGAGTTGTCACCATATGAAGCGCACTTTCAGCAGGTGATCGCAGACCGAAAGCAGGCGCGGCTGCTGCAGATTGCGAGCCGTCATGCCGCGCGAAAGAAGGCTGCGACGATCGCCGCGCTGCCCAAGTCTAAGCCGGAAATTGCCGTGGTAACGGTTAAACACCGCCCCGTAATTGTCGCGGTCAAGCCGATCGTCGTGCGTATATCGGGAATAACAAGCGCCCTTGAAACGCATCGGGTTACAGAAATGGCGGTCAATCCGATCGCGCCGCTCAATCCCGTAGCGATGCCGGCTGCGGTTAAGCCGGCATTTACGGCTGCTCCATCGATTACTTCACCTCAAACGATCATAAAAACATACGGCCGGATGAACGTACTTATCCCATGCGAGCCTGTCGCCGCGTCGCCACTCCCTATGCCTGCATCGGTAAATGGCGGCCATCCTGATGAAGGACGAGGGGCGGATGCCGTCAACTCCGAGCTTTCTCCCGGTGAAACGCTGCCGGTTCCTGATCCCCATTCTCCGATCCACTTGCCTGGCGGCACGATTCCTGCGCTGCCGAAATAATTACAGTCTCCAACGCTCGATATCCGGATTTGCATTCCGGATATCGAGCGTTTTCTAACCTTCCTCAGACTCTGCCTTAACATATCGTTAACGTTGTGACGGGTACGCTATCTGACGGCCTAGCTCCTCCGTGACAGATACCAGTCCGCAGACGCCGGGCTACAATCTTCCTCCGGAAAGTACCATGATAACCCTCAAACCTCTTGCGATTATCGGCCTGTTTGTGGCGCCGTGCTTCGCGATTCCTGCATCAGCGTCAATCGAGTTAATAGCATCCGGGACTGTAAGCGGCTCTGCTGACGATCTCAGCGGCCTGACCGGCAACTACGGCGCAACATCAGATCGCAAGGCTCAGCTTGGCTCATTCGGCTCTGCGATCGACTGGACCGGCACAGGCTATCGTTTCATAGCAGTCAACGACCGCGGTTACTCCGACGGCACGGTGGATTATGATACACGCTTTCAGTCGTTCACTCTAGATGTCGATCCGGCAAGCCACAAGATCGCCTTTCATCTCGACGCCACCCACCTGTTCAAGAACGAATCCGGCAGTCAACTCCTCGGCTCTTCACGCGCATTCAACCTCGGTCCAAACGGTTCCAGTCTGCGGCTTGATCCCGAAGGCGTTCGTATTGCGGCAAATGGCCATCTCTTTGTCAGCGACGAATACGGTCCGGGGATCTATGAATTTGATGCTGAGGGCAAGCGCATTCGAACACTGCCTGTGCCGGCGAAGTTCCAAATCCAATCGCCGAGCGCCGAAGGCGATGCGGAACTGACGGGCAATACGAGCGGACGCCAGGCAAACCGTGGCTTTGAGGGGCTTGCGATTTCGCCGGATAAGAAGACGTTATTCGCGATCCTTCAGAGCCCGCTCCTGCAGGACGGCGCGCTCAGCAAGAAGGGTAAGCGGACAGGGGTAAACAACCGCATCTTGCAGATCGATATCGCAACCGGCAAAACGCATGAGTACGTTTATCAGCTTAGCGACGGCGCTAAGAACGGCGTCAACGAGCTGCTGGCCGTCAATGATCACCAATTCCTGGCCATCGAGCGCGACGGCAAAGGTGGCGCCGAGGCTAAGTCAAAGCTCATCACGTTGATCGATATCGCCGGCGCAACCGATGTCAGTAATGTTCAGAGCCTTCCGGCAGACGCCAACCTTGGAGATATCAAACCGGTAACCAAAACGACGTTCATTGACCTGCTCGATCCGGCGTATCACATTGTCGCTCCCGATATGCCCGAGAAATTCGAGGGCCTTGCATTCGGTCCGCAGACCCCTGATGGCCGGATCCAGTTGTTTGTTACCACCGACAACGATCTCGTCGCGACTCAGGATACGCACATCTGGGACTTTGCGATCGATAAAGACAGCCTGCCTGGTTATGTTCATTAGGAACACTTTCGCGCTTATCCTGCCATGTAGGGTAGGCATAGATGGAACTCAGCTCATCTGCTTTGTGTTCGATTGGTAAGCAGCCGGGCCATAAACAAAGCCCGGCAAAGATTGAACATAGGAGAGATGATATGGGTGGGGTACCAGCGGCGGGGAAGCCGGGCAAGTTGGAAGTTGGGCAGCCTGCTCCGGATTTCTCTCTGAACGATCACAATGGCAAGTCCGTTAAGCTGAGCGCTCTACGTGGAAAGATCGTTGTCCTCTTCTTCTATCCGAAGGATGATTCGCCCAGCTGCACCCGTGAGGCTTGCTCATTTCGTGATCAGTACGCAGACTTTCGCGATGCCGGTGCGGAAGTTTTGGGCGTCAACGGAGAAAGCTCCGGTACGCACAGCGCTTTTGCCGGCCGCCAGTCGCTCAACTATTCACTCCTTACCGACACAGGCAATGCCGTTCAGAAAGCCTACGGCGTCCCCGCAATGCTCGGCCTCTTCACCAGCCGCGTTACGTTCGTAATTGATCGCGAAGGTATCGTGCGCCACATTGTCAGCGATCCCGGCTCACAGCGGCATGTGCGCGAAGCTTTGGAAACCGTCAAGCGGCTCGCGGCGTAGGCTTTGTGGTTAAGCTTTCAGTATCCTGCGCATCGCCAGAACTTGACCATAATTTGTTGTCACCATCATTGCGCTGATAAGTGCTGCCATATCAGCTAGAGGCGTCGGCAAGCAAATTAGGAGAACTAAGGTTAGAATGAGGTGCGGCCAGTTCTCACGCCAAATACTGGGCGCAGGAAGAGATAGCATTCGATAACTGTTCAGCATGCTCTGACGGTACATACCCTTAAACGGAATGCTGGGGTGGAGATCGGCCGGGTTAGGAACTTGAGCGTATTTTTCTCTTGCCTTCATCCACAATGCTTTATTTTTTCCAACGTGAATTCCAAGCAGTACTCCAAAACTAAATCCTTCAATTCCGCCAAAAGTCAGGTTGGTGGCAATTTGGGCGAGGCGTGGTAAACCATGAGGCGGTCCTTGACAGAGATATTTACTACCGCCAAGAAAAACTGCAAAATCAACAATGAAAGCAATTTTAAGTAATAGTGACTGTGGGCGCCAGAATGCATACTCGATCGATTTGAACACAATTGGAATGACGACTTTAAGCGGCGATCCGAATTCTTGAATCGCGCGATATTCCGCTTCTCCTTCCGACAACCCCTGTAAAGCGAACTCGTGGGCTAACTGTCCGAGATGCCCTTCAATTTCTTCAAGGCGTGATGCTGCCTCGCTTTTGGACATCCATCCGAATGCGAGATCGCAGAATTTCACATAGTCGGCAATGGTGCGATATTCAGACTGATTCTGCATCGCGTCGTCCTCCTAAAATGCGATCGATAGCATTTGCGAACGAAGTCCAAACTTGCTGCTGACGGAACAACTCGCCTTTGCCGGACTTGGTAATGGAATAGACCTTGCGTGCCGGGCCTGCCCCCGCCGTTTCCCATTCGCTGACAACGAAGCCACGATCCTCAAGATCCTTGAGGGCAGGATAAAGCGCTCCTTCCCCCATGCTCAATGCATCATCGCTGCGACTCTTGATCTGCTTGGCAATGGCATATCCATGCAATGGCGCCTCTTCAAGCACGGCAAGGATCAGAACCTGAGTACTGCCTTTTTTTAGTTGTTGCTCGCTGGTCGATGCCATAATCACCTCTTATTGGATTGTACCTCATATTCTGAGGTAGTCAACATAGCGGAAGAGTCGGAGGCGCCAGACTTATCCAGGAGGCCGTACAGACCTCCTGGAGACTACACGATTTATAGGGCCGGATCTTCGTGGATCGACAACCAGCGATCGAGGTCGTCAAGACTGGCGAAGTCTAGCAATGCTTCTCCAAGATCCTCAATCTGGTCTGTAGTCAGTTGATTTAACTTCGACACAAGATCCAGCGACAGATCGCCAAAGCGACGGCGAAGCTGCCTCTCTACGACGCGCTCGCTTCCCTGCAGAAGTCCTGCTTCTTTGCCCTCTTGCCGTCCCTGCGATAGGCCTTGCATGAGACCAATCTCAATTCCGGTTTTTTCCCATCTCGATACTAATGCCACTGTTTCTTCCCTCTCTATCGGTAACAGCATCTCTCGCTCACGCTCAAATTGTTTCAATTCACGAGCGGTCAAGTTCAGATAAGAATCCACAAAGCCGCCGATTAACTTCGAGCGGGCGGGATCAAGCTTCAATCGTGCCAAAAGGCGAAGACACTCTAATTTTACCAGAGGCCGCTCCGACTTATCCATCTTCATTGTGGACATCAGAGCTGCCGCGATAGGATTGTCATTGCTGAGGAATGTTCGCCATGGGACTTGGCCGAGTTGGATAGTCGTGTAGTCGAAGCGCAATATCCTCTTATTGGGGAACTTAACTTCGTAGAAGTCCGGTTCGTTACGCTTTGCAGACTTGTAGGAGAAGACGACAACCGGATACACGAGCATGTTGTACTTTTCGCTGAGACGGCAAAAATAGATGAACATGCGCCTTGGAAAGTGTCGTTGAACCTTTGCCTGGCTTTCGACATGAATGAGGAAGAAGATGTCCTCTCCCTGGAATTTGAGTTTCATGACCAAATCGGCAATGAGACTTTCTCCCTCGGTGAGGTCGTTAAAGAGTTCCTTATCGAGCTGAACGATTTCAGCGTTCAGATCGATATATGGAGATAGGTCGGGCAGCAGAAGATCCACGAACTCGATAAAGAAGCTCGCGATCAATTCTTTGAACAGACGATCGTGATTCATTGTGAATAGCTCCCCGAGCAGCGCGACGGGCATTGTCCTGTCGCTATTGATGCTCAGATAAGCTACTCGCGTGGCGAAAGCAAATGCGGAAAGCTATTTCAAGAAATTTTTATCGTCGAAGCGTAAACCACTTGTCGCACATCTCGGCAACCGTTCCAAATCGCTCCTCCCGCTTTTCTTGACACCCGCGCGTCATAATGGCGAACTGCATATCGCTGCCTAGGAACGCCTCGCGCTGCAGCGTTCCGTCGGAGAGGAACTCGGAAACCATTCGGCCGAGCGTGAAGACTGTCGTGCGTTCGTCGATGGGAGCGCCGAGTATGTGTTCTTCGGGGGCCATAAAGCGCGATGAGCCGAACATTTCGCCCATCGTGTTTGTGAATGGGCCGCAGTGGTATGTGTCAAGATCGATGATACGGAGTTGTCGCGTCGGGAAGTTGTAGAGCAGACAGCCGTCATAGAGGTCGCATGCGATCCAGCCCTTTGCTGCAAGATGTCGATGCAGGTCGAAGAGCACGTTGAGGGCTGCGACGATTTCACCCGCGGGCAACGATCGGAAGCGTTGGTAGGATGACGTGGGTAAGCCCCGCTCTTCACGTGGAACCCCCAACAGTTCGCCGTCCACCCAATCGTAGATAAGTACCGGGCCTTGCGGCGACCCTTCGATCACGTGCCGAAGCGGAACGAGCGCGGGATGGTCGCATGAGTGAAACAGTTCAATGGCGTTGCGAAGCAGTTCGACGCGCTGTGGATGATTGAGATAGGGCAGGGGATTGTCCGGCGCGCCGGCGGTTTTAACGAAGAACCGCTCCCCGCCTACGTTGACGCCATATGAGACGTTGCCCGAATCCTGCTGCGAGAACGTGGTGAAGATGTCGCCAATCGATGCTAAATAGGCTTCCGGCAGCGTATCAATTTTTGTGATGTTCAGCAGAGGATGGGGCATTGGAGTATACGTCTAACGCAGGCGGATATCTAAAGTCGCAGTCTCCCCTCCCCAGCCCTCCCCGAAGGGTAGGGAGCCAGAGGCCCCCTGTCTCGCTTAGGCTCGACTCCCCCACCCACCAGTGGGCCTACAATGGGGGAAGAAAAACCGCTTGCAAATGACCGAAGGCTTCAAATTCATTGCTGGCGAAGAAGCTGGAGTAACCGATTGAGCGTTCTCGTTAACTCTTCCCCCAGGATTGGGGGGCAGGGGGCCTCTTACTTCTCTTGCCCATCTCCTTCGGGGAGGGAAGGCTTACGCTACCGCCAACTCCAATCCGAAGTTGTCCGCGTAAAGCTCCTGCACGGCATTGAACTCGCTGTCGCTGAGCGGCGCAACATCCGCGGCAGCTGCGAGTTCTTCGAGCT
>Ga0105238_10002425_pt1 | contig 18704 bp, 16 predicted proteins | sample KBSC34metaG_FD_81526 | JGI IMG/M metagenome (GOLD analysis project Ga0105238, IMG submission 81526) | Corn rhizosphere microbial communities from Kellogg Biological Station, Michigan, USA - KBS C3-4 metaG | ecosystem: Host-associated > Plants > Roots > Rhizosphere > Soil | place: Michigan, USA... | reverse complement strand
CGGACGGCCGCGGGTCGGCGGGGTTCGCGATTGACTCGGGTTCAGAATAGCCATACGGCTCGCGCGTTGGAGGCGGGAAGTGAGCACTCGACGCGCGAACGACACACTTATTCGTAACCCATCATGCGACGCGAAGAAACCGCCTGTGGCGGACGGCCGCGGGTCGGCGGGGTTCGCGATTGACTCGGGTTCAGAATAGCCATACGGCTCGCGCGTTGGAGGCGGGAAGTGAGCACTCGACGCGCGAACGACACACCTATTCGTAACCCATCATGCGACGCGAAGAAACCGCCTGTGGCGGACGGTCGTAGGTCGGCGGGATGCGCGATTGGCAGATACGCGGCCATTTCTGGCGTTCAATTTGACGTTTCGCCGGACTTTACCACTCACTCGCCTTCAATCGGGAGTGAGTTCGCCGTGTCCATCAAAAGAGGCGGCCAAGTCGTCGATATCTAACTGGCATCGATGATGTCGCCGTTGCCTGGGCGCGGCAAACTCAGCTACAAAGTCGTTGCTGCCGGAAAGCTTTGCCTCGCTTCTTTGGCCGCTACAAACGGACAAGCCATCATGGTTGAACCCGCCGCAACGACACCACCTGGTGTTCCCGCCGAGACTCCAAAGCCGCCTCGCAAAAAACGCGGTCGCTGGTTGCGGCGTGGGTTTCTGTTCTTGCTGCTGCTGGGAACGGTCGGCTGGTTCACGCCGACGATCATCGCCAGGACCGAACTTCGGAATCAGTTGCCGAAGTACTTGCTGCCCAACCTGCCCGTCACGGTGCATTTGGGTGACACGTCACTGAGCTGGCTGTCTCCGATCGTCATTAACGACCTTCGTCTCGTAGATGATCGTGGAAACAGGGTACTCGAACTCAAGCAGTTCTCGACCTCGTTGCCGCTGTGGAACCTGATCACAGTGCCTGAAGAACTGGGGACGTTCACGATCGAGGAGCCCATCGTTCACCTGTCGATCAAGGAAAATGGATCGAACCTGGAGGACCTGCTTCAACAGTTTTCCTCAAAGGCAAGTAGCTCATCGCTAGTCGGTTATACGGTCGATCTCCACAAGGGACGGATCGACATCGTTCATCTGCCGACCGACCGAGCGACGTCGATTGAACCGATCTCGGTACGGCTGACTTCGTCTCATGGCAAACTTCACGAAGTCGATGTTGCCGTGGGAACGCCGCCCGCCGTCGACGGCGCGGACTCTGTGGCCGATTGGATCGCCGCAAAACTCGGTGGATCAAGCGACAATTCGACAGCCGCGAGCGCCTCTCAGCATCTGATGCTACGAGCCTCGCACTGGAAGTTGGATCGACTGGCACCGCTGCTGGCGCGCCTGTCACCTCAGGCCGAACTGGCGGGCGAGTTGCAAGCCGATGTTACGATTACACTGACGCCGGTTGACGATCAGCTCGACGTGGACTGGAGCGGAACGCTTTCCATTCAGCAACTTCTGGTGGCAGGGCTTGAATCGTTGAAACGAGACCGTGTGCTGCTGAACGAAATTGCCGTCTCCGGGCGCGCAGCCACCAACGGCGGACGACTGGCTTTGCATGATTTGAAGATGTCGACCGATGTCGGCGAACTGACTGCCACCGGCGATGTGCCGTTGAACGTTCAATCGAATCGGTCTTCGGTGGAACTGTTGCAGTCGTTGTTGAGCGACGAAGACTACCACATTGACGGGCATGTCGATCTGAAGAAGCTGGCGGCCCTCTTGCCACAGACCTTGCGAGTCCGCGAAGGAACCGAAATCACTGCGGGCGATCTGAAGTTGCAGCTTGTCGGTGGCGACATCAACGGAGCCCGTCGCTGGTCAGGAAACGCGGGCATCACCGGTCTGAAGGCCATCAACCAGGGCAAAACGATACCCTGGGATCAGCCGATTGTGGCGCGCGTCAACGCGCATCGAGAAGGGACCGCGATCAAGGTCGATCTGGTCGAATGCAAATCGGATTTCCTGCAAATCGCAGGCAACGGGACGCTTGATGACGCTCGCTTCACGGCGATCGGCGATTTGTCCAAGTTGGTCTCCAATCTCGAACGATTCGTCGATTTGGGAATCGAACAGCTTTCAGGTCAGATGAAAGCTAGCGGTGAATTAAAGCGCCGCGACGACCAGCATGTCGAACTGACCTCCAAAGTCGTGCTGGACAACTTTGCCTACGTGGTCACCAGGACAAACACCTGGCGCGAGAAGCATCTGGAGTTGACTGTCGCCGCCGCCGGAAAAGTTGACGCACGCCCCACACTGACGCAGATCGACTCGGGTGAGGTGCATTTGGCGAGTTCGGGCGACAGCCTGGATCTCGTACTGAAGCAACCAATCAATCTGATTGCATCGTCATCTGGCTACGCAGCCACAGCACGACTAAAGGGTAATCTGGCATCGTGGCAAAACCGGTTGCGAACCACGGTGGCGATCGACAACTGGACAGTCGGAGGTGGCGTTGATTTAGCGACGACGGTGTCGGGCAATGCCTCAACGATCGATGTCGCTCAATTGACGTGTGCTTTGCAGATGCTGGAAGTTCGCGGTCCCGAGTGGCTGATTCAGGACCCTGACGCCCGACTGGAAACGACTGGAAAATGGAATCTTGAAACACGAACATGGACATCACCGAAGACATCCCTCATTGGCAAAACGGTGTCTGTCGAGGTCGCTGATCTGGAATGTGGACTGGGCAAGTCGGGACTCAGCAAACTGGTGGGTATGGCAACCTATCGAGCTGACATGGCCCAGGTCAGCGGTTGGAAAAACCTGGCGATACCGAATCCGTCGCATTACTTGATTGGATCTTTGACCGGCACCGCCAGCATCACGCGTCAGGCCGATCAGTTCAAAGGAATGGTCGACGCGCAGGTCGAAAAATTCGTCCTGGCCGGACGCGGAACCGGACAGCCAGACCAACCACAATGGGTTGCTCTGTGGAAGGAACCACAAATCAAGGTCGGCGGACAGGGGACTTATAACGTAACCGCTGACAAACTGGAGCTCGAATCGAGCCACTTTGACGTTGTGGGGCTGTCGCTGGGGGCGACGGGAAAACTCGAAAACTGTTCGACGCAAGAACGCATCGATCTGTCCGGCAACATCGATTATGACTGGGACGCGCTGGCGAACCGGTTCGGTCCTCAGGTCAATCAAGGCATTCGACTCACTGGAAAAGATCGTCGACCATTTTCATTGCACGGGTCTCTCGCCAGTCTTTCTCAATCGGCCACGACCACGCAGCAAGGTGTCGCCGCGACATCCATTTCTTTCCCGGCAACCTCGCAGCCACCGACCGACACGTCGTCGTCCATCAACGAACTGGCTGACCTGACCGGGCAGGCCGGGCTGGGTTGGACCGCCGCCAACATCTATGGCATCCAAGCCGGTGCGGGCGATGTCTCTGTTCAGCTTGATCGCAGTGTGTGCCGCTTTGCGCCGATCGATCTGACGGTGAACGACGGCAAGCTGCACACGACACCCACCATTTACCTGGACCGGAACCCCTTCACGTTAGTTCTGCTTCAGGAAAAGATGATCGATCAAGTCAGTCTGTCGCCCGAACTGTGTAACAACTGGCTGAAGTTCGTGACGCCCATGCTGGCAGGCAGTGCGCAAGTGGATGGCAAACTGGCGGTTGACCTGCGCGGTGCCTCGTTCCCCTTGACGGCCCCTAAATTCGGCAGTGCGGATGGTCTGCTGACAATTCATCACGCACAGGCAAAACCCGGCCCGCTGGCGCTGCAGATCATCAATACCGTGGAACAGATTCAATCGATGATTAGTCGGCGACAACCGCAGCCGGCGAACCAAAGCGTCTCGATGCAGATGCCCGAACAACAGATTCCGTTCAAGCTCGAGCAAGGCCGCGTCTATCATCAAGGCCTGACGCTGCTGGTGGATGATGTGACAGTTCGAACAAGCGGCTCGGTGGGCCTTGATTCGACGTTGAATATCACGGCCGAAGTCGGAGTTCGTGACGAATGGATCGGCAACAATAACGAATTGGCAGGACTCAAGGGAAAATCGATTCCCATCCAGATCGTGGGTTCGACCAGTCAACCGCAGATCGATCCCAGCACACTCCGAAATCTTGCTCAGCAACTGGGCGGTTCGGCTATCAAAGGCCTGATCCAGGACAAAGTCGGCAACGGCCTGGATCGCGTGATCGACAACGGGCTGGACAAACTCCTCAAGGGGAAAAAATAATCTCGGGACATTTGCCAAAGACGTTGCCTCCAAGGATGTCCTACGATGACGCTGAACGACGAACTGTGCACCACCTGGCGCAGTGGCGGTTCTTTTGACGCACTGATGAAACGACTGGTCGACGAGACCGCGTCGCGCGCCGCGGGCTGCTGGCGTATCGAGAATGGACATCTGGTGCTGGTCGGATTCGGAACCGTCAGCGACATGTCCGATGAAATCAGCGAGGGCTTTCAAGCAGCAACCCGTCGCGTGCGCCTGGATCAGTTGGGGCTGGGGATCGTGCGAGCCACCGTTACGAGGAAGCCCACGATCGCTCGACGCGATCCGAAACTGACAGGTCTCGATGGATCCGCCAGTTGGATCGTGCGATTCGATTGCCAAAGTTCCCTGGCGATCCCGATCGTCGATCCCCAGAACGAATCCGTCGTCGGTGCGCTGGCGGTCTCGACGACGGATTCGCTTGAAGAAAACGATGCGGTGTGGCGCACGATGTGTGATCTCGCCAACCAACTGGGCCTCGCGAATACCGAATCTCGATCCAATCCGTGATCAGGTCCCACAGAGGAAACCTTCGGCTTCACCCATCGAGGCAAAGCCGAATCAATTTGCCTTTCCTCTTCCAACGGGGGATGATGCGTTCATCGAATTCCGTTTGATGCATGCCAGCCTGAATTCACAGGGTTTGGTCGAACTTCAACGCCACAAGTCTGAGCAACAAGTACCGACGGACGTTGAACAAGTCTTGTAAGGGCGATGCCATGTCTGCAGATCAGAACGTGATGATCCATCAGATGCACCTTGTCGGTCTGGACGACATCCGCAAACGGTCCGGGTGGTTTCTGGGTCTGGGCGCGATCTTGATCGTGCTGGGCCTGATTGCGCTGGGTTCTTCGATGGTGTTGACGCTGACCACGATGGTCTTCATCGGTTGGCTGATGCTGCTGGCGGGCGTGCTGCAAACGGTTCACGCCTTCACATGCAAATCCTGGGGCGGCTTCTTCATCGATCTGTTTGCCGGAGCCTTTAACGCGGTGCTGGGGATTCTGATCATCGGACATCCCGGTGCCACGGCCGTCGCGCTGACATTGATGATCGCCATGTCACTGATCATCAGCGGCATCTTTCGGATTGCGGTTGCGTTGTCGGTCCGCTTTCCAAACAGGAACTGGTTGTTGCTGCACGGAGCTATCAATCTGTTACTCGGCTTCGCAATCCTGCAGGAATGGCCGTCATCAGGTTTGTGGGTGATCGGAACATTCATCGGCGTCGACATTGTTTTCAATGGCTGGTCGCTGGTGATGCTGGCGCTGGCCATCCGCCATGCACCCACAACGCAGGCGTGACCCGTGGATCATGTGGGATCCACAAGGTAGGGGTGCCACAACCTTTGGAGTCCTCGACAAAGTCGTGTCTTTTCCAACCGTTCACATTCGAGGCAGCTCAATCGTTTCCTCGGCAAGAAATGATTTGAACGCAAAGTCGCAAAGATACCAGGACGCAAAGAGCTGACGGTTGCAGATCCACATCCCTTCGCGTCTTTGCCCCTTGCGTCGCTGCGTTGAGATTCCTGATCTCGAAACGATCCAGTGACTGCGCCCGCCAGCGGTTCCACTATTTGCGCTCGATTTGTTCAGAAACTCGGAATCTGTTTGAAAATCTGAATTCCAACCGGTCAGACTACTGTGCGCGATGTCAGGCACCGAGGAGTGGTGCAGCGATCGAATTAGTCAGGAGGAACGGCCGATGTCCAGTGAAACAAGTCAGGACGCCATTCGAGATCTGGCATACCACAAATGGGAACAGGCAGGATGCCCCGACGGTGACGGAGTCCGCTTCTGGCTGGAAGCCGAGCATGATCTGCTCGCCAATCCATCCATCCCAACCAACACCAACCTCGACGCCACGATCGAAGAGTTGGAAGCCTCGTTTCCAGAAAACGATGGCCCTCCGCTCAAACTGGCAAAAGCCGGCGGCTCATCGCGAAAGCGAGCAGGCTGAGTAGCCTGCTGTTGTAAGGACTAATCAGTCAAAGTCGGCACTCTGCCGCCTGCCGGAGACGGTTCGCACGCAATCTGGCGAATCGCATGGTCGAAGGACGCTCTAGCAACGAGCCACCGCGCCGAAACTCTCGTTCCGATAGGACAGAAAAGCCCCGAAACTTTCAGGACGTCGCGGTACCGTCCGTGTAAAGAAGGAACCGATTGACTCAGAATTCCGATGGTGTCGAGGTCTGGTACTTTACGTGTCCCCACGTAGTACGTCCGTTGAGCCATTGAGTTAGAATTCGCAGACGTTTGGCGCGTTACGGCAATTACCGACTTCGAGGACAAGTGATCTTCCCATGACCGCTTTCCAACGAGTCTCATTATTCCTTTTTGCCGTTGTGCTCATTTGTAACGGAATCTTCGTTCTCCTTGCGGTGCTGATGGTGCTAATCGCCGGCGCGGCGGCCGAGAGTGATTCCGTGATCCTGTTAATGGGATGGATGGCCCTGTTAGCCGTGGCTGGAATCGCCGTGTGTGCCGGCATGCTCGCGCCTGACGAATCGCCAGCCGTGATTCAGACAGCGTACGTCGCCGCATCTTTCTTAATGGGCTCTGCTTGCACCGGGTGGTACAACCATTTCAACATTTCCGGTACTACTTTGCCGCCCATTGATGTCATCGTTGTGGGGACGTTGGCCATTGCGAATTTGATGACCTTGACGCTGAATCGCCCTCTTCGACTGCCATCAGTGGCGAAGAGCTGAACTCGCTTTCCAGCATATCGAGGGTTCGGAATCTGCAGACAGATCGAAGTGAAGGTGGCCTCATTTCACTTCCACAAACCGGTGAGGACACTTGCCCAGACTGAATCAGGCCTGCCCCAAAGAACGAAAAAAGCCCCTGAACTTTCAGGGGCGATGCAAAGCGAGGTCGACGGGGCTCGAACCCGCAACCACCGGATCGACAGTCCGGTAGTTGACGAAAACCGCGACAGCGAAACTCCGTAAGAGAAAAATTCTGCTTCGGATCGGGAATGCAGTGGCGTCAGCACATTCCACACCGTTTAAATCAAGTCGATTTTCAACGGAAAAGTGGAGAATTGTTGATGGCAAAGCGCCCAAAGCCTGTTCAGACGGGACTACTTCAGTGCGGCATAATTATGCCCATTTCGGAAATTGACGGTTGTAGCGAGAAACACTGGAAGGACGTTCGCAACATCATCGAGGAGGCAGTCCGCAAGAAAGGTTTCGATCCCCTCCTGGTCAGCGAGTCAGACGACGTCGGAGTTATTCATCGCACAATTATTCAAAACGTTTTTAAGCTACCAATTGTGGTCTGTGACGTTAGCGGGAAAAACCCAAACGTCATGTTCGAGCTGGGCATGCGACTCGCATTCAACAAACCAGTAGTCTTGATAAAAGACGATCAGACAGATTACTCATTCGACACAGGAATAATTGAGCACCTTGGCTATCCGCGTGGCCTTCACTTTCAGTCGATTGTCGAATTCCAAAGGAATCTCGCATCGAAAGTCGAATCGACATATCGAAAAGCCCAGGAGCCAGATTTCTCGTTCTTCCTGAAGCATTTCGGGACATTCACCGTCGCTTCGATCGAAAACGCAGTCATTCCAAGAGACGAATTCTTGGAACGAGAATTGGACGAAATCCGATCGCTCCTTGAGCGGCTTACTTCAAAGTCGGAGCGGAGGACTATTTCACAGGACGAATTGGAAGCGGCACAACTTTTCCGTCAGGCACTAGTACTGGGTAAGAGTGTTCCCACGAATACACACAATCAGACAATGATCGACTCGATCATCTGTACCTTGAAAATCACGCCCAACAACAATGCCATATTCGATAGAAATCCCTGGCTTGAATCGGAATGCCGCGCCGAACTGGCACGCCTCATGGATGTAGGCAAAAAAGCGGACAATTAATCCCCGAGAGCTGAAAGAAAGGCAGTCGAAGCTTGTGCCCCCCACGTATGGGAGGTCGGCACAATTCTTCAAAGAAGGACCCGTTGACGATGATTGGATTACCCACGTTGCCGATCGACAATCTCCATAAGTTCCACGCGGTTACGGGATTGGTCCTCGTCGTAACAGCAGCGGTGCTCATGGTGCAACTTGAAATCGTCACCAATGAAAACATATGCAGAGCTGCAGAAAAATCCGGTACACGGATTGATGCATTATTCCAAGAGATAGGCAACGTCTCGAAGGGTCGAGTGCTCGACGATCCCGGATGGAAAGCGGTAGAGAACTCAATGCGTGACTTCGAGTATTACGTGTCTTTCGAAACAGCCCGCTGTCGAAAATGGCAAAATGGCCTCTTTTACCTGGGAATCTATGGTGCTTTCCATTCCTCGATGGGTTTTTGGCAATGGCACAGGAAGGCTCAGGTCCTCCACGATGGAGTCTTGAAATCTCAGTTGGCGCAAGAGCGACTGAAGCAAGCAATGGCAGAGATCGATTTTGCCAAGGCGAAAATCGATCTCGTCCGTCAGATTGATTCGCTGAGTCTCCCGCCGGAAACAGTGAGAGAACTGGTACCTTCAAACGTCAAGCTGCCTTCCTTATCCAAATCCGCGCCGTGCTCGCCGCCCGCTGATCAGTCTTCTAGCGACGAGGCTGGCCCTCTCTCGCAAAAGAAAGACCCATTATAATCCAAGTTCGATCAGACGGCCGCTACTATCCAGTAGCGGCGAGTGGCATAAAAAGTAGGGCAGAAGGACTGCTGGACAAGTTCAACGAGCCGCTCTGATCCACAGCTTCTCAATTCGCGGCTTGCAGTTGGCCGTGCGGGTCTCGCGCTGGCTCGTCTTCCAGCCTTTGAACAGCCGATCGTAAAGCGGGTGCGGATAGCCGCTGATGATCACAGCCCCCTTCATTGAGTGTGCGGCATCAGCCAACTCAAGATGGTCCTGCTCGGTCAGCTCGTGACGATAGTCACTGCCTTCGTCTCGCGTGTCGGGGAGATATGGCGGATCGAGGTAGTGAAGCGTTTCGTGTGAAGCCCCGGGTCGCGACGAGCTCGATCGACTTCACCTTGCTTGGGCGGCTTCCATTGCCTCGGCTTCGGAGCCATGGGCTTCTCCAGCTCATTAAAAAACCTGAGGGTCGCCCACCGGATTAATAGTCCGGTGGGCGACCCTCTGTTTCCGCCATAGCATTATCAAAAGCGAGGTCGACGGGGCTCGAACCCGCAACCACCGGATCGACAGTCCGGTACTCTAACCAATTGAGCTACGACCCCTCGCTGAATGAGGCGCACTCACTGCGAGAGCAGAAGTGTCGTCCGATTCTATCATGCGGTGGTCTATCGTCAAGTTTCACGGCCGTCGTTTAAGCGGACCACTTCAGGGTCCTGTAAAACAGTTGGAATTTCCGCTTTCGGGGTCGCACCGTGCCGTTCAGGTGGGAAAATAGGGCCGGATGAATCGTCTGTTTCCATTTCTGACCCGAGCCTCCATAGATGACTCAAGAGCTGACCGGCCAACTGGTTTTGACGCGTGAACAGGTTCGAGATGTCGATCGCATCGCCATTTCTGAATATGGCATGCCCGGTGTCGTCTTGATGGAGAATGCCGGGCGAAATACCGCGGCTCTTTTGCAGGAATTGGGCATTCAAGGCCGTGTCGTAATCTGTTGTGGTAAGGGGAACAATGCGGGGGATGGGTTCGTGATCGCGCGGCACCTGGAAAACGCCGGTATCGATGTGCGAGTCTTGATGTGTGTGCCGAGCGATACATTGACCGGTGACGCCGCCATCAACTATCGGATCCTCGAACGAGCCGGCACGCCGCTCGTATCTCCGTCCGTGGATTGGAAGCAGGAACTGGCGAGTGCCGATTGGATCGTCGATGCGTTACTGGGCACTGGCACGCAGGGAACAATCCGCGAGCCGTTCGTCTCGGCCATCAATGCCATCAATCAGTCCGGTCGCAAAGTTCTGGCGGTCGATCTGCCTTCAGGCATGGATTGCGATACCGGCCAGCCTCTCGGCTGTTGTGTCCGAGCCGACCAGACTGCCACCTTTGTCGCACGGAAGCCGGGGTTCGATCAGCCTCATGCCGCTCAATGGACGGGTGAGGTGCATGTCATCGACATTGGTGTCCCTCATGTGTTGCTTCGTGGACTGACGTCTCGATAAGTGGGGTGTCGCTCGCTGTTAGTTGTCAAAGACGGAGACACCCATTCGAACGTCCATTTGGTTGTGGGAAGATGTTGAGGAAAAGGACGAAGACACTGGCATAGAAGTGGCACACAAGAGGAGGACATATAGACATTAGACGCGACAATAGGGACGGGACGGCTTCTCGATATCTGTGAACCAGTTGCCGTTTCTTAATAGACTTGAGAGTCACTGCGTCTGATCTGTGGAAGACGGTTCGCTGTCATTCTGTGGTGACCAGGTGAATGTTTTGACTTTCGCCACTTCTTGCGGCACGATCTGAATCAGGTTGACTTCAATCTTTTCGAACTCGCGCACGTCCTGCAGCTTGCGGGTGATCTCGAGCACTCGTTGAAACACTTCGTCGGCGTGCGATGAGTCTTCAGCGGGAGGGAAGTCGACCGACATCGAAATGCGCAGCGTCTGCGGACCGCGTCCCTTGTGGCGACCGCCTTCGACGTTGGGTCGGGAATGACGGAACTCGCGACCGATTGCTTCGCGGAGCGATCGAAAGGGACGCGTGTGCTGGTCCCAATAGATGAACATCACGACCGTCGCCGCGATTCCCATCAGCAACATGCCGATGACCAGCGAACGGCCCGAAAGGACGCGCGATTGAAGTCCCCTGGGTATTGAATTGTTCGGCGGTTCACTCAATTGATGATCCAATCGGCGTTCATCGTGCTGTCACCTTCCCACACTGCCGTCGCTTCATCTGCATCATTGATATCTCAACGCTTCATCTCCGCCAGCTTCTGCCATAACAGCGCGCTGGCCTTGATCCCGCGATGGAAATCGGCCACCGAAAAATGTTCGTTAGGACTGTGCAGGTTGTCGGTGTTCTGGCCCCAGCCCAGCAGCAACGTATCCAGGTTCAATACATCTTTGAATGTCTGCACGACCGGAATCGAGCCACCTTCACGAATCAGCCGCACTCGGTCGACACCCCACGATTCTTTGATCGCGTCTGAAGCGGCTCCGATGTAGGGACTGTTCGGATCGAACACGAAGGCCGGGCAGCCATGATAGCTCTGGAACTCGAACGACAGGGATGGCGGGCATTGCGACTTCAGATACTGATGCAACGCGTTCGTCAGTTTGGCGGGATCTTGCGCGGGCACCAGTCGGCAGGTGATCTTCACCGTGGCTTTGGAAGGCACAATCGTCTTCGGACCGACTCCGGTATATCCGCCGAACATGCCGTTCACTTCGCAGGTCGGTCTGGCCCACCGCCGTTCATTCGTCGAGAACCCCGCTTCACCGAAGACTTCAGCGATGCCCAGCTCCGCTTTGAACCCGGCTTCATCGAATCCCAGTTCCTGGAACTGCTTTCTTTCGGCTTCGGTGAGTGCAACGACGTCATCATAAAAGCCCGGGATTCGCACTCGCCCTTGATCGTCATGCAACGAGGCAACCAGTTTCGCGAGGCCGGTGACAGGATTCGCCACCGCACCACCGAAGACCCCCGAATGCAAATCTTTCTTCGGGCCGGTCACGGCGATTTCGACCGCCAGAATCCCACGCAGTCCATAGGTGATGGCGGGTTGGTTCGGAGCGTACTGGCTGGTATCGCTGATGACCGCGACGTCGGCCTTCAACTGGTCCTTGCGTGCCTTCAGGAAATCTTCCAGATTGTTGCTGCCGACTTCTTCTTCGCCTTCGATCACATACTTCAAGTTGACCGGCAGTTTCCCCACTGATCCCAACCAGGCTTGGGCCGACTTCAAATGCGTGAAGAACTGTCCTTTGTCATCCGTCGCACCGCGCGCATACAGGCAGCCATCGCGCAGCGTCGGTTCGAACGGAGGCGTCGTCCACAGATCCAGCGGGTCAGCAGGTTGCACGTCGTAATGACCGTAGACCACGACCGTCGGAGCTCCGGGCGCGTTCAACGATTCGGCATAAACGATCGGATGGCCCGAGGTGGGTACGATCTCGGACTTGAATCCCATGTCCGAAAACTGCCGGTGAACGAACTCGGCACCGCGCTGCAGATGTGGCTTGCAGGTTGGGTCTGCACTGACCGTCGGAATCCGCAGAAACTCTTTGAGTTCTTCCACGAACCGATCCGCGTTGTCGTCGAGATATTTCAAAAGCTGATCATTCGCCATGTCAGTGTCGCTCCCTGCATTTCTATCGATGCCGCGCTGTCGCTGTGCCAAGTGATTTCGTGCCACCGTGTTGGCCGTCCGCGGACAACACGTGTTTCGCAAATCATTCCCGAGACTGCTCGAATCGCAGAATACATTGATCTGCGAAGTTCAGGAAGGAACGCATAATCTGACCGACGATTCGAAGAGCACTGGTTGTCTGAGGACGGCCAACGCAGTGGCACGTCGAGCGACGATGAGTGGGTCGTTTCAATTTCTGGACCGATCAATCGATCACAATCAAATCGCGCGACGACTGTGTCAGCATTTCATAGCCAGTCTCGGTCACCAGCACGTTGTCGATCAGTCGAGCCCCCAGTCGTTCCTCGCCGAGGAACACCGGCGGTTCGACGGTGACGACCATTCCCGCTTGCAACAATCGGGTGCTTCCACCGAATAAGTACAACGGCTCCGCCCATCCGGGTGGGAAACCGGGTGCCAGTCCGTATCCGCTTAAGTGCACTCGTCCATGGTCCAACCCTGCTGCAGCAATTACTCCTTTCGCAGCCTCATGAGGAACCGATGCCGGGACACCGGCTCGGATCTCTGAAAAACAGACATCGGAGGCTCGGCGGACGAGTTCGAACAACTCGGTCATCCGCGCTGTCGGATGTCCCATGCAGAATTGGCGTCCGATCGTCGACGTGTACCGTTTGAACGTGGCGCCATATTCGATGTTGCCAAAGTCACCGGCTTGCAGACGACGATCCGTGGGGGCACCGTGACTGAAGCAGGATCGCTCGCCCGAGACCAGATTGATGGGACTGGCGGCCAGGCCGCTGCCTGCAGTCATCAGAGCGTGATAGACCTCGCCTGCCAATTCCAATTCCGCGCGTCCAATCGCCAATGATTGACGAAATCGCGTCATGGCTTGATCTGCGAGTTTCGCCGCCTGTCGGATGTAGAGCAGTTCCTGCGGCGACTTCACCAGAGTCAGGTCGTGAATCAAATTCGTCGCTTCGACCAGCCGCGAAGGACCAAACAACTGCTGCAGTCCGACATAGTGATGCGGATGCAGGTAATACGCCGGCACTTCGATTCCGACACGCGATCCGATCAGACCGAGCGATCTGGCAAGCGTTGCCAGCGCCGCAATCGGATCTTCCGGCTCGCCATCGCCCCAGGTATGAATCTCATCGACAAATGCATCATCGCGAAATTCGTTGCGCTCTCCATCACGAGTCAGGATATGAATGGGTCCTGGCTGTGCGGGAACGATCAAGCACTGAAACTCCTGGTAGCTCTTCGCATCCGATCCTGTCAGCCAACGGATGGAGACCGGGTGAATCGCGAGAAACCAATCGAGCCCTGCCGCTTCGATGGCAGCGTGAGCACGCGACCGTCGCGATTGGAATTCATCAGAACTGAAATCGTGCTTTGACATGAGTTCGTGTTCAATGATCTACGTCGTGGATACGCCAGCATCTGCGCGAGTTTGATCGCGGGTCGGAATGAGGAGCCAGATCGCCCCGCCGAGTAAACAGATCGCGCAACCAACACCGATTGCACCTGACCACCCGAGGTACTTCGACATGATGGGGGTCAGTACTGGTGAGATCAGTCCGCCGACATTGCCACCGGTGTTCATGAACGCTCCGGAAAATCCGCCCCGACGTCCGCCAATGTCTGTCGCAGTGGTCCAGAAGACGCCTTCACACATCCCGATGGATGCCATCGAAATAGCGAGGCAAATGGCGACACTCGTTAACCCCTGTACATTCACCGCAATTAACGCGAATGCGGCCCCCAGGCTCATACCCGCGATCACAATGCACTGACGGCCGCGCCGCAAGCCAAACGCTGCGCAAGCAAGACTGGTGGACATGCCTCCGACCGCCATACCAACACCTTGCGCGATGTTGATCCAGAAGGCCGCCATTTGAGACTCGCCCTTGGGCACTTTGAGTACTTCAAGAAAGTAGTACTCCATCCAGTAGAAGAAGAGATATTGAAAATACCCGTATGCCATATAGCTCAGGGTCAACATGAACAACCGACCGTCTTTGAACAACAGCCAATTTGAACCAGTCGAACCACTTTCAACGGCACTGTTGTCTCGAGCTGGCGCCGGTGCTGTTGATCGCGTCAGGCCACCCCAGATCAGGCCGTAGATGATCAACGCTCCACCGCTGCAAATGAAAACCATCGGCCACGACATGTGGTCAAACATCCAACCGAGGATCGGATAGCTGAATGCGACGCCCAGCAATGCACCAGCCGTTCGTAGTCCGTTTGCAATCGGTTGATGGCGCGATTCCACTGACTCAGACACCATATGTGCCGCCCCGGGATGCAGAGGAGAACATCCGATACCTGCGAAACTGCGAACCACGATCAAGGCCAACCAGATCTGGTTGGGATCAGATGTGTACCAGCCAATCATTCCGGTCAGCATCACGAACGTTCCCATGGTTACGCCAAACAGGGTTAACGTTCGAGCCGATCCGATGCGATCAATCAGCCAACCGGAAGGGAGCATGCCGACCGTGTATGCGATCAGTAGCGATGAATAGACCCAGCCCATCTGAGTCGCGCTCAGATTCAACTTCTCGATGAAGATCGAGTTGCCGGCGACTGCCATTCCTTCCCGGTTCAGATGTCCCAAGGCCGCGAAGATCATCAACATCAGTACGATTCGCCAAGACGTCGAAGCAGGCCGAGGCGCAGACGTACTGATGTGACTCATAAGTCTGATGTTCCCATCTGTTGTTTAGAGAATCGATCAGGTGGCGTGTTGGATGGCCATCATCGTGCTTTCGTCGACGCAGATTCTACGGTGAGGTATCAGAATTCTCACTTCCGACGAGACCTTGACGGTGCTTTCTTCGGACGACCGATCCGCCGTGAGATCGTTGCCGGTCCTCGGAGTCGCTACTTCAGTAGATTCTCGGTCTCGCAGTTCACGGCTCCGAAGACACGGACAAAGTCGTGGATCGGCATCGAGAACTTGCCGCCTACAGTGTGGTAGCCGTGCTTCAAACCAGGCTCGCCCTTCGGTTCGAACTTATAGTTGCTGCCCCACGGATTCCACAGGTCCACATGCCCATGATTGATTCCCAGGATCGCATACTGGTGCCATTGCCCCATGCCCGGTGGAACGGTCCAGCGGCCGACTCCACAGCAGACGAGTCGCTGATGATGCAATGCGTCGCGAATATGTTGAGCGATCTTGTCAGCCAGTTGCGGCACATCACGTTCGGCCGGAGCGGGACGCGCTCCTTTCTGATGAGGCCGAATCAAATCCTTCTGCGCTTTGTGACCGGTCAGCAATTCAATCGTAAAGACCGAGTCGCCTCCTTCACCGAGCGTATCCAGCACAACCAGTTCGGCTGACTTCTTCTGTTGCGCTTCGACTTCCACCGTCCCAGCGGCCATCTCCAACACATTCAGCCAGATCCCCTGATGACCGGCACTCGACCCCAAAGCCAACTCGGCGTCCGTCAACGGTGGAACATGAATATGCTTGCCGTTACGAAATCGAACTTCGTAAGACCCATCGGTACGCGAGATGATCAACCGACGGACAACCGCGGGATCGCGATGGACTGCGGCGCCGACGCCGGAAACAAAATAACAGTCACCCAGATGCCCTTGGGCAATCCCTTCGAGGGACGGATGTTCTTTTGTGAACAAGTGACGAGGGGTTGTCTGCAGATGTTTGAGGAATGATTTGTAGTTATGCGACAGATTCGCGCCCGACGCCACTTCGTCACGTCGCAATGTGGGGTCCTCTTTCCGCTTGTCCGAAAGCAACGCCGACCGAGTTACCTCTTCAGCATGAGTACCCGCTTTGCGCTGGTAACAGTGGATCGAGGCCAAGGCCGCCGCTTCGGCACCGCGAATGTCGCGTCGCAGGACCAGTTCCTTCACGCGTTCGGGGGTGAGAATGCCTTTGCTTCCATGGACCCACTTCTCGAAATGCTGCGTCACAACGTCGGAAAATTTGGGGCTGTCTTCGGCACGAGCGATCGATTGTGCGGCGACGATCAATCCCAGCACGAATGCCCACCCCAGCCGTCGCAGTTGATCTGTCTGCTTGCTGTCGTTCATGAGCGGTTCCTGAAACGCGACATGGACTGACTAATCATTCGTTTAGGACAATTCACCTCGCGCCGCTCGCACGTCGTCTTCATCAAAAACACGCAATAGCTTCACTGCCACTTCACATTCGCCAGTACCCTGTGCCGTGAAAGCAAGAGGGTTTCGTAGGAAACGGGTAGCGGTCTCTCGAGGGATCGATCCGAACAGGTCGTCGTGATCACGGGAAGAGATGATGGCAACAGGTGGACGTGTCCCGTCGCAACAGACGATCTGAAACGCCTTCGATTGAGTCAGAAACGGAAGCTATTTTGATACGGAAAATGGGTTGTGCCAAACAGTTGTTGATAAATCTGGTCCCGACCTTGCTAGTCGTTTTTGGATTGGAACGGTCGTACTGTTTTGGTGAAGAAGTTCGGTTCATCGGACGTGTTCAAATCGCGCCGACGGCAACCGACCTTTCCGGACAAACCGAAGCTCAAGAGAATGGGACTCCCCAGAATCGTCTGGGTGGGCTCGGTTCGGGAATCGCCTGGTCAGGCAGTGGTCACCGGTATGTCATGCTGCCCGACCGTGGACCGGACGATGGCGCGACGTCATACCGGTGCCGCGTTCAAATCGTCGAGATCAATGTCGACCCGAAACAGCCGGAACCCGTCAGCATTCGTCTGTTGGAAACGCATTTGCTGACCAACGCCGATGGGCAAAACTTTGTCGGCCGTGCAACCTTTTTCGATCGCGAAAACCCTGATCGTGCGCTGCGGCTTGACCCGGAAGGGATCCGTGTCAGTGCCCAAGGAACATTCCTGATCGCGGATGAATACGGTCCCACGGTGCGTGAATTCAATCCGCAAGGCAAATGGTTGCGCGACCTGCCGACGCCGGCGCATTACCGCATCTCCACTCCCGGACCAACTCCTGTCGACGAACTGCCACCGCACAATAAATCCGGTCGGCAGAACAACCGAGGTTGGGAAGGAATCGGGCTGTCGACCGATGGGCAAAAGCTGTACACACTTGTCCAAAGTCCGTTGATCCAGGACGGCGGCTTGGATGAACAGAATGCGCGTGTGGGGACAAACCTGCGGTTGTGGGAACTCGATCTGAAGTCAGGCGCGTCGCGCGAATTCCTGTATCCGCTCGATGACAAGTCGCTGGGCTGTAATGATATTGAGGCCATCGGTCCGAATCGGCTTTTGGCGATCGAGCGTGACAGCGTGCCGGGCGAAGCTGCCAAAGTGAAGTTGCTGTACGAAATCGATCTCAGCAAGGCTACGGATATTCGTTCGATCCCATCGCTTCCTTCGACCAGGATTCCTCATGGGGTCGTGCCGGTCGCCAAGCGAAAGTTCCTGGATCTGCTGGAACCGCAATATGGACTATTGGGGAGGACTTTTCCGGAAAAGATCGAGGGGATTGCGCTGGGCCCGAATCTGGCAGATGGCTCACGGACGTTAATTGTCACCAGCGACAACGACTTTAAACCCGATCAGCCCACCGAGATCTATACGTTCTCCGTTAAGTAGGCCAATTCAATCGGTCATTGATCGGTGGCTGTGGTCGGCTGCTTTGCGCCGCCCACAGAACTTGCGCTTCAGTCTGGGGGCTCCAGCCACCCCGACCAAACGCCTCAAGCTGAGTTCTCTCTACTCAGATTCACGACAAGAGATTACCGGATTGTCGTCGGCGAAATCTGCCGATCGTCGGATAGGCGATCTTTTCCGGTTGGGCAGTTCTGGGCAAGCGGGCATCAAGGTGCAGTTCTCATCATTACACGGTGCGACTGTCACCGATGATTGTCGTCAACCGGACTGAATCACGGTCGGGTCGCGCCTTCGTCGCGCTCGGAGATTCAACAGGTTGCCATTATCGGTTGTCGGGCGCCTTTTCCAGAAATACCCGATGACCCGAAGACTGTGGCGATTTCGGACGAGTTGGAATGGAACCACTATGACAGTGGTTTCATTCTGTCGGGCTGGAGTTGGCGAAGAGACTAAGTGCCATGGCTGTGCAGTTCGCGGGATCAGGTTCGACGGGCGACCGACGGCGGCGACGACTAGCCATCGTCTCCGACGATGCCTGTACTGACGCAGCATTGCGCGAAACTGACGGCGCGGAATTGGAGTCGCAATTGGTGGCGTCTGAAGCTG
>Ga0105238_10002420_pt1 | contig 18719 bp, 15 predicted proteins | sample KBSC34metaG_FD_81526 | JGI IMG/M metagenome (GOLD analysis project Ga0105238, IMG submission 81526) | Corn rhizosphere microbial communities from Kellogg Biological Station, Michigan, USA - KBS C3-4 metaG | ecosystem: Host-associated > Plants > Roots > Rhizosphere > Soil | place: Michigan, USA... | reverse complement strand
GCTTATCGATAACGAATATGCCCCCGTTGTATCGTCGGGATCGAAAGCGTTGGCCCAGATGGTATAGGTGCCGGTCGTGGGCAGAGTAATGAAGCCGTTCGATGGAATGCGGGAGTTTGTTCCGCCGCCGCTGTCATCGTCGAAGGCCAGCAATGATCCATCGGGACGATTCAGAAGCAGGAACGTGTCGAAGTCGGCGGACGACATCGATATCGCGATCCGTTGACCCGCTGTGGCGCTAAAACTGTAAGCGTCGTAGAAAGTCCCGTCATCTGCCGGACAGTCATTCGTGGTGAGATTTCCGTTTACGGTTTGACCAATGCTGATGGGCGCAGGCGTGCATGGACCACCGCCACCCTGAGTAATAATGAAAGTCTTTCCGCCAACAACGATCGTACCGGTCCGCTGCGGTCCAGAGTTTGGCGCGACGGTGAAGGTTACGATCCCATTTCCCGTGCCGTTTGATTGCGTCGTTATGAAGGAGTCACTTGCTACAGCAGTCCAGTTGCAAGTACCCGAGATCGTTACGTCGAAGGCGCCACTTCCACCGGCGCCTGAGATGAACTGGCTGGTTGAACCAATCGACGTTACACAGGTATTGGCCTCTAAAAAGGAAGCAATACTCGGGTAGGTGACGCTGAATCGTCCATAGACATCCCACATCTGAGAGGGAAGGCCACCACAAGAGGAGAGGCCTCCGGTCAGATTACCTATTAACTTTGGTCCACCTGGATCGGATGGGTTGCCGAGCCAGATTCCGGAACCCGATGATCCGGCTTCCGTGACACCGGAAGTCCAGTCAACGCGCAAGCATTGCTCTCCCGGCGGACAGTTGCCCGCGCTCGGTTGCTTTGCATTACCGAAAGAGATGCGTTTGTGAGATGCCTGGGGATGGTGAATGCCCGTGGCTGCTGCAGTGGTATTGAACGCCGATGCATCCCAGCCCGAATAAAAAAGTCCGCCAGGCACAAAGCCCGTCAAAAAGAGAAGAGTGAAATCACTTGTCGCTCCCGTAGCCAGGAGATTCGCGCCATTCGTCTGAGGCGTGCCGCCTGGAGGTGAATCGCCGGTGTTGTAGTTCCAGTAGATGGTAGCTGATTGAGCTTCGGCCTGAGTGCTGATGCAGTGGTGAGCCGTCAGGAAATACGGTTTTTGATCGTTAGCTGCATTGTTCAAGAGGGTGCCTGTGCACGAGGCGATGAAACCTCCAGTGACGAAATCGATCCGGCCCACTGACTTCGCGACATTTTGCCAATCCGCAGTTACTTCCTGTTCGCATGAGGCCGCGGGCGCCTCGATCGCCGATACGTCTTTGTAAACATGAGCGATCGACGGGACTTTGAATGGAGACTTAGTTGAGTCGTTGCCCGCTGGTGTGAAGTACTCGATGACTGCAGTGTCGCCTTTAATTGCGGGTGTCCAGAAGGTGCCATTCTGTGACGGGCCGCGCCCTTCATATGGGCCATAGTATTCGTTCGGATTACTTGGAGAATAGACAAACACTCGCGCGCCTGCCGGCAACGACATGTCTTTGAACTGTACTCGTACCGCAACCGCTCCTTCAGACACGACGCCGGCAACGCGAATGTAGCCTTCCGCCACGGTGTAAAGCTCGCTATCCGATACGGGATCGAGCGGCGTTACCAGGGGGCGCACAACTCCGATGCGTAAGACCTTGTCGTCTTTCTTCTTCTTTTGTTCACTCGGACTTAGCTGAGCAAGTCGTTTGGTCTTCGCGGCGTTGAGTTTCAAGTGCCCGTAAATCTTGCTGAAAGGGACCTCACCACGCAGAGCTTTTACCGTGTTGGGAGTATCGTCCTTCACCTTCGGCTTATCCGGCGCCTGAAAACCAGGAACGGATTGGCCATACGCTGAGCAGGCAAACAACAAAACGGAGAAGAGTAAAAGCGTGGGTCGGAGGGCGCGGGCGGTCGTCGCGCGGACAGATAATGAAAGACGGGGGTGACTCAAATCAGACTTCCTTTGGAAAAAATAGACCAGTGGTTTGGCGCTAGGTATCTAACCTCTTTACTAAAGGTAACGATGTCAAAATGTCAAGCAGATTACCAGGACAGCTAATGCAGTTTTAATAGTGTCACTGGCGCCTACTTTGGATTTCTCTGTGCAACCTCTGTGTTCTCCGTGTCTCCGTGGTTGTTGTATCAAGTCAGGAAGGGGGCTTGCCCCCGCTCTAACTTGGAAAGCGATACAGCGGGAGCAAGCCCCTCTTCCTGACTTGATACAACAACCACAGAGTCACAGAGAAGAAATTGAGCTTTGAAGCTAATCGCGGCAATATGCCACAATGCGGTTATGTCCCGAACCATGAAGCAACAACTCCTCGCTGTATTGCTCTGCACTGGTATCGCGCTCGTGATGGTCTTGTTTGACTTGCCCGTAGTGGCACGAAACACTCGCTTGGCGAGCAATACAAAGTCGCCGTCGATCGATCGCAGAGTGGACGAACTGTTGTCGCGGATGACGCTCGACGAAAAGGTGGGCCAACTCAATCAACTCTTCTACTTCACGCAGTTCATGAAACCGGAAATGGTGGAGCCCGACATTCGCGCGGGCAAGGTTGGCTCTCTGCTGTTCATCACCGATCCGGCGATCATCAATCGATTTCAAAAAGTTGCCGTCGAGAACTCGAGACTGAAGATCCCGCTCCTTTTCGGGTTTGACGTCATTCACGGCTTCCACACGATTTTCCCGGTGCCGTTGGCGATGGCCTCATCGTGGGACCCAGCACTAGTTGAGCAAGCGCAAGGCGTGGCGGCGAGTGAGGCGAGAGCGGTCGGCATTCGTTGGACCTTTGCGCCGATGGTTGATATCGCGCGCGACCCGCGCTGGGGACGCATCGTTGAGGGCGCAGGCGAAGATCCTTTTCTCGGTTCGCGAATGGCCGCAGCTCACGTGCGTGGTTTTCAGGACCAGGATCCATCGAGCCCCGGACGCTTGCTGGCGTGCATGAAACATTTCGCGGGCTACGGTTCGGCTCATGGTGGTCGCGATTACGACTCTGCTTACATCGCGGATGCGGAACTCTACAACGTCTACTTTCCGCCCTTCAAAGCCGCCGTCGACGCCGGTGTCGGAAGCGCAATGTCCGCCTACATGGATCTTAACGACGTGCCAGCGACGGGGAACGCTTTCCTCTTGCGCGATGTGCTTCGCAAGGAGTGGGGATTCAAAGGCTTTGTCGTGAGCGACGCTGACGCCGTCGGCAATCTCGTTACGCACGGCTTTGCCGAAGATAAGTCGGACGCAGCTTATCGCGCGCTTACTGCGGGTGTTGACCTCGAGATGTCATTTCCCGGGAACCCTGTCTCTAACGCGTACGCGACGAGTCTTACGAAGCTGGTCCAGGAAGGCCGAGTGACTAAGGATCAGGTTGACGAGGCAGTGCGCCGCATTCTGGAAGCAAAGTTCAAGCTTGGTCTGTTCGAGAATCCTTACGTTGACGAAACACGTGTAGCGACGATTCACAACGATCCCGAACACAGGCGACTGGCGCGTGTGGCCGCACAGCGTTCGATGGTGTTGCTGCGAAATGAAGGCAACCTCCTCCCGCTCGACAAACGCGATTCGAAAGTCTCGTCTGTTGCAGTCATTGGACCGTTGGCAGATTCGAAGCGCGACATCCGAGGCTCGTGGAGTTTCGTTGACGATGTGAAGAGCGCAGTAACCGTGCTGGAAGGAATTCGCGCGAAGGTCGGGCCGTCAGTAAAGGTGGAGTATGCAGCCGGTGTCGACATTGCGCGCGCCTTTCAGTCGCCGTTCGCGATATTGCAGGGTGCGCGGCCGGCGGCCTGGAGCGAGGCGCAGAAGCAGGCAGAGTTTGAGAAAGCCGTGTCGCTCGCGCGCTCGTCGGACGTCGTTATCCTCGTGCTTGGTCAACATGAAGAGATGAGCGGCGAGGCTGCGTCCCAGTCAACACTCGATCTACCCGGCCGGCAGGTTGAGCTACTCAAAACGATCGCTGGTCTCGGGAAACCAGTGGTGCTAGTGCTCATTAATGGCCGTCCACTCGAGATCTCATGGGCCGCCGCCAACGTCTCTGCGATTCTCGAGGCGTGGCATCCGGGTAGCGAAGGTGGAAACGCCGTTGCCGACATTCTCTACGGCGATGCGACACCCGGAGGCAAACTCCCTGTGACGTGGCCACGGAGCGCAGGGCAGATCCCAATCTATTACGCACACAACATCACGCAAGAACCGGAAACTAAGAAAAACTTTACCTCACGTTACTGGGACATTCCGACGTCACCGCTTTATCCGTTCGGTTATGGTCTAAGTTACACGACCTTCAGCTTCTCGAACCTGCGCGTGAGCAAACCGGAAGTGAAGCTGGGCGAGAGCACAGAGGTGTTGGTGGACGTAGAGAACACAGGCCGTCGAGCTGGTGACGAAGTCGCACAGCTCTACATTCACCAGCGTTTCGGAATCGCCTCACGTCCGGTGCGCGAGCTCAAAGGCTTCGAGCGCATCACGCTTGGACCAGGCGAAAAGAAAACCGTTCGTTTCACGTTGGGTAAGTCGGAACTGACCTATTGGAGCGCCGCGGCGAAAGCCTGGGTGCAGGAACCCGCGGTGTTTGACGTGTGGGTCGGTGCAGATGCAACTGCTACGTTGGTGACGACGCTAAGAGTGGTCGCGCGGTAAGTTAAACGTCACTGCTGCGGCATTGCACGAAAGTCCTAAATCCCGCCCACTGCCGTGGGCGGATTCGTTCAAGTCCTATCTATACAAAAGTCACTGATAAGTTTGAATCCCGCCAACGGAAGTTGGCGGATTCGTTCAAGTCCTATCTATATAAAAGTCACTGATGAGTTTTGAATCCCGCCAACGGAAGTTGGCGGATCGTTCAAGTCCTATCTATATAAAAGTCACTGATGAGTTTTGAATCCCGCCAACGGAAGTTGGCGGATCGTTCAAGTCCTCACTATTCATCGAACAGCATAAATAGTAAGGACCTGAAGTATCCGCCCACTGCCGTGGAGCGGGATTAAAAATTGATTTAGGAGATGCAATTATAGAAAGGACTTGAACGAATCCGCCCACTGCCGTGGGCGGGATTTCGGACTTTGTGCAAGAAAGCTTCCAGATCTCTCGCGAGCTCTGCGGCGAAGTAGTCCAGCCGCGCCATCGCGTCGTCGCAGTCGACAGCTCCAAACGAATCGATCTTACGGGCCGGGTCACTAACGGGTTGAAAGCCCATTACCAACAGAAAATTCGCCAACAATGAGCCGATCAAAAGAATCTTCGGAAGCATTGCCTTCATGCTGTGTCCAACTTTTTGCGATAACGGATCAGCGCAGCCAAGGTGAAAATGATCGCGCCAGCCACGAACAGAATAACCCAGTGTTGTCTAAACGGGATCCGGAACATTCTGAAGCTCAGATGAGCGGTGTTCAGCCGGTACTCTTCAACGATGATCGATCCAAAGATCCCGCTTAGCACTCCCACCAGACTAACACCGCCTGCCATAGTCAGAGCCATCACCCAGAACCCGGGTTCGCCCGGCGGAAATCGTTTCCGGATGCGGCCCGCAAGCAGATATGCCGCCACGACGTAAATAGACGCAAAGCCAAGAATCACTGCTGCATCCACCACGACGTCTCTCTCGCGGCTGTATTGACGAGCGGTAGCGACGTCAACGCTGTGAGTCTTCGCGAGACCGGTGAAAAGCGTCTCCATGCATTCCTGACATCGCTGGTCCCACTCCGTGCGATGTCCAAAACGCTGATCGGCCCAGCGTATCGCCATGTCTTCGGCAGTCACAGCGTCGAAGCGAAGGTGACGTCGATCCGCGGACGTGGCAAGGTTCAACGTACGACTATCAGATTCGATCCATTCACAGTTCGGGCTGATGGCATGATCGCCGGGTCGAGCACAGCCGCTGAACGTTGTAATGACGATGACAAGGAGGAGCAGGCGCGTCATAGCAGTTTGACACCCGACACACTCCGAAAGTTCCCTCGGCTCGACGCTACGAGCCCTTCATCATCTGGTCGCGCTTGGCTTTGAATTCTGAACCTGCTTTCCATTCCGGAAACTTGTCGCCCTGCGCAACTCGATATCCAATCATCGTCAGCAACTGCGCGTCATCAACTGCGCCCGTGAGATCCCAGTCAGGTTTAACCTCGTCAGAAACTTTGTGGTAGTCCTTCTCTGTATATTCGTCCCGCTTCTGCTTTCCGTACGCCGGATCTTTCCCTTCGTAGTTGGTACCTGCATCTGTGTAGAGCGCAGGCACTCCCTGTTTCGCAAATTCAAAATGATCTGAGCGGTAGTAAAAGCCTTTCTCTGATTCCGGATCGGGGTTAACTACTCGCCCTTGTGAACTGGCAGCTTCACGCAACAAATCGATCAAGGTACTGTTGTCGTCACCGACCATCGTGATGTCCTTTGTCCTGCCCCACTGATTAACGCCGTCCATGTTGATGTTCGCGAGCGTTTTGTTTAGCGGATAGAGAGGATTCTCAGCGTAATACTTTGCACCGAGTAACCCTTTCTCTTCGGCTGTTACAGAGAGAAACAAAATGGATCGTTTTGGAGGTTTGGCGAGCTTCGTGAATGCTTCGGCAATTTCGAGCAATGCGGCAGTGCCAGAGGCATTGTCGATTGCGCCATTGTAAATCTGATCGCCGGCCAGTTTCGGATCGCGTCCGAGGTGATCCCAGTGTGCCGTGTAGATTACGTACTCGTTCTTCAGCGCCGGATCGGATCCCTCGAGTTTCGCGAGAACGTTATTTGAATTGATTTCTCGTAGCGTGTTTTTAACCGTGATATTTGCTTTCGCATTGAGAGGAACGGGCTTGAAGTCTTTCGAGAGGGCAGCCTTTTTCAGCGCGTCGAAGTTCTGGCCACTGGCGGTGAACAACTCTTTCGCACGGTCGGTCGTGATCCATGATTCCACCGCTGCCCGTCCCATATTCTTGTCGGGCGTTTGAATGTCGAAGTTCTCACGCGACCAACTCCCGGAAACAACTTCATAGGGATAACCGGCCGTTGCGGTCTCATGAATGATCACTGCAGCCGCCGCGCCCTTTTCCGCTGCAATCTCGTATTTGTAGGTCCAACGGCCGTAGTACGTCATTGCTTTGCCCTTGAATATCTTGTCGTCCAACTTCCCCGGATCGTTCGGATCAGGAACTTGCGGATCGTTGATCAGCATCACGATCGTTTTGCCGCGCACGTCCAACCCTTTGTAGTCATCCCAGCCATACTCCGGCGCGACTACGCCATAACCAACAAAGACCATATCGGAATTCTCAACCTTTGATTCGGGAACGAACCGGCGTGAAACCGCGACGTAGTCTTGTGGAAACTTTAAATTCAGTTGCTTGCCACCGGCAGTGAAGGAAGCAGTTGGGTCGGCCGTGAATCCGACCAGCGGAACCTTCTGAACATACGTGCCATCCGGATTCCCGGGCTTCAGGCCGAGGCGTTGATACTGTTCGGTTAGGTACTTGACAGTGAGTTCCTCACCCTTTGTTCCCGGACCACGCCCTTCGTACTCATCCGCAGACAGCACTTTGGTGTGTTGCAGGATGTCGTTTGCGGTGATTGAGTCAAAGGCCGGCTTCAACTCCGTCGCAACTGAGCTGTTGTTGGCAGTACCGGAGTTCGTGTTCAGATTGGTTGGCGCGGTTGTACACGCGAGTGCGAAACTGAGCACCGCTGCGCACGACACCATCGCCTGGATTCGCTTCTTCATTGTGATGGCCCCTCGATGTTGGATTTGATGAGATGTTTCTAAGCCGAAACGTGGAGACAAGTCAAACTCACCGCCTTAAATAAAGTCGAGGCCACACGCGTACGGGTGGCCTCGTCTTTCGATCGTTTAAGGAGTAGCCCCCTACCGTGGGCATCACCGTCTCCCTTTGCGAGCCCACGATAGTTCCTCAAACGACCAAGTCACAAATACATTTTGGATTTAGGGGTGGCTGTTCCTCCTTAAAGTTAGGGCGACTTCAAAGTGATCTTCCCCGGTGGATTTGCGTTGCCTGCAAAGTGCCGCGTTTGAGTTCGAGGAGACGAGTCAAATCTAGTCTCGGTGTTCTGTTTGCCGCATTAGAATTGTGATTTCCGGTGAGTTTATGGGACGGACATGAAGCAGGCGGGATGAACGGCAGGTGATCAGGGTGCTTTGTTCAGTCGCTCGTTCAATCGTTCGCGATAGCGACGGCTCATGATGAGTCGAGTGCCGTCGCGCATGATGACAACGTACTCACCCTTCGCCCACGGTTGCACTTCTTTGACGCGATCGAGGTTCACGATCGTCGAGCGATGTATACGCATAAAACTGACCGGATCAAGTTTCGATTCCATTCCAGTCATGGTTTCGCGCATTAGGTGAGAATCACGGCCGACCTGGAGGCGCACATAATTTCCCACCGTAGACATCCAGTCAATTTCTTCGACCCGGAGAAACACTACTCGGCCGCCGGATTTGATGATAAAGCGGTCGGGTATTTTCTGTTCACGGCGCAAATCGTCTAACAACGACAGAAGCTGATTGTTGACGTTGCCATTCTTCAGTCCTCTAATCATCGCCTTGGCGCGTTCGAGAGTCTTTTGAAAGCGTCTCCGGTCGAATGGTTTCAGCAGATAGTCGAGAGCGTTTACCTCGAAGGCTTTCAACGCATACTGATCGTAGGCAGTTACGAAGATCACTGTGGGCATTTGTTCGGCGCTGATAGTTTTGATCACTTCAAAACCATCCATCGCCGGCATTTGGACGTCGAGGAAAACGAGATCGGGATTCAACTCGCTAATGGAAGTAACTGCTTTGTACCCATCCGAGCATTCGCCAATCACCTCGACGCTCTGGTCGTGCGCCAGCAAACTTTTTATTCTTCTGCGGGCGAGCGGTTCATCATCGACGATTAGGGCTCGAATCTTCGATGGGTTAGCGTCACGCATGGCTTTGCATCAAAAGGAGGATCCCACGCTTGGATCGGGTCAGTACAGGGAGCGGTAGCGACCTGGTCGAACCATAGGAGTTATGAATTATTAGGAAATGTCGCATGCTGATCACTGACCAGGTCGCTACCGCTTCCTGTACTGACCCCGATCCAAGAACGATTTCGGACTCTTGAGGCGAAGCCGTCACGCATAAACTTTTGAGTTGCCAGACGTAGTCTTAAACGGAATGCTTAGACTCACGACTAGTCCGCCACCATCAGCATGACGGAGTTTGAGGCCGTGTTCATCTCCGTAAAGATTACTAACGCGGGCACGTGTGTTGGTCAAGCCCACTCGTTCTTTCGGTGGCGTGTCACCAGAGAGTCCCGGACCGTCATCCTCCACCTCGAGTCGCAAAAGGGAATTATCGCGCCACGCCTTGATCTTGATGCAGCCGCCTTCAGGCCGCGGCGCTACGCCGTGCCGAACCGAATTCTCAACCAGCGGTTGCAAGATCATACTCGGCACTAAGCCATCCAGCGTTTCGGGCTCAATTGCCATTTCGATCTTGAGACGATCCTGAAATCGTGTTTGCTCGATGTCGAGATAGTGCCCGAGAAACTCGAGCTCTTTTTTGAACGGCACTTCCTGTAGACCTGCTGTCTCGAGAGTCATTCGCAGGAGATCGCCTAATCGCGAGACCATCTCCTCGGCTTCGTCAGGCGATTCGCGTATCAGGGCCGAGATCGCATTCAGCGTGTTGAAGAGGAAGTGAGGATGAAGCTGCATCTTTAAGACCTGAAGCTGTGCCTGGGCCAACTGCGCCTCGAGTTGCGAAGCTCTGAGTTCACGTTCCTGCAGTTTGTGATAGTAATCATGAGCATGTTCTATAACGATCACGCCCCAATAGAACATCACGTTTGACGGAGTAAAGTTGAGGACCAGAAGAAAATATCGACTCCAAAATGGTCTAATCTGTAAGTACCAGCCGAAGGGAATGGAAATGACGGTAAAAAGCAAGACTTGAAGTAATAGAAAGACTACGCAGGCGAGAAAATGGATAGTGAAACTTTTGAATCGTTGCCCGCTCTCAATACGAAAGGACTTACTCAACCAGATGGCCAAAGGCGTTAAGCCAAGCCAGAGATAAGCAAAAACCAGTTCGCCGAGGACAGTATCCCAGCCATCTGAAACTCGGTGTACCCTGACGGCTTGAATCATCGGCGGACCACTGAACAAGAGTGCAAGGAAGGTCCAGCCACCGAAGATCAGTGCCCACTTGTTGAGGGTCTGGCGCGTGGTCGTATTGGTTGACATACGAGATCCGGATCGGCCGTCTGAGACTTTGAAAAGGGTTCTGGCCGTCGAGAATTTTAAGTCAAATTAGCATTAGCGGATATGTACCACAGCAGAATTGTGATTTTCAGCATTTTCCAGGGACGAACACGCCGAATCGCAGGATGGAAATGCGTGGGCTGTGCCTCAAAAGATGAATCCACTTGGATACGGTCAGTACCGTCCGCAGTAGCGGATGGGTACGCCGTAGGCTTCAACAAGGCTGCGCATGCACCCATCCGCTACCGCGGACGGTACTGACCGTGTCCAAGTACGACCCCCAAATTTTGGCTGTCACTTAGTTGAATACCCGGATTAATGAGAGTATAGTTCGCCCACCCGACGGTTTATTTCACACGCCAGCCCAGCCGGCCTACCTCGATGCCGGACAATTCACCCTCCCAAAAACGACAACCCTTACGAAAGGAGCACTTCAGTGATTAAGATCCATCGCATTATTAGAGGAACAGTTCTGCTGGCTGTGTTTGGGTTCATGCTGATTGTCTGGGCTTACGGCACGCCCGCATCTCCACCGGCGCAAGCCAGTACGGATTCCGTAAGAGCTGTGAAACTTCGATTCACCTTCGCGGCTGGCGACTCGGCTAACGTAACCGAGTTCAATGGCGGCACAATCAAGGTGGAAAAGGACGGAGAAAAACTGACAATCACTCCTTACATTCGCGACCATGGTCAGGTCGAACTACGCGTATTTCAAGCAGTTCAGCGCGAAGGCAAGGAGACGATGGAAGCGGTAGATACGCTGCTGATTGATAAGAACTCGACGAAACTCACTCGAGGCAATCTGCCATTTAGCGTCCAGGTTCTCGACGCTGATAAGAAGTTGCCGGCAGCAGCATTCGCCTTTCCGCCCAGGACCTGTTGCGCTACGACTTGCGCCGGTACGCAGGTCTGCGGTGTGTGCGTCTGCACTGACTGCGGGCGTTGCGGGCCAGGCTGGTGCGACTGCGCAGCACCGTGATAACAACGTTAGTAGCACAGGAGGCAGACGGATTGATCTGCCTCCTGCTCATCAACCGTTTACATCACGTCGCGTCGTACAAATTCCCAACAACCGGCGAGCGTTGCGACGATGCCGCCAGCAATGCCCAGCACGATTGCGGCTTTGAACCTGCCGTCGATAAAGAGATTCATCGGCAACAACCACGGATAGTACTTGCCCACTGACGCGCTCGCGGCGAAGAGCGCAAAGAATGTTCCGCCAATACCGGCGCCGAGTGGAATAGGAAACCCGGACCAGCGCGTACTGATCCACGTATGGATCGCGATGATTAACCAACCCGCTGCCCAAACCAGCAAGGTGTATTTTGCAAACCAGCCCCACGGAATCGGACCGGCATTTGCGAGTTCAGGACGCAAATGAACGGCAACGATGCCGACGACTATTGTCAGTAGCGAAAGAATCAAAGTGCTGATGAAGATCAAGACCTGGGCCACTACCACCTTCGAGACGTATACAGCGTGACGCGGAATCGGAAGCGCGAAGATGTGTTTCCACTGGCGGTCGCTGTGTTCGATGCCGTTGAGCAGCGCCGTTTCCAGAGCGATCAGCAGCGGCATCATGAATACCGCCCAGATCTGGAGTGAGTTTGTACCGAGCGTGTGCCAGAGATCAAAGCTCGCAGGGAATTTCTTTGTGCGCCAAACGATGAAGAACTGAAGCAGCGCTACCAGCAAAGGCAGAACAAAGATCACGCGGAAAGCCAGCGTGCGTTTCAGTTTCAGGAGTTCAGCGTGTAACGCCCTCAACAACGACATCATGCAGTCCTCGCTGCGGCAGCCTGGCCACGTGTCAGGGTTAGAAAGATGTCTTCGAGCGAAACCTGTGCGAGGGCAAGATGAAAGACCTCGAGACGATGATCGACGAGCAAGCTATTTATGCGCACCGCATCCTCTGACGAACGGGCGGCAACCGTGAGCAACTCGCCGGCACGTCTCTGCACGGTCCAACCAGCACGTTCCAAACAATCGATTGCCTCGTCGAGTTGCTTCACGCCCACAGTGAGCTCCGTTTGCTGCTTCGCCTGAAGTTCTGCAAGCGTGCCCTGGAATAAGAGGTGGCCTTCATGAATGATTCCGATGTGACTCGCGATCTGTTCCACCTCACTTAAGAGGTGGCTTGAGAGGAAAACCGTGATACCCGATTCGCGCGGCAAACGGCGAATCAGATCGCGCATTTCATGAATACCGGCTGGGTCTAACCCGTTGGTTGGTTCATCCAGTACCAGCAGTTCGGGTTTGTTGAGCAGCGCGAGAGCGAGGCCGAGACGCTGGCGCATGCCCAGTGAATATTCGCGTACGCGACGGTTTGCGTCCTTCGTCAGGCCGACTGTATCGAGTGCGAGATCGATGAGCGTGCGCGCAGCGCCAAGCAAACGGCGCGTAACTTCGAGGTTTTCTCTGCCGGTCAGGTGAGGATAAAGCGAAGGCGTCTCCACCAATGCTCCGACGCGTCTCATCAACGAATAACGATTCGCCACGAGCGGTTGTCCAAACAAGAAGACTTCGCCGGCGTTTGGTTTAATCAGACCGAGGAGCATGCGGATCGCCGTAGTCTTACCCGCGCCGTTTGGTCCAAGAAAGCCGTAGACGCCGGCCGCCGGAACCGACAAGTTCAACGAGTCGACGGCGAGTTGTACTCCGAAGCGGCGCGTCAGCCCGCGAGTTTCAATCAGTGGGTTCTCAGTAGTCACTGGAGAATAAACGCGGAATCATCGCGAGTAATTAACAGCGGCCGAAAGTATTTGAACTCTTTTCTGTGACCCGTCTGTGTTCTCTGTGACTCTGAGAGTAGTGCATCAGTTTGAATTACGCCGAAGGCGTTCGCTAATTTCAGCCCAGGATTGGAGCGCCGCGAGTGGCTTACGATATGCACCAAACGTCCTGAATCCCGCCCACGGCAGTGGGCGGATTTGTTCAAGTCCTTTCTAAAAACTCATTCGTAAACCCACGTTCTAATCCCGCTCACGGTAGTGGGCGGATACTTCAAGTCCTAACTATTTATTTGTTCGATGAATAGGTCGGACTTGAACGATCCGCCCACTGCCGTGGGCGGGATTCAACCGTGTTGGTGTGCGGGGTTTATAGAAAGGACTTGAACGATCCGCCCACTCCCGTGGGCGGGATTTGCAAACCCAGTTATTGAGAAAACGCCTACAACAAAACACCTACAAACAAAAGACCCTCACTAGTACACCACACCATCATTAATAATGACGCCCTTCAAGTAGAGGGGGATTGAGGAAGATAACGCTCTTTAATTATATTCAAATGACGCAATTCATGTCCGGCGATGTGGTAAGCGGCGGCCCTGACGCTCATCACATTTCCACTAGCAACGCCCGATCGGGTCAATACGCGATCGTCGAAACTGTTGAATAAAGCGATGGTTGATCTGCGGACGGCGGCAAATTCTTCGAGGAGATCGTCGAGGGACCTCTCATTTGCGCCGGATTCAAGGGCGTAATCGTCCTGCTCGAACCCGGGGAGCTCCGTTTGGTCATTGCGGGCGAAGCGCAAGGCTCTGTATGCGTAAATCCGTTCGTCATCAATGAGGTGTGCAAGGATCTCTTTGATGGTCCACTTATCGTCCGCATAGCGATACACGAGTTTCTCTTCGGGCACGGCGCGCATGAAATCGGTCGTCGCTCGTAAGTTATCCTCGAGATGCTTCAGGATGAGGCCGTCATCCGGCAACAATCCGATGTACATAATTGTATAAGGCGCATACTCGTGCGGTTCGGGCTTGGGAATTGTTTTCACGGGTCTGTTTCCTTTTGTTCCGTAACGACTTTCAGACCATAATAGCGGCATATGGCTCGTGGCTGGGAAAGCAAGGCGATTGCGGATCAAATCGAGGAAGAGGAATCACGCCAGCAGCAAGCCTCCAAAGTTGAGGCTACACCAGAACAACGAGTGCTCAAGGAGCGGCTCGAATCGCTGAAGCTGTCCAGGTCGAGACTACTTCAACAACTCGAGCGCGCCACACATCCGGCCCATCGCAACGTTCTGCTCAACGGGCTGAAGGCGGTCGAGAAAGAGATCGAAGAAGTTCTGCTGAATAACGGCTAAGACCCAACATTGTGGGAAAACGACTGCCGGATTATTCTAGGGCCGATTTTCCGCCCGGAGCTCAATTTAAGGAGTCTTGGATCATGTCTCACCGAAAGTTGCTCGTCACTTTACTCACTTTACTCTTTCTCTCAGTAGCCTTCGCCTCCCCAATTCAGGCCCAAACCGAGGGGACCGCTGACTTGAAACGGCAAGCCAGCGCATTATTGAAAGAGAACAATTACACCGAAGCCTTGCCTCTACTCGAAAAAATCGCAGCCGCCGAGCCAAACGACGGCGAAACCCAGTTTTACCTCGCTTTTGCACTGCTCGGTCAGGGACACAACACGAAAGACGGCGCGACCCGAAAAGCGCTTCGCGTTCGCGCGCGGCAAGCATTCGTCAAAGCAAAGTCGTTGAATTATCCGGAGCCAAAACTCGACGCGCTGATACTTAGTTTGCCTGAAGACGGCTCTGACGCGCCGGGCTTTACGTCAAACAGCGAGGCGAATCACTTAATGGAAGAAGGCGAGGCGCTCTTCTCCCAGGGAAAGTCTGACGAAGCGCTGAAGAAATACCAGGCGGCGCTACAACTCGATCCAAAGCTCTATCATGCAGCGCTCTTTTGCGGCGACATCTACTTGCAGAAAGCGGACTACCCAAACGCTGAGGTCTGGTATCAAAAAGCAATCGCCATCGATCCGAATAAAGAAACTGCCTACCGCTATTCGGCAACGCCTTTGATGAAGCAACGCAAAACCGACGAGGCCCGCGACCGCTATATCGAAGCATTCATAGTTGAGCCATACAATCGTTTTGCGCGCGGCGGTTTGGTCCAGTGGGCTCAGGCAACACAAACCCAACTCGCTCATCCGGATATTGCTATTCCCACGGATGTGACTTTCGACGAAAAAGGAGACGCCAAGATCAACCTGGATGCCGGGGCTCTGCTAGGCGGCAAAGACGACGGCTCCTTCGCGTGGATCTCTTACGGAGCTACTCGTTCAACCTGGCGAAAGGAAAAGTTTGCGAAGACATTTCCGAACGAGAAAACCTATCGTCATAGTTTGGCTGAAGAGGCAGATGCGTTGCGCAGCGTCATCTCAGTAGCAACAGCTGACAAGAAAGAAAAGAAACTTAGTCCCTCGCTCATGAGACTCAAGAAGCTGGATGACGAAGGTCTGCTCGAGTCTTATATTCTGCTTGCGCGACCGGATGACGGCATTGCGCAGGACCACGCGGCGTATCTCAAACAGAACCGAGATAAGCTGCGTCGTTATATGGTGCAGTATGTCGTGACAGGTGGAGGAAATTAGCGAGCGTGAATCTTAACTCCGGCGTACGCGATACGAAGTGATGATGGGACGATAACCAGGCTGCGCGATCCATAACTCCATGGTCCGCGCTGGTCGATATCCTCCATCAACACTCTTTATTCGCGATGGTTCGAGGTGAAATTCTTTGATTAAGAAGTTTCGCTCGGTTCGCAACATGCGTTTCGTCGCTTGACGATGGTCGCGTTTAGCGTCGCGAAACGCGACGAGATAGCCGACGAGCTTAGGATTCTTCAAGAGGGTTTCGCCGAAAGCTTCTAAATAGCCGATTAGATTTGCCGGCGCGACGGGCCAATAGCTGAGATCATTTGGATCCTCACCAATCTGATAATAATGGTCGTCGAATTTATACACTGAAGGCTGGTAGGAATTGTCGTATGCGTCTTCGCGCGCTTTTGGTGCTGAGTTCGGCGGAACAATCCACAGTTCTTGCGAAAGACTCGAAGCAACCCCACCGTCCACGGTAACTATGCGTTCGGAAGGCAGACCGTGCGCTGTTAGATAAGACTTCATTTGGTGAGCATATCTGTTACTGAGCCCCGGTAAGTCGCGCTTGGTTCGATAAACGATCAGAAAAGCTTTCGAACTCGGTTCATAGGAAAGCACCACGGCAAGAGCATCGAGTCGTGCGATTAGATCGGACGCCTGGATGTCGCCGAACTCATCGAATTTGCGAGCGGTCGCATTCGATGTTTGCGCTAGTGTGAGTGAACTCGCGAGCGACGCCACACAAAACAGGAGCAAAAGTTTAACAAGCATAGGAATTCGACTTTTGTTTTAGCAAGGACCAATATCTCTTAAAAACCACCAAAGTATACCGATCAACACCAGCCACAAAGAAGCACAAAAGGCACAAGACCTCCGCTGGTCTTGTGCCTTTTGAAACGTTAGAGCAAAGTGCGTTAGTGAATACCGATTCTCGAAATCGTATTCTGATTCCTGTTCGATACCCAGATACTCTTCCCATCAAACACTACGGCTTCAGGCTGAATGCCCACGGGAAATGTATCGAGCAGCGTCCCATCGCTGGCAAGTAACTTCGAAACGGTACCACTCCCCGTGTTCGCAACCCAGATGTTGTCTCCATCAAAAGCGATGCCGTGTGGGTTCAGACCAGCTGCATAGACGCCGATCACCGTTCCGTCGCTTGGCCTGAGTTTCCACACGCTGCCGCCGACATTGAACATCGTCACCCAGATGTTCTTTCCATCAAAAGCAATTTCTCTCGGCCCATCGCCAACTTCGTAAGTTCCAAGCACCACACCGTCAGAAGCGCGAATCTTCGAGACTGTGTCATTAGCGGAATTAGCAACCCACATGTTGGCGCCGTCGAAGGTTATTCCAAACGGTTGAGCCGCCGGGATAATTCCGATCGTGGTGCCGTCAGGCCGTAATCTCGTCACTCGATTGCCGGTGAAATTCGCAACCCAGATGTTGGTTCCGTCAAAAGCGAGCCGGCTGGCGCTTCCTGCAGTCGGGAATGTTCCCAGGTTCGTCCCGTCGCTGGCGCGCAGCTTTGTGACATTGCCGGAAAGAGTCGACACCCAGATGTTGGTTCCATCGAAGGCAAGACCTGCCGGTCCATTAGCAGTGGGGAAGGTGCCGAGTACAACACCATCGCTGGCGCGAAGCTTTATTACTCTGTTCAAGGAAAGATTTGCAATCCAAATGTTCTCTCCGTCGAAAGCAGTGCCGAATGCGTTGCCCGGCAAATTGATGGTCGCACTGTTGGGCCGGATAAGATCCCAGCGAAGCATCCCAACGAGTAATGGATCAAACTGCGACCCGGACAGACCGCGAGCTCCGGTTGCGCCGGTGTCGCCTTTATCACCTTTGTCGCCCTTATCGCCCTTATCGCCTTGAGGACCGGTTGCGCCGGGAGCACCGGGCGAACCTTGTAGGCCTTGTAGACCTTGTGGGCCTTGTGGTCCCTCTGCTCCTTGTGGTCCGGCAGCGCCGGTCGCGCCTTGCGGTCCTTCTGGTCCCTGCGGTCCAGCTGCGCCTGTCGCACCCTGAGGACCCTGTGATCCTTCGGGTCCCTGCGGGCCTGCCGGGCCCTGTGGTCCTTGTGGGCCGGCGGTTTTATTCAACGTCACGATCAACTCAGGCTCATGACTCGTCTGCGGATTCTCCTTGCTGTCAAATGCGACGGAGGTGCCTGTGCCCGCCACGAGCGCAAGACCGTTGTTCCCCGAGCTATTGAGCCAATCGCGCACCGCACTCGTTACATCAACTAACAGATACTGGCCCTTCTTGTTCGCATCGATGTTGACCCCACTGAACACTAGATTACTGAGGGCCGGCGCATTGCGCGCTGTGATCGTCTTCTCGCTCCAGTTGTCTGCGAGCTCGACTACGTCAATCGTTCCCGGAACGGAAACGTTTCCGACGTAAAGTTTCAGCGTCGCCTTCGCGACATCTGAAGCCTGCGTGTCAGGTGGGAGTACGGGAGAGATTTTGAATTTCAGATAAATCGTATTAGTTGCAGATACAGTCAGACTCGGGTTTGTGCCGTAGTTTGTATCGAGATCTTTCGGCAGCGTACTGGTATGAGCATCGTCGCTCAGAACACTCTGGGCCATGGTTAAGCCTGACAGGCAGACTACCAATAGCAGAGTACCGACCATGGTTTTGAATATTTGAAAAATAGCGGGTTTCATGTTTCTCCTCTTCGTCTGGGCCAATTGAGTGGCAGACACACGTCCACCCTCACAAACTTCTGTTTGTGTCTCAGTGGTTTAGCGGCGCGCACAAACTTCCGAGCCGGCAATTCCCACGCTCGTCTTTAAGTGGTTAGGAAATGAGTTTCATCACGTGACGGAAGAAGATTTATTGACTCGCGGATGACACGTTTGGCAGACCACCTCCAATCGAATAAGGCTGCGCACCCACCCGCTACCGCGAGGTGGTTCTGACTGTGTCCAAGAATGTTTCCTGGATGTGACGGTTGGAGTTAAGAATCGCACTTGGACCGGGTCAGTACAGGGAGCGGTAGCGACCTGGTCGACGATGGAGTCAAAGGTCATAAGAATATCGCATGCTGATCACTGACCAGGTCGCTACCGCTCCCTG
>Ga0105238_10002415_pt1 | contig 18742 bp, 14 predicted proteins | sample KBSC34metaG_FD_81526 | JGI IMG/M metagenome (GOLD analysis project Ga0105238, IMG submission 81526) | Corn rhizosphere microbial communities from Kellogg Biological Station, Michigan, USA - KBS C3-4 metaG | ecosystem: Host-associated > Plants > Roots > Rhizosphere > Soil | place: Michigan, USA... | reverse complement strand
GGCGTCGGCATGATCTTCGGCCTCGTGATCTTTCTGCTTTTCGGTAGCTGGCTCTCGCATGTCGGTAGCCGGACTAAGAAAAAGACAGTCGAGAAAACAAGTGACGCCGCGGCGAGTGCGCCGTTGACATCATCCGACTGGAAACGCATCGCTGCGATCGTGATCTTCTTCTTGTTTACGATCCTGTTCTGGGGTGCGTACGAGCAGAAGGGCGCGAGTCTCAATTTGTTTGCGAAGGAACTGGTGCGTACGGAAGTTTTCGGCGTCGCATTCCCGTCGAGCTACTTGCAATCGTGTACGCCGTTCTTTGTCATCGTGCTGGTGCCAGTGTTCGCAACCTTGTGGGTGAAGCTGGGCAAGCGGCAACCGTCGAGTCCGGTCAAGTTTACGCTCGGACTGTTGTTCATCGGTGCTGCTTATCTGTTGATGATTCCTGCGTGTATGTTGACGGCGAGCGGGAGGATCAGTCCGTTATGGCTCGTTGGTCTTTACTTCCTCGAAGTTTGCGGCGAGATGTGTTTGAGCCCGGTGGGACTGAGTACGGTTACTAAACTCGCGCCGGTGAAGCTCGTGGGGATCATGATGGGCGTTTGGTTTCTCGCGTCGTCGTTTGGAAGCAAGCTGGCGGGTTACTTGTCAGGTTTCTTCGTGGCAAACAATTCGTGGCAGCTAGTGAAGTTGTATGGTGGGATTGCGGCGGGATTGTTGGTCGCTGCAGTGATCCTGGCATTCCTGACTCCAACCGTGAAACGATTGATGGGCAACGTTAGTTAACGAACAACTGTAGGGTGGCCCTCCGTGGCCACCCGTTTTCAACCACCGCCTATCTCTGAAGAAAGGGCGGCCACGGAGGGCCGCCCCTACAGTTGTTTCCGTGTTTACAAAAGCAATTGTCAAACATCCATCTGTCACTTTCGCTTCTGGCGTGACTACTGCGGAGTTAGGGAAACCTGATTTTGGAGAAGCGTTACGACAACATCAGGCATACTGCGAAGCGCTCGAATCGTGCGGCCTCGAGCTCATCCGCTTAGCGCCGGATGATAAATATCCCGACTCGACCTTCGTCGAAGACACTGCTCTTTTGACTGCTCGTGGGGTTGTACTTACGCGGCCTGGAGCCGATAGCCGGCGTGGTGAGGTTGAGTTGATGGCGCCGGTCCTGCGCAAGTACTTCCGTCAAGTTTATTCGATCGAAGAACCCGGAACAGTCGACGCGGGCGATGTTTGCGAAGCCGGGGAACACTTCTTTATCGGCGTCTCGCGTCGTACAAACGAGCACGGAGCTAAGCAACTCGCGGGTTTCTTAAATTCGTTCGGCTACAGTTCCAGTTTGATAGACATTCGCGGTCTGAGTAATATCCTTCATCTGAAGAGCGGAATAGCTTATCTTTCCGGCAAGCGTCTGGTGGTGATCGAGGCGCTTCGGAACGTACCAGAGTTTTCCGGTTACGATCTTATCTGCTTAAACTCAACCGAAGAGTACGCGGCAAATTGCCTGTCACTGAACGGCAGCATTCTAATAGCAAGTGGATTCCCTGGCGTGAAGCGTGAGTTGGAGCTTTTAGGTTATCCGACGATTTCGTTAGACATGTCGGAGTTTCAGAAGATGGACGGCGGTCTGAGTTGTCTTTCATTGAGATTTTAAAACCTTATCAAAGGAGAGCATATGTCGGAGGAAACGTTTGACAAGGCGAAAGCGGTGGAGCTGTTGAACCATATCATGGAGGCGGAGCTCGCGGGGGTTGTGAGATATACGCATTACGCACTCATGATCTTCGGTCACAATCGTATTCCAATCGTGAGCTGGCTACGCAACGAAGCAAACACCTGCCTCTCGCACGCAAACGAAGCCGGCGAGCTGGTCACGCATTTCGGCGAACATCCGTCGCTGAAGATCGGCGCGCTGCTCGAAACGCACAAACACGGCGTCAACGACATACTCATCGAATCTCTCGAAGCTGAAAGAACAGGCCTCGCGCTCTATCGCGAATTGTACGAGCTGGTGCGCGACCGCTCCGTCTTACTCGAAGACTACGCCCGCCGCATGATCGCGGAAGAAGAGCTTCACGTCGGCGAAGTTAACAAGATGCTCAGAAAACCTGGCGACATCAATCAGTTTCAAGCATGACCTGACTTGGCACAGAAACCTCCCGAGCACGAGATCACCCAACTACTCGCTCAATGGCGCGAAGGGAACCAGTCCGCGCTCGATGACTTGTACCCACTGGTCTACGACGAGCTGCACCGGCTCGCGCGTCGCTACATGAGCCGCGAGCGCAAAGGCCACACCTTACAAACCACTGCTTTAATCAACGAAGCTTACGTTCGTCTCGTCGATCAGAAGAACGTCCCGTGGGCCAACCGCTCGCACTTCTTCGCGATCTCGGCGCAGATCATGCGGCGGATTCTGATCGATCATGCGCGGCGTCACCAGTACGCCAAACGCGGCGGCGGCGCGCGACAAGTTTCGCTCGACGAGGCCGCGACAGTTGTACTGCCGGACCAGAGCGGGGAACTGCTGCGTCTCGACGAAGCGCTCAAAAGTCTTGCCGAAATGGATCCGCGTCGCAGTCAGGTGGTCGAGCTGCGATACTTCGGCGGCCTGAACAACGAAGAGATCGCGGGCGTGTTGCGCATTTCCGAAAACACCGTCACTCGCGACTGGAACATGGCGCGCGCCTGGTTGTATCAACAACTCACCGGGAGCGGGGCGAATTGACGCCGGAACGATGGCAACAGATAAGTCGCATTTTCAAATCGGCCATCCTGCTCGATAACGAAGCGCGGGCTGCGTACGTCGCCAGCCAGTGTGGTCGTGATGATTCTTTGCGTGTGGAAGTCGAGAAGCTGATCGATTCACACGGAAAGGCCGATGCTGATGAGTTTATGCACGGCGTGGCCGCCGAAGCCGCCGCGCCGCTATTGACGGACGATGAAGCAAGGCCGGACCTACTTAATAAAGGACAGCAGTTTGGCTCCTACATCATTCTCGACTCACTCGGTTCCGGCGGCATGGGCGAAGTTTATCTCGCGCGCGACACGAGACTCGATCGCACAGTTGCACTGAAAGCACTCTCGCCTGACATCTCACAGGACAAGCGACGCATGCAGCGCTTTCGCCAGGAAGCAAAAGTCGTGTCGTCGCTGAACCAGCCGAACATTCTCACGGTGTTTGAGTTTGGCGAAGTGGATGGACTGAATTTCCTCGCCACTGAGTTTATCGATGGCGAGACGTTGCGAGATCACCTGCACAACAAACGCCTGAAGCTTAGCGAGATAGTCGACATCAGCATCCAGGTGCTGGCCGCGCTCGATGCCGCACACGAAGCACGCATCGTCCATCGCGATATCAAACCCGAAAACGTGATGCTGCGCTGGCGTGATGGCGTGGTGAAAGTGCTGGACTTCGGTCTCGCGAAACTGACCGAGCAAAAATACTCCACTCTCGGACACGATTCCGATCCGGAAGCCATAACCGAATTCCGGACCGCGCCCGGCACGATCATGGGCACCATCAACTACATGTCGCCCGAGCAGGCGCAGGGCGGAGAGATTGACGAGCGCACAGACATCTGGAGCACGGGCGTGATCATGTACGAGATGGTCACGGGAAAGATGCCGTTCCGTGGGAGCACGACGAGTCACACGATCGTGCAGATTCTCGAGAAGCATCCCGTGCCGCTGACGAAGCTTGTGAAAGCGCCGATGGAGTTGGAGCGCATCGTGATGAAAGCGATCGCGAAAAAGCCCCGTGAGCGCTATCAGGCTGCGAAGGACATGTTGGCCGATCTGCGCAGCGTGCAGAAGCGTCTGGAGATGGAGGCGGAGTTTGAGCAAACTTCGCCGCTAATAACGCCGGACGAACCCGGTCTCGCGGCCAAAAAGAAACGAGTGTTGGTGTTCGCGGTAGTGGGAATGTTGTTGGTTACTGCTGCGATCTTTGCAGTCAACATCTGGCGGTCTTCGCGATCGGCGATCAATCCTTCGATAACAACGCCGGCGCCTGTTGAACGCACACTCACCTACTGGATCACGGTGCAGAAGTTCAAAGACAATAACCCTTACCAGGATCCGTTTACACTCGCGGGTGAGATCAACTTCGAAGCCGGCTATCGCATTCGCGTGAACGTTCGCAGCCCGCAACAAGGTTACTTGTACATTCTTAACGAAGGACCGGCATCAGGAGCGCCTGAATACAACATCGTGTTTCCGACACCGAGTGCGAATAAAGGTTCCTCGCTGTTGCAGGCCGGCCAAATAGTTCAAATTCCGGAAAAGTCGTGGTTGAGGTTTGATGCGCAGCAGGGGGTAGAAAAGCTCTGGCTCGTGTTTTCTGAAAACGCTTTGCCGGAGCTCGATTCACTCAAGCAATTCGCCAGCGTTCAGACAGGCGGACTGATCACTGATCCGTTGCGGAACAAGGCGATCAAAGACTATCTTGATACTCAGATCAGCAAACCAGAAGTTGAAAAAGGCGAGTCCCTGACGACTGTTAAGGCCGCTGGTCAGCTCCTCGTCTACGCCATCAAGCTCGAACATCACTAACCGGCTTTCGTCGTGGTGGTTTTTTCACCCAGTTCTCGCGTTCATAATTGAGCACAAAACAAATCCTGTTAGCCCAGAAAGGAGACGTTATGGACCCCAGTTCACATTTACGATTCAAACACATCGAGGGAGATCCGGATGGCGGTGAGTTAAGAGGGTGCTATTTCAAGGAGACCCAACCAGGCAGTGGAGAATTTACCTTACACGCCCCGGACCACTCCGTGATCCCCACCGAGCCTTCACCTATACCAAACAACAGTGCGTTCACTTTCACCACCGTTCATGAATTTACCTGGTCGTTAATCTTTGATTATTCGGAACCCCAAAAATTGCATGGGCACGGAAGCTGGTCGGCCGTACATGCTAAATCCTTCGGCAACAACCGACCTTCCATCGGCAACGACGATCCAGAGAGTGGAACTTTTCAGGCTCAAGGCGGACCAGGCACAGGTACCGATGATGATCTCAGTGCCAGTGCATCAGCGTAACCAGGTAAGCTAATTGAGGTTTCTCTGCGGCTCTCTGCGTATCTCTGCGTTCTCTGCGTCTAAATAGTTCTTTAATGCAGAGTCCTCAGAGATATGCAGAGTGCCGCGGAGGTAACTACAAACCATTGACCTCCGTTTACCAGCGTCATATGATTCGCCCATCCAAACCCTCTCGCATGGTGGTTATTCCAGGCAGTTCTCGCGTTAATAGTTGAGCAGTTAAGTGCCGAATCCACCCGCCACTGAAAGGAGGCGTTATGGCAAATCCAAATCCACATATAAGGATCAGACACTCTACCGGAGGCCCTAGTGGAGAAGACTTGAAGAAGCTCCATTTTCAGGAGACTCCTTCCGATAACAATAAGTTTCATCTCTTCAAGGGCAAGGAACAAATCCACACTGAACCCGACGCGCTGAGCAGCGGCAAAGATTTTGACTTTGCCTACAACGATTTGTGTTGGTCGATAACTCAGTTTTGGATTTCGGAACAAGATGGGAAGTCGACCGGAAATTGGTTGTCCAAGTCTTGCGACGACAACGATGACCCGGAGACCGGAACGTTCCAGGCCCAAGGCGGACCAGGCGTGGAAGTTGAGCTTAAGGCCACCGCGTCTGGTGGAGTGAAGTAATTTGAGATTTCTCTGTGCAATCTCTGTGTCCTCTGTGTCTCTGTGGTTGTATTAACTGAAATCACCACAGAGACACAGAGAACACAGAGGTTGCACAGAGAAGCAGTCCGTCATGACGAACAAGATCAAAAAGCATTTGTTACTTATTTTGGTTCCGATGCTGGCGTGTGTAGCGGTCGCGCAGACACCGAAGGACCTTGGCGCACTGTCAGATGGCGAGCACGAGTTGAAGGGTGGCGAAACAAACTCATTCCATGTTTCGCTTAGCTCCAACCAATACTTTTACGCCCTCGTCGAGCAGATTGACATCGATGTGACCACGGCTGTTTTTGCTTCGGACGGCAAACAACTTACCGAAAGCAACAGTCCCAACGACAGGTGGGGCGCCGAGCCCGTTCTGTTCATCGCGCCAGTGTCGGGTGAATTCCGCGTCGATATCCGAGCGTCAAACAGCAAGGCTCAACCCGGTCGTTACCGGATCAAGATCATTGCCCAGCGCGAAGCCACCAGCGTCGACAAAGATCACGCATTGGCCCAGGCGTTATTTGACGAAGCGAGAAAGCTACGACTTCAGCCGACGCCAGCTTCCAGGCGCGCAGCCATTGAAAAATGTCAGCAGGCCCTGCCGCTCTTCGAAGCAGCGGGAGATACCTACCGGCGCGCACTTACGTTACTCGGGATCGGGATTGCTTATTACCAGCTAAATGAGTACCGATCCGCGCTCACTTACTTTGATCAAACACTTTCCCTCGCCCAGACTCTCGGAGATCGAAGACTCGAAGCCGGAACGGAAACCTTTGTCGGCGGCATGCTCGATTTCCTCGGCGACGTTGGCAAAGCGTTGGACCACTACCAGCACGCCGTCAAACTTGCCCGCGAAGGTGGCTGGCAACTGGCGGAAGGAAACGCGCTTAATAACATCGGCAAGATCTACAGCGACGTTGCCGAATGGCAGAAGGCGTTGGAGTTTTGCGAGCAGGCGCTGAAAATCTACAAAGCGATCGGTAATGAAAACAACGCAGCGGTCACTCTCAGCACCATCGCTGGGGCCTATGCCGAGTTGGGCGAAAACCGCAAAGCGTTCGATTACCTGGCCCAGTCTCTTCCAATACTTATTGCCAGCAGAGACAGGTCTCCGGACAGGAAGTCAGAGGCTTACGCGCTTTTGAACATGGGCCGCGTTTGCCGGCGTCTGAATGAATACAAGAAGGCCCTCGATTACTACAAGCAGGCCCTGGCGATTCAACGTGAGACTGGCAATCGCGCCCACGAAGGCGAAACGCTCGATGAGATGGGCGCGCTCGCTGCTGCCGAAGGCGATTACGAAAAAGCTTTAGAGCTTCACAAGCAGGCCATCGAGACTCAGCACACTGTTGGCAATCAACGACGCGAGGCGTTGGCGATTACCAACTTAGGCGAGGTCTACAACCTGCTCGGACAGCCGGAAAAGGCGTCGGAACAGTTTTCCAGGGCGCTCGCCATCTTTCGCGGAATCGGCGATTTGAGTTATGCGGCTGTGGTGCTCGAAGGAATGGCGCGCGCTGAGCAGAAACGCGGCAGTCTCGCAGACGCGCGTAAATACATTGAAGAGTCGCTGGCGTTAAGAGAGACGGTGCGTTCGCGTTCGGGCAGTTTGCAGTTACGCGCGTCGTATCGCGCGACAGTCGAGCAGGCTTATGAGTTTTACATCGATGTCTTGATGCAGCAGAAGCTTGATGCTGAAGCATTGCAAGCAAGTGAGCGCGGTCGTGCGCGCAGTTTGCTCGAGCACCTGAGTGAAGCACGGATCGATATTCGCCAGGGAGTCGATGCTGCCTTGATCGAGAAAGAGAGCGATCTCACGCGAGTGCTGAACGCGAAAGCGCAACGCGAAATGGGACTCAAAACGCGCAAGGGCAGTGGGGAAGAGCTCGCGACGCTACAGCGAGAAATCAGCGTGCTTGAAGATGAGTACCAGCAGGTGCAGGCCGCTATTCGCAAGAGCAGTCCGCAGTATTCGGCGTTGACGCAACCGCAGCCGCTCGACCTGAAGGGAATTCAGCGTCAGCTCGATCCGAATACGGTGTTGCTTGAATACTCGTTAGGTGAGCAGCGCAGTTACGCCTGGGTCGTGACGCCGGAGTCGTTGAAGACTTACGAGCTGCCGAAACGAGAAGCAATCGAGAGTGTCGTGCGCCGTGTCAATGAATCGCTCGCCGCACGCTCTCTTACGGCAATCGAGTCCCCAGCGCAACGCAGAGCACGAATCGCCGGCGCCGACGCGGAATTTGAGAAAGCAGCGAGCGAGTTGAGCCGGATGATACTGGCGCCGGCGTCGGCTGAGTTTGGAAAGAAACGACTGGTCGTCGTGGCGGATGGCGCGTTGCAATACGTGCCGTTTGCGGCTTTGTCAGTCGCGTCGAATCGACCCTTGATCGTGGATCACGAGCTTGTCAGTCTCCCGTCTGCGTCAGCATTTGCGCTTCAGCGTCAGATACTCGCGAACCGTCCACTCGCGCCTGAGACTGTTGCGGTGATTGCTGATCCGGTGTTCTCGACGAACGATGTGCGACTCGGAGGAACCGCTGTCAAAGAATCGGCTTCGACGCGCATCATCGAACACGGTCCCGGTGGTCCGGGCGGTCAACTTTCAATCCCGCGTTTGCCATTCACTCGCTGGGAAGCAGATCAGATACTCGCCGTTTCCCCCGCCGGCTCAACGCTGAAGGCAGTTGGTTTCAACGCGAATCGCGCTGTAGCCGACAACGGCGAGTTAAGTCACTATCGCTACCTTCACTTTGCGACGCATGGTTATGTCGACACGGCGCGTGCAGGGTTTTCCGCGGTCGTACTTTCGATGTTCGACAAAGACGGGAAGCCGCAGGATGGATTTCTGCGCACGCACGACATTTACAACCTCAAGCTGCCTGCTGAGCTTGTGGTTTTGAGTGCGTGTGAGACGGGACTCGGAAAAGAAGTCACGGGCGAAGGTCTCGAAGGTTTGACCCGCGCGTTCATGTACGCGGGTGCGCGGCGAGTTGTTGTTAGTCTTTGGAATGTTAACGACAAGGCAACGGCTTCGTTGATGCAGCGGCTGTACACGGAGATGTTGCGCAGCAATAAGACGCCGGCGGCCGCGTTACGTGCGGCGCAGATCGAGATGTTGCGTACGCGGCAATGGCAGTCGCCGTACTTCTGGGCGCCGTTCGTGATGCAGGGAGAGTGGAAATGAGAGTTATCCCCAGTTTTGCTTTGCTGGTCCTGCTCGTGTTGTCGATCTCCGCGCAAAGGCCGGAAGACATGACGCGCAAGCTTTGGGACACCGCGTTTAGTTCGTCAACACAGAAGAGCACGAGCCGGCGACGCGCCTATCGCAACACGACACCGAATGTGCCCGTCAATAATGTCGCTCCGGAAACAGTTGTGGGGATGACTCTCTGGCGACTGCGCCCAGCGCGTCGAACTGATTCCGGCGAGCGTTTGATTGTTCACGATGACAATACTGAGTGGATGCCGGAGCGAATTTCCGCAACTACGAGACTGGTTCAGGGAGATCGAATACGAATCAGTGTGGAGGCAGTGCGCGCGGGTTTTGTGTACATCATCGATCGCGAACAGTATGCGGACGGATCGCTCGGCGAGCCCTATTTGATCTTTCCGACGAAGCGCACCGGCGGTGGTGATAATGAAGTCGCGATCGGAAGACTGTTGGACATTCCCGCGCAGGACGATAGCCCGCCATTTTTCGTGATGAGGAAGAGCCGGGCGGATCACGTTGCGGAAGTCATGAGTGTGATCGTCACGCCCACGCGACTCGAAGGCATTAACATCACCGACAAGGCTTTGAAGCTGACTGACGGGCAGGTGGCGAGCTGGGAGAAGTCGTGGGGCTCGAGTGTCGGCCGAATGGAGATGGCGATGGCTGGTCAATCATGGACCAAAGAAGAAAAGGACGCGCGCACCCGCGCCCTAACCGCGAGCGCGCCGCCCCCTCAACTCCTCTTCTACCGCCCCAGCGTCAAACCCACCGAGCCGATGTTCGTGAAATTACGATTGGCTTACGGACGTTAAAAAATCTTGTAATTTTGTTAATCCTGAAATCTTGTTAAAAACTTTGACAGGATTACAAGATTTTCAGGATTTACTGGATTGGCCCATAGAATTTCCAGTTAGTCACAAAATCTCGCGTTAGCTTCTGGTTCGTTATCGCCGCCCGCAGCATCTCGATCGGGATGCGGTTTTCCTTTAAGAGCGCGTCGTTGTAGGCGCGGTTCGTCATCTTGCCGGAGTCGACCAGCTCTTTGTGCATCGCCATTTGCTGCAATCCGCCAATCAGATACGCGATTTGATAAAGCGGGCCGTAACTGCCGTCGAATGAACGACGGACTTCGGCAGTGGCGTTGTCGCGCTCGTGGCCCACCTTGTTGACGAGCAGCTCGATACATTCCTGCGGCGTCATTTTCTCGAGATGAAAACTGAGTGAGAAGATGATGCGCGCACAGCGGTGCATGCGCCAGAAGAGCATGCCGATCTTCTGTTCCGGCGTCTTGGCAAAGCCCAGGTCCCACAACAACAATTCCCAGTAAAGTGAATTCCCCTCGCTCCAGAATGGCGTGCCGAAGATGGCGCGATAGGGCTTGTTACGCGCAGACATGAAGCCTTGCAGATGATGGCCCGGAATCAGCTCGTGATGCACAGTCGCGCGCGAGAAATAGATGTTGTTGCCGCGCATGCTCATCATCTTCTGCTCGTGGGCCATCGTGTTGGTCGGGAAGGAGACCTGGATTACTTCGCCGCCGAGAAAAAACGGACTGACAAGCTGTCGCTCAGGCGTCATCATTTCCATGCGCCAGCTTTCTTTCGCCAGCTCGGGAACAGTGACGAGGTTGTTGTCTTCGACAAACTTGATCGCTTCGAGCGCGAGGTCGCGGATCATCTGCGGCTGTTTGCCGGGTTCGACGTAAAGGTTCTTGACGTGTTCGAGCGCTTTCTTCCAATCGTCGCCGTAACCGAGCTCGCGCGACGCCTTTTTCATCTCGTTTTCACACCACGCCATTTCCTTTTCGCCGATGGCGATGATCTCTTCGGGCGTGTAGGGAATCATCTCCGAGCGCAACTCGACGAGAAGCGCTTCACGCCCGATCGGATCGCCGACGATGTCGCTCGAGTCTCCGGGGCGCGCAGCGTTGCCGCCGGGACGTTGACCACCGCCTTGAAACCCGCCGCCACCCGAACCACCTGGCCCACGATTCGGTGCCGCTTGTGTTTGCGCAGTTCCTTCTGAGCGAATGCCGACGATGCGCTCGGACAGGAACGTAGCGTAGTTTGTCAGCGACTGGTCGAGTGTTTTGTAGGGCTCCTCATTCCACCACGTAAACATCGGATCGTAGCCGTTGTAGAACGTGTACCAGTTGCGCAGGTTGCCGCGCAGGCCGTTGATCGCAAGGACCGCACGATTCGCAACCGTCTTCTTCAAGCGCGTCGGATCGTTGCTGGTGTCGCCACCGCGCGCCTCGCTTCGCAGGCCGAGCTCGACCGCGCGACGTCGCTCGTCGACCTGTTTCCTCAGGTCATTCAACGTTGCGGCAATCTTCGCGGAGTCGATCGGCTCCATGCGACGTCGTGCTTCTTCCAGATCGATGATCTTACCGGCGAAGGGGACGAGCGGCTCAATCTCACTGAGCTGGCGCGACTGGATGTCGAGCTGTCGCAACTCGTATTCGAGATGGTTCTTGAAGAGCAGGTAATCGATCTTGCCGTCCTGGCTCATCGAGTCGAAGTCGAGACTTTTCAGTGACGCCAGCCACTCTTCGTAAAACTTCTTGAAGCGATCACGGCGCGAACTCGAGTATTGGACGGGATAGGTTCGCGCGAGACTGCCGCGGTCGAGTGTGTAGCGCTCGATCGAGCTACGCATCTCGCTGACCGGCGCCTTGCCACCGTTCGGATCGGCAGCAGTCGCGGCTGGTTTCGATCGTCCTCCGCCGTTAGCTCGGTTCGAAGTTTGTGCGAGTGTCTGGATTAGAAAACAGCAGAGTAGGAAAACGACAACTAAACCGCGAAATGCAGGGCGCATGCGTGATGTCTCCCGGGAAGATTATTGGTAATAAATGATGCTCCGATAAGTCACTGCTACCGGCACTGTTTGTTTGTTCTTTACCACTAAGGTCTTTCGTTGGATCCAGTTACCGCGGCTGTCGAATTTGTATTCGTACTGCTCTTTATCCGTTCTGAAATGGTCGTACGAGTCCTCAAAGAAACTGAAACCGAAATTCCCGGAGTACTGGAAACGCTCCTTATAGGTTGTCGGATCCTGTACTTCGTACGCATCCTCCGTAGATAGTCCGTTGGCATCCAGTGTGGAGACCAGCTTCGAGAATCTCTTCCTGATGAATAGATAATCTGAATTGTACCGGCGCGTCACGGTTTTGGCTTTGAGATTATAGCTTGCTGTTTCCATCTCTTTGCCATCATCGCGAAGCACACGCATTTGAATTAATTTACCCTCAGGATCATGTTTGTATTTGATCGTATAGACCCTTGGTTCAGACTTGATGTCTGCTGTGCCGGAATTTTTCTCGTCTCTGAAGTCAACCCAGGGCCGGAGCAGTCTGATTTCGCGGAATGCGCGTTCTCCGTTATGTGATCCATAAAGACGCACTCTACCAGGGAGAGAATCTCGATAATCGACAGTCTTTTCGAGGTTTCCATGCTCGTCATAATTCTCAACCGAGACCGTCTCAACTGCGCCGAAAAGCGACCCGTCGACATAGGGTTCTGATTCGGTAATCACAGTCTTAACAGGACCTTTTAATGCGGCGTCATGAGCATCTGTTGTGGGACGGGAAAGAGCAGAAGCTTGAGGCAGAGGTGTTGGTCTGAGTTCTTCCACCTTTGCCGTTAACCGCGGTTCAATGTCTTTCGGGTTCAGGAGTCTAAAGGTCGACATCAGTTTGAGGTGAGCTTCGGTCTTCGACCTGTCGTCCAATGTCAATGACATCATGTAAAGGCGGTTCTTCAGCAGGTAGGTCCATATCATTGCGCTACCGGCGTTACTGTCGACAACCGAGACCAGCCCCGGATGTCCGGCAAATGAGGTTTTCTTTTGGTTCCTGATGGAGCCTGGCGCGTAGTTATTGCGGAGGGTTTCGAGGTAGAAATCTGCCTTCGACTCCAAATCGACCTTTCCAATCGCGTAAATTACCACGGCCTGTTCTTTGTCGAGGTCCCAACGGTAGACCCACGCTATCAGCTTGTCATCCCCAATCTTGAGTCTCACGGAACCAAAATGATCCGGTGAATTTGGGGGAAGCATTATGCCAAACTGGCCGGTGGGAGAGATAAACTCCTCCTCTGCTTTCTGTTGACCATTCGTGCAAATTGTGACGCTGAGGAGGACTAGACCGAATACGAAGACTGCGAATTTATGCTGCATGTATTTCCTGGAAGACTGGGGTTGGAAGAACGTAAAGTTAAGTCTTTGCGATAGGCGACACGTCGAGAATGTAAACTGTTTGCGCAGTCGTCAGAACAAACAAGCGCTTCCCATCGTGACTAAACCGCAACATCGAGATCGGTCGCGTGAAGACAAACTCATCACGCTTTTCCATCGTCGCGAGATCGTAGACAGCTAACTTACCGCTCTCGTTCTCAACGCACAACAGTTTCGACGCAGGGGAAACCGCGGCATACGCACCAAACACGCGTCCCTTCTGTTCGCCGGTCTTTAAAGAATAGACAAGCACGCGGTTTTGGGTGTCGGTGACGATCGCCGAATCGCCTGCCGCAAAGATGTTCGAAACACGGAATGACGCTTTGCCAGTTTCGATTAGCAGCTTGCCGATTTCCTTACCGCTTTGCGCGTCGACGATCTTGATGAAGTAGTCGCCTACCTTCTCCTTCATTTTGGCGAGCTTCTGTGTGAGTTGCGGGTCGGCGCTGATTTCAGACTTGGCGGCATCGGCATTGACGCTCCAGAGCAACGCCATCGTCTGATTGTTCGGCGCGATCCAAACACGCGGCGCTTCTTTCGGGAAAGCCTGCGACCAGAGGCTCTTCATCGTGCGCGCGTCAAACATCTCGATGACTACGTTGCGCCGGTACTCGCTTGGATTGAGCTTCAACTCTTTGTTGTCTTCAAGCGGTTTCTCTGCCGCTTTTGCAGATTTGATCGTAAACAGGTACTGGCCGTATTGATGCGAGCTGTCGCCTTCGATCTTTGGTCCGGCGACGGCTTCACCGGTGCTGAGATTGAACCGCGCAACGTTGCGCTCGACGTCTTCAGTCTTCGGAAACTCGCCAAAGAAGTAACCGTCGTCACTCAAGTAGCCGCCCTGAAAATTACGAAGCGCCAAAGCAGCTTCACCTTTACCACCGAGGTTCCAAACTCCGCCGCGCGAACGTCCGGACAGCGCCAGCCATTTCAACTCGGGCGAGATTTCGGCAACTCGTAAACGTCCGAGGGAAGCGTTCGACAAAACTGCAGTCGCGAGGAGTTCGTTCTTTTCAAGCTTGTAGAGCCCGACCTGACCGTTACGCATTTCAGCTACGAAGAACGGCTCGTAGATGTCGAGTGCGGCGCGCTCGTTCGCTTTTGTGATCTGCTTGCTGTTGATGTCCATCACACCGACCGCGTAATCCTTCACGGGCCGGATCAGCAGGTAGTCGCCACGCGTGGCCGCGCTCATCCCTTTGCGCCACAACTCCATCTCCGCCACGAGCTCGCCGCTGGGAAACTTTACGACCGCCGATTTCTTGACGCTGTCAGGATTGATGCCTGCGATTCGATCGTTACCGACGAAAGTAAAACCACCGGCGATCAATTTTTTGAGCGAGTCGGGAACGGAAACCTTGGCGAAGGTGTTGGTGTCAACTACCTCAGCGTATTCACCGGCATTCGCGCTCTGAAAGCTTCGGGCAATATGATGGCCGGCGACAAAGTATCTGCCATCCGGCGAGAACCTCAGGCGGGTTATTCCCAGATTTAGATCGGTGCTGTCCTCGGTAATCAGGCTCAACTCGTTATAGATCCGAAGGGCTTCGTAATAATTCGGTTTGTAGAAGTCCTTTTTGCTCCACACCGTCTCGCCATTTTCCACGCGGAGCAGATTCAGGTTGAAATCCGGATCCAGACACGCCAGCAGTTTTCCGTCAGGCGACAGTTGGCTTTGTAAACAGCCTTTCAGCAGCACGACTTCTTTCACGTCGGTACGCTTCGCTTCGGCGATGCTCCAGCGCTCGACGCGAAGATTGTCGGAGTAGAAAACGATCTCTTTCGAATCGGGAGTGAAGTTGGCGTAGTAGGTGTCGAATTCGGTGTCGATGCGAAATAGCGGCGCAAACGGTTCACGCGAGAGGACGTCGATGCCGGCGTCGTCCTGGGCCAGGATGTAATTGCCGTCCGGACTGAAGCGGAGATGAGTTATGTCGCTGAGCAGAGGTGGCGTGAGTTGTTGTTTCGAGAGAACTCCGTGCAGAAGCTCTTTTCGACCCAGACCGTTGTAAGCAACGACCTTCGACTTCCAGAGGGGAAAAGCTTCTGATTGACTGGCGGCGACTTTTTGGCGGCATTCCGCCGGCAACGATTCTGTTGCCTTGACCATCTCGCGGAGTCGTTTCTGTTCGGGGCGCGTAGTGCCGAAGAAATCTGTCAGCCAGCTACCTTTCTTGCCTTGAGTTTCGGTGATGCGATCCCAGAAGCGTGACATCGCGTCGGCGTCGTAACCGGCAGCGACGAGTGCGAACATGCCGGCCTGGTCGGCGAAGAGTTGTCCTTTCTCGCGGTCCTGAACTTTGAAGGCCCCGGGTTTTAGGTTGATGTTGTCGATTAAACGGTTGTATTTCTCGAAGATGTCGCTGCGGTCGCTGACAGAAGTAATGCCGAGGGCTTTGAACTGGCGCGTAGTGTCGATTGCGCTTTGGTGAACGACAAGGTGGCCCAGCTCGTGTGCGATGACGCCCACCAGCTCGTCTTCTGTGAGCGCTGCGGCGATCAGTTTTCGTGAGACGAAGATTCGTCCGCCGGGAAGCACGAAGGCGTTGGCGTCCGGCAAATCGACGAGGAAGAACTGAAATCGGAGGCGGTTTATCGGCAGGTGTTTCGTGAGACGCTCGCCGATTTTGGTCAGATAATCGGTGAGTTCGGGGTCCTCGATTACCCTGTAGTTGTGCTGAATATATTGGGCGAGGGCGTCGCCGAGGTAGATTTCCTGTTCGTCTGAAAAGATGTTTGGCTCAGTGGCGCTCGGGAGCGTCAGCGGCTGCGTGCACGGCTGTTGTTGGGCTGAAACGGAATGAAAAATCGTCAGGGCAAGCAGCAGGGTAGCAAGCAGGGGGAAGTATTTAAGTCTCATAAATTCTCGCGCTGAGTTGGATTGTCCAATGCAGGTTGGGAGCTCTTGGACCGGGGTATATTACCATCTTCTCTGCGTTCTCTGTGTATCTCAGCGTCCTCTGCGTCGAACAGTCCATTTAACGCAGAGATACGCAGAGGACCGCAGAGAAAACCGGCTGATTTGTAACTTGCCCTATTACAAAGGCTTTGCTAGAATCGGCGCTCGTTACTTGGGTAATTTTCTAACTTTTGATAGGAAGCTCCGGAAGACCTTCGCATGAATCGAACAACTACTCGATTCTTTACTTTTTGATTGCCGACCCGCACCAGGCGGGCGCGCGGCGAAGGCGCTCCTATCGAATCCGATCGACTGAAGTAACCAAAATTAGGTGAATCGTAAATCGTAGGTATCGTCTTCGGCCTTGGGACTCAGGTCTTTGTTGTAGTCCCCGCACGCGCCTGGTTGTTCGGAATCCAGGTCTTTTGTGGCGCGTAAGGGGTGATTTAAATGAGCGAGATCAATGTACAACTGAAAAATGGTGAGCCGGTTCCCGTGCCCGATTCGGCAACGGTGGCTGAGGCCCTCAAAAAGCTCGATCGCGATCTGGCTAAACAGGCTCTGGCGGCGAAGATTGGCGATCGCGAAGTGGATCTAACGGCGGCGCTCGACACCATTCGTGGCGGCAACGGCGGATCAGTTCAAATCGAGCCGATTGTGCCGCAAACGCGCGACGGTCTCGAAGTGCTGCGTCACTCGACGGCCCATCTACTGGCCGCCGCAGTGCTCGATCTCTTCCCGGGAACGAAACTCGGCATCGGACCAGCGCTGCTCGACGATCCGCGTTACGGTTTCTTTTACGACGTGATCGCCCCGCAGCCGCTCACGGAGGCCGATCTGCCCGCAATCGAGAAACGGATGAAGCAGATCGCGAGCAAGAACCTTAGTTATCGACGCGAGGAGATCCCCAAGCACGAAGCACTACGCCTGTTTGGCGAACGCGACGAGCCGTTGAAGTGTGAGCTGATCGACGAGAAGGCCGGCGACTTCGTGAGCGTCTATTACATTGACGGCTCGCCCTTCATCGACTTCTGTCTTGGTCCACACGTTCCGAACACGAACAAGCTGAAGGCTTTCAAACTGCTGTCGCTCGCCGGCGCTTACTGGAAAGGCGATGCGTCGCAACAGCAAATGCAGCGGATCTACGGCACGGCTTTCTTCACGCAGGAAGAGCTCGATGCGTGGCTCAAGCAACGTGAAGAAGCTGAGAAGCGCGATCATCGCCGTCTGGGTCGCGAGCTCGACCTGTTTTCGATTCAGGAAGACTACGGCCAGGGCTTGATCTTCTGGCACCCGAAAGGCGGCGCGATCCGCAAGGAGATGGAAGACTACCTGCGCGAGCAACTGTCGCTGCGCGGTTATGGCCTGGTCTTCACGCCGCACATCGCCAAGCGCGAGCTTTGGTTCACGAGCGGGCATGAGATCAACTACGTCGATTCGATGTTCTCGCCGATGGAGTTCGAGGAGCAGGAGTTTCGCATCAAGCCGATGAATTGCCCGTTTCACATCGGGATCTATAAGTCGGCGCAGCATTCTTACAGGGATCTGCCGTTGCGTTACGCCGAGCTGGGAACGTGCTATCGAGCGGAGCTTTCGGGCGCGCTGCATGGACTGATTCGCGCACGCGGGTTTACGCAGGATGATGCGCACATCTTCTGCACGCCGGAAACGGTGCGCGCCGAGATTGTCAGTTGCATCGACTTCGCCTTCGACCTCTACAAGGCGTTTGGATTTAACGACTATAAGGTCGATCTTTCCGTTAGAGGGGATGACCACAGTCTGTTTTTTGGCGCGGACGAAGATTGGGAAAGCGCCGAAGCAGCGCTCAAGGACGCCTTGGATAGTCGCGGTATTCCGTACCAACGAGTTGAAGGCGAAGCAGCGTTCTATGGGCCAAAGATCGACATTCGCGTCGAAGACGCGATTGGCCGCGCCTGGCAGTTGACGACGGTCCAATTTGACTTCAATCTACCGGAGCGTTTTCAGCTCGAGTACATCGGTGAAGACAACAAACCGCACCGGCCGATCATGATTCACCGGGCGCTGTTTGGATCGATGGAGCGTTTCTTCGGTGTGTTAATCGAACATTACGCCGGAGCGTTCCCGATGTGGCTGGCGCCGGTCCAGGTTGCAGTGTTGCCGATCACGGATCGAGTCAACGAGTACGCGGACGAATTAGCACGTGAACTTCGCGAAGCAGGGTTTCGTGTTGAAGCAAACCTGCGAAGCGAAAAAATTGGTGCGAAGATACGTGACGCGCAGTTACAGAAAGTGCCGTTCATGCTCGTGCTCGGCGATCGCGAGATGGAGCAAAGAACGGTGGCGGTAAGAGAACGTGCAAAGGGCGACATCGGTGTGATGTCCATTGCTGAGTTCAAAGAGATGGCGCAGCGGTTAGTTAAAACCCGCGCGTTGACAAACAACTAGCTGAGAGTTCTCGGTCGAATAGGGCCTGTAGGTCAAATAGGTCCTATCAAGACCATAGAATTTGAAAGCTTAACCTTTAGGAGGTGCAGCAATAGCTACAGGCTTTCGAGGTCGCGGTCAGCGTCCTGATAACCGGCGCGTGCCGCCGGTTCGGATCAACGAGAGAATTCGCGTGCCTGAAGTGCGCGTGATTGGTGAGGAAGGAGAACAACTGGGCGTGATGGACGTGCGCGATGCCGTGCGCGCCGCCCGGGAAAAGGGGCTGGACCTCGTCGAGGTCGCT
>Ga0105238_10002414_pt1 | contig 18743 bp, 15 predicted proteins | sample KBSC34metaG_FD_81526 | JGI IMG/M metagenome (GOLD analysis project Ga0105238, IMG submission 81526) | Corn rhizosphere microbial communities from Kellogg Biological Station, Michigan, USA - KBS C3-4 metaG | ecosystem: Host-associated > Plants > Roots > Rhizosphere > Soil | place: Michigan, USA... | reverse complement strand
TCCTCGGAGAGGCGCAGCACCGGAATCTGCTCGTGCGGTCCCGTCACGGTCAGCCAGTGCCCGCGGTCGCGGGCGAAGCTGCACGCGTCCGCGGTCGAGACGTCCAGTGTCTTGGGGAAATGGAACGCGAAGTCCCCCAGCGACAAGTTGGTCAGCTCCAGGCTGTCCAGCCCCGCCAGGTCGACGGCGTCAGGCTCGACCCAGGGGACCGGCAGGTCGAGCAGGTCGGTGACCCGGCTGGGCCGGAGGGTGTCGACTCGATCGTCGTAGGCGACGATGTTGGCGGGCGGCGGCACGTTGCCGTCCAGCACCAGCAGCCGGTTGGTCAGGTGGGCCAGCACCACGCCCACCTCGATCGACATGATGCCGTTCGAGAGGCCGGCGCCGCCGGACTGGTAGTTCGTGTAGTAGAGGTAGCGCATCTACTTCGGGCCGGCCGGGGGGAGCCCGGTGGCGGGATAATAGTGGACGAAGATCCCGGCGTAGAAGTCGCCGTCGAGCGGATAGGGCCGGCCGTGCGCCAGGCGCGTCCCCTCGTAGAGGACCATCTCGCCGGGGGCGAGGTCGATCTGGCTGACCTGGCCGTCCAGCGTCGAGATGGAGAGCGGCCAGGGGGAGTCGAGCGCGTGGTCCACGCAGATCGTCGAGCTGACGAAGTGGGGTTGCCGATCGACGTGCTTGTAGAGGAACGTCCCCCGCTGATAGCAGCGAATGCCGTAGCAGTGCGACAGCAACAGCGGCATGCCGGCCCACGCCTCGTGAAGGGGGCGCAGCTCCTCGGCCAGGCGCGCGTTGAAGGCATCGTCGTCGAACAGCAGCGTGGGGATGATCTGGTGGGCGGTGGTCCTGATCTCGTCCACCGGCCCCTCGGGCCGAAAGCGCTCGACGTTCTCGCGGAAGTGGGTGCGCAGCCGGTCGTAGAGGCGCGGCTCGAGGCGCGTCTTCTTGAAGCCGAGCCCCAGGTAGGGCGCCTCCGCCTGCATGTCGCCGCACTTGTCGCGCAGGTAGGCGGGGGCCTCCAGCTCCGGCACCCAGGCTGGTGAGTCAATCGACGCTTGGCTCAAGGAGTCTCCTTCGGGCGGCGATCGAGAGCTCGAAGAAGCAGCGCTCCACGTCGCTCTGGGCGCCGCGGCGGAAGCTCTCCAGGTTCTCTGCCAGGAAGTCGCGATCGTGAAACAGCTGCTTGTTCCATTCAGAGCCGAAGAACGGTCCGCCCATGCCGTCGTTGATGTCGGCGTAGTAGTGGAAGAACGAACCGGCGGGCGACGTCGCCTGCTGCGGCTCTGGCACCCCGAACTGCGGCGTGTCCAGCAGGTCGTACTCGATGTCGTTCGCCGTCAGCGCCATGGCGAAGCAGGCCATCTCGGCCATCCACAGGTTCTGCTCGGGCAGACCGGCGGTCTTGCCCAGCAGGTAGACAATCTGCGCGAAGCGGAAGCAGTCGCCGATCACCTTCTCGTTGGCCAGCGTGGCGCCGGTCAGGAAGACCGTGACCCCGCCGCGCTTCAGCTCGCGCTCACACCCCAGCGCCTGCAGCACCTTTTGCAGGTCGATCCCCTGCTCCTCGCTGCCCCGGCCCAGGAACAGCCCGTCGGCGATGATGCCGTTCCAGGCCATGGCGTTGCCGTCGGGGAACAGCTCCGGTTGCAGCGGGCCGTAAAGAAACAGATCGGTGTCCATCAAGCAGACGACGTCGTCCGGGGCGACGTGGCCGGCCATCACCTTCAGCGCCTCGACCCGGTTCAGCGCGGCGTAGCCGCCCTGGTGGGCCGAGAAGTCGATCTCGTGGCTGTGGGCGCGGTTCTCCCCGGTGAAGGCGCGAACGCCGTACCGCTCGAACAGGCGTGCCAGCTGCGGCGAGACGGGGCGATGGTCGTTGCAGACGACCACCGTGATGTCCCACCCCGGCTCGAGCTGCCCGGCCAGCGACTCGAACAGGATCGCCAGCTGCCAGTGGAAGTACGGCCTGTCCTCGACGCCGAACAGGAAGCGCACCGGTGGCCGCGCCTCCGCCGGCGCAGTTACTTCCTCACCGCGATCGTCCAGCCCGGGCGCCGTCACGCTGATCAGGCCCAGCTGATGAAGACGAAACAGCGCGGTGGTGACGTCGGCCAGGATCTCCACGTTCTTGCCGTCGTAGAGCGCGCGCAGCGCCACCAGCATGTCGACGGGCGTGTGCGCTCCATCGCAGAGGCGCCACACCCCGGCCGCGGATTCGTTCAGCGCGTAGGCCACCTCGCCGTCGGGCGACAGCAGCACCAGCTCGTTCGCCACCGGAAAGGCGGCGCATCCGGGCTGCTGGCGCGGGCGGGGACTGGCGGCCGAGCCGGGGCGCACGGCAAGGTTTTGCACGCTGCTCACCGCCTGGACCCGACGGGGCTACGGACCGGTGTCCCAACCGACCAGGGCGCGCGCCTCGCCGAGCGGCACGAACCCGCCCTCGATGGGGCGTGAGTCCGGCGTGGAGGCCATGCCGATGGTCGGCGCCGCGGAGGGCGCGGTGGTGGGGGGAGCGGCCGTCGGCGCGATGATGCACCGGCCGGCGCGCGTCGGAGCGATCGTCGCCGCAGCGGTCGGGGTCGCGGTTGGGGTGGCCGTCGGTTTGGCGGTCGGCTTGGCCGTGGGCTTGGCGGTCGGCTTGGGGACGGGCTTGGCGGTCGGCTTGGCCGTCGGAACAGCAATGAAGTCGTCGGTGATCTGCGCCTGAGCCGTACCGGGCTTGATGACCGCGCCGACCGCCTGGACCACCGGCAGTGACAGGATCACCGGCGCGACCCAGCTGACGATGGACTGCCGGCGGGTCATGGGCGCCGCGAACACGGGTGCCGCGGCAGCCTTGCCCTCGATTGTCTCGCCTGGGGGGGCCGCTACGACGGTCTTGCGCTCGCCAGAAGTCTGGTCGGCCACGGCGTCGCGTCGCGCCAGCTGCTCCTTGAGCGCCGCGATCTCCGCGAGCAATTGCTCTTTGGTCTGTGTGTCGTCGCCGTCACTCAAGACGCCAGCCCTCCTGGGCATCGTACATGGTTATGGTGGCCGAATCTAGCGACGGAGCGTCAGGGCAGGGTCTCGACCAGCCCGTGCAGCCTCAGCCCCTCGATGAACGTCGTGACGTCGCGCTCGAACGCCGCCCGATCGGACACCAGGTAGTCCGTCTCGAGCTGCTCGCACAGCGCGGCGATGGTCAGCGGGATCTCCAGAAGCTGCCAGATCGCCTTCCCGACGGCGTCGAGCCCGATGTAGACGCCCTTGTCGACGGTCATCAACACGTGCTTGCCGCCCACGTCGGCGGCGATGAAAGGCCGCCGCCCGATGCGGGTCGACGGCAGCAGCTCGCGCGGGCCCGTGGCCATGCCGCAAGCCTAAGGAACGACCCGATGGTCAACAAGCGCGATCGAGAATAGGATCGCCGGCCGGTCGAGGACATGCTGCGCAGCTTGAGTGACGTTGTGGCGCCGCTGCCGGTGGCGGAGTTCCTGCGGGCGTTCCAGGCGAAGCGGCGCCTGCACATCAAGGCAACGGATCCCGGGCGAGCCGCCTCCCTGCTGCCCTGGGCGGACCTCGAGACGATGATCGCCCTGCGCGGCTTCGCCGACATGGAGGCGATGCAGAACGGCATGGCCATCCCCCCGCAGCTGTACCAGGACGAGCCGGATCTGGGCACGTTTCACGACATACTGGGGCAAGGCGCCAGCCTGGTGGTCAAGCAGATCGATCAGCACGTCCCGCAGCTGCAGCGGCTGGCCGCGGCGATGGAGCGGCAGCTCGGGTTCGTGGTCGGCGTCAACGCCTACCTCAGCTTCGTGAAGGGCGGCGCGTTCAAGCCGCACTGGGACCGTCACGACGCGCTGGTGGTCCAGGTCCACGGCGCCAAGCGCTGGACGATCTGGGACGCCACCATCGAGAATCCCGTCGAGAAATCCCAGTACGCCAGGCACGACATCACCGGAGCGCCGTCGCAGGAGCTCGAGCTGTCGGCGGGGGACGTGCTCTACATTCCGCGCGGCGAACCGCACGCCGCTGCCGTCTCGGGGGGCAGCTCGGTCCACCTGACGTTCGGCCTGAACAGCCTGAACGGGCTCGATGTCCTGCGGCAGCTCGGCGAGGCCGCCGCCGAGGACGACTTCGTGCGCGCCGATCTGCCGCCGCGGCACGTCGCGGGGGAGCTGGCCGACCACGAGGCCGAGCTGAAGGCAAGGCTCCATCGCTTGGTCGACTCGCTCGACGTGGCACGCTTTCTTGCGGATGGGGACGCCAGCCGTCAGCCGGTGCGATGGCCGTCGCTGGCGCCGTCCGAGGAGCCGGGGGACGCGCTGTGGCTGACCTTGCGGCGCCAGGTTCGGTTGCCCGACGGGCAGGGGGAGCCGGTGATCATCGGTGGCACCGCGTACGCGTTGTCGGCCGCCGCCATCGACGTTCTCCGTAGCCTGTTCGAGCGCGATGGCCAGCGGCGCGAGGAGCTGAGCGCGGCGCTGGCCTCCCGGCACGAGCGCGCCGCCCTCGCCGATGGGCTACGCGAGCTCGCCCGGCTGGGCTTCGTGGTGAGCGAGCGCGCGGTATAGCGGCGCGATGCGCTCCTCGATGTAGCGCCGCTCGTCGCTGGCCAGGAGGGCGGTCCGGTCTCGCGGCACGAACAGTCGGTGGTCTTCACTCTCGTCACCTTTGGCGTCGAAGCGCGCCCGGGCCCGCATGCGCTCCACCTCGGCACCGGAGAAAGACAGCCCGGCGCGACGGGCGATCTCTTCCCACAGCGCCTGGGGCAGCTGGGTGTAGTCGACGACCCGGAAGGGAAGCCGCGCCTCATGCACCGCGCGGTAAAGCGCCTCGACGGCGCGTGAGCGGAAGCGCGCCGGTGTCATCGCCTGCGCCTCGTCGACGGTGAGGCCGAACATCCCCAGCGACCGATCGCCCGCCTGCCGCCAGGAGAACCACCCCGCTGGGCGCTCGGTGTGGGAGGCCAGCACTTCGAGGGGGGCGCGCTGCAGCCAGAGCATCGGCGTGTCCGGGAACTGGCGATGAATCGCCGCCGCCGCCAGCACGTTCCAGCTGGTGAACTTCACGATCAGGTGCCGCGCTTCGCTCCCCCGGTTCCGGCCCATGGCCCGCAGCACCAGCCGCACCAGCTCCGCCTGCTCGGCCGGTGGTGACCGCGACGCCAGTATGCTGTTCAAAGCAGGTGGCTCGGAGACGACGACGTGGCAGCTCGCCGTGGCCAGCATCTGCGAGAGCAACGTCGACCCGCAGCGCGAGCTGTGGAAGATGAAGAGGGCCGGTCGCAGGGTGGGCCGGTCGTCGAGGGCGCGCAGCTCGTCGATGCCGCTGAGCGCGCGGGACCTCTCCGGCGCGACCTTGGTCAGCGTCTCGCGGAAGAACGGCTCCGTGAAGGGGAGGCCACGCAGATCGGCCCAGGTGATGAGCGGCTCTGGGATGAACTGCACCGCCACGGGAGTGAGGTCGACAAGCGCGGCGGTCATGGCCATGGTCAGCGGGGAGCCGTCACCCGTCGACGAACCCGGGCGAGCCCACCCGCTTCAGCTCGCCGTTCACCCGGTACTCGATGTTCGCCTTCGTGTCGGCCGCCCAGGCCACGAGCCAGCGCAGGGCCCGGTCGTCGAACGTGTCGCCCGCCTGATCGACGATGTAGTAGGAGAGCTTGCGCTCCTCGTCGTCCTTCCTGGTGATCAGCAGGTTGGACAGACTGGGCTTCATCCACATCGGGAACAGGTCTTCGGCCAGCCAGCCACACCGGTAGTTCCGGCAGGGATCGACGGGCCTGTCCTGGTAGATGGAGCAAGTCTTCTCCAGGAAGAAGCAGGGCCTTCCCGGGGAGAACGCGTGACCGTACACGGTCCCGGACAGCCAGCCCTCGCAACACTTCGCGCACTCTCCGCAACTCCGCACGGGGACGGGCGCCAGCTTGACGGCGGCGCGCAGCGACTGCAGCACGCCCTGCTGGCGCTCGGTCAGCTCGGGATCGTCGGGCTGGTGCGGCTTTTCGGGCCTGGGATGGTCGCTCATCACCGATAGTCTTCCGGCTTGATCTCGTAGTCGTACAGGTTCTCGGTGCAGTCGTTGAAGCAGAAAGACTTAGGGTGGGCCTGACAGAGATAGAACTCGGCCGCGATCCGGTTGTCCTTGTTCTGCCGCCAGTAGTCGTCCCCATCAGGCAGCTTGCGCAGGTAGTCGCTGGTCGCCCACCAGAAGTTGCCGCTGTAGTGGCTCTCCTCGGACTGAAGCTCGACCCCGCAGGTGTCGTACATGCTCAGCATGGCCGCGCAATCCTGCCAGTTCTCCACGGTGAAGTGCTCCATGTAGCGCCGCCAGGCCTCCGTGGTTCGCTGGCGAGGCGTCTCCGCCAGCGAGGCGCCCTTCGTGTGCAGGTAATAGCAGAGGAACGGCTCGGCGGTCTGCTGCGCCTCTCGCCACAGGCGGGCCAGAGTGGGGAACTCGTAGTCCTCCACGTCGGCGGTGGTGAACAGATCGAACTTGGGATCACCCACCATGGGGAACGTCAGCTCGGACAAACGGTCCTGTCCGCCGATGAAGCCGACCACGATCTTCTGGCTGGCGTCGTAGAGGCCCGACGCGCGCAGCTTGGCGTACTGCTCGCCGGCGATGCGGGCCCAGTCGCCCAGCGCCCCGATGTGCCAGAAGCCGATGATCTTTCGGGCCGGGCGGTACTCGACCACCGGTTTCACCCAGGCCGGCGCGTTCTCTCCGGAGGGCCTGAGCATCAGGAGCGCCCCTCGATGAGGCCCATCGCCTTCGCCTCGGCGAAGGTGATGCAGCGGGCCCATTCGGCGTCCGAGTGAATGGTGACCGGATCGGGGTTGGCGCCGGTGAACACGTCAGGGTGGGCGCGCTTGGCGGAGAGATCGAACCCGGCGAAGGTCTCGTACTCGTGCAGCGACCGCAGCGGGCCAAGGCTGTAGGGACCAAGCGCCTGTCCCTCGCCGCCGTAGACCAGGCGGCGCAACCGCTCCAGCGCGACGGCGTTGCGCTGCGCGATGACCGCCTCGCCGTGCTCCCAGTGGCGGCGTGGCGGGGCGTGGCGATGCAGCATGTGCCAGGCCACCACCTCGCCGGGCAGGAACAGATCGTAGCCCCAGGTGAAGCTGCGCACGGTGATGCTGAACTCCTCGCCCCAGTAGTAGTGGTCGGGGTCCTGGGGCACCTCCACGTTCCACTGTCCGCGCGTGAACGCGAAGTTGCCGTTGACGAAGCGGGTCCTGCCGGGCTGCTGGCGGTTCGGCTGGCCGAAGTCGAACCAGGGCGCCCACCCGCCCGATTCTTCCCAGCTGCTGACCCTCGTGGTGGGCACGCCCATCTCGAAGCTGCGCTGAAGCTTGCCGTCGTCGTCGTAGTGAAACAGCGGCGAATTCATGGTCAGGATCGGCTTGGGGGCGGGCAGCGCCTCCAGCATCGAGATCAGCCGCGCGTCCCACTCCGGCTCGAACTTCATGTGCGAGTCGACCTGCAGCGTGTAGGCCTCGCCGCGCCACAGCGACTGGGCCAGGTTGCGCGCCCAGGGACCGCCCTGGCTCTCCTCCACCGTCCGCTCGATGAAGCGAAAACGCGGGTCGGCCTTGAACCGCTCCACCTCGACGGGGCGCTGCCGGTCCTGTTGCCAGCAGATCCCGAAGCGCAGCCGGTCGGGCCAGCGGGCCATGGCGCTGCAATCGTCCAGCGTGCGCGGCAACTCGGGGTCGGCGTAGGACGCGATGGCCACGAACACGGCCTTTTCGCCGCCCGACATCAGGAGGCCGCCGTTCTGGCCGCTTGCAGGGCCGCCGCGATGACGTCGTCCATGTCGTAGTACTTGTACTCCGCCAGCCGGCCCCCGAAGATCACGTTCCGCTCGTCGGCCGCCAGCGTTTGATACCGCCGTAGCAGGGCCAGATCGTCCGCCAGCCGCACCGGATAGTACGGTCGCAAGTCGTCGAAGCAGGAGTACTCACGGATGATCACCGTCTGCTCCGCGGTGAGCCGGCGCTCCCGGTAGAAGTGCTTCGGCTCGACGATCCGCGTGTAGGGGATCTCGAGGTCGGCGAAGTTCATGACGCTGGTCCCCTGATAGTCGGCCACGCCCAGGGTCTCCGTCTCGAAGCGCACCGAGCCCCAGCGCAGCAGTCCCAGGCGGCGGTCGAAGTATTCGTCGACCGGCCCCGTGTAGACCAGGGTCCGGCACCGGCCGCGCCACAGCTCCCTGTCGTGCGCGAAGTCGGTGCCCAGCTGAACGGGGATGCCGTCCAGCATGCGCTCGAAGATCGCCGTGTAGCCTGCGACCGGCATGCCCTGATAGGGGTCGTCGTAGTACGAGTCGTAGTACGAGCGGCGCACCGGCAGGCGCGTGATCAGCTCGGCGGGCAGCTTGGTCAGGTCGGTCTTCCATTGCTTCATGGAATAGCCCTTGAAGAAGGCCTCGTAGAGCTCGCGACCGACCAGGGAGATGGCCTTCTCCTCGAAGTTCGTCGGCTGGGGGCCGTCCGGGATGCGCTGCCGCAGAAACGCGTCGACCTCCCCCGGCTTCAGGTTGACGCCGTAGAAGGCGTTGATGGTGCCCAGGTTGATGGGCAGCGCGTAGACCCGGTTCTTGTGCGTGGTGAGGGGACGGTGCTGGTAACGGTTGAACTCCGTGAAGCGCTGGACGTAGTTCCAGATCTCCAGCGAGTCGGTGTGAAAGATGTGCGGCCCGTAAAGGGGAACGGTGATCCCGCTGTCCTCGAACTCATACGTGTAGCAGTTGCCGCCGATGTGCTCGCGCTTCTCGAGCACCAGCACGCTCTTGCCGGCGTCCGCCACCTCCCGGGCGAACACCGCGCCGAGGAACCCCGCGCCCACGACGATGTAGTCGTACGTCATCGCCAGTCCGTCACTCCGGCGACGACCACCGCTCGGCCTGGGCGCGCGCCTCCGAGAAGCTCTGGGCGGTCAGCGTCTCGCTGGCGGGCGCCTCGGCGGTCAGGAACAGCTCGTCGTCGTCCAGCGCGATGACGTCGTACCGCCACCGCTCGAGGAAACGGGCGCGCTGGCGCGGATCGCAGGTGGGCTCGAAGAACGCCCGCCGGAACGCGGGCGGTTCGAACAGCAGCTCGACGTTCAGCACCCCGTAGGCAAAGACGAACCCGCGCCGCGCCCGCGAGCGGCTGGTCAGCAAGGGCTTCCTGCCCACGGGCAGATCCTTGATCAAGCGGATCAGGCGCTCGACGGCGCCGGGCTTCAGGCCGTCGCGGGAGGACAGGGTGTACTTCTCGCCGTGGTAGGGACGGTCGTCACCGTTGACGAAGACGTGATCGGGGCATTCGTGCGCCGACAGGCGCGCCACGAACGGGTGCATCTCGTCCCAGAAGCGATCGAACTGGTGCACGGCGTAGGCGATGTTGCCGTCGTCGTCCAGCACCCAGCCCTCGTGATCGCGCCACAGCCTCAGGCGGCCCTGGGGCGTACGGGGGATGAAGGCGATGCGGGCCTCTTCCTCGGCGGTGAGGGGGCGGGCGGCCCGCAGCAGGTCCAGCTCGCTGAAGCCGCAGTTGTTGACCAGGCTCTCGCCGGCGCGGGCGATCTTGATGCGACCGCAGTGGGCGAGGCGTCCGGTGTGCGCCAGATAATTCAGCGTCCCCTGATCGGCGAACGCGAAGTCCTGGGCGCTGGTCACCGCCGCCATCGCCTCCAGGAAGCGGGTGATGGCCTGCTTGCGGCCCAGGATGGCGCCCGAGTTCAGGATCTCCTTGTCGGCGATCGCGTCGGCCACCTCCTTGCCGAACGGCTCCTCGACCCAGGCGTAGTTCATTCCGTTCGGATGGTTGCCCACGGTCAGCAGCTGAAACTCGGACATCAGGTACAGATCCGCACCCTTCATGAAGCGGTCGACGTCCTGGAAGGGATCGCGTTGAAAATACGCGTCCCGGAAGTCCATCAGCAGCGCGTAGCGAAAATCGAGGCCGCTCAGCCACCTCTGGTACTGGGCGAAGCGGTAACCGTTCACGACCTTGTGACCGGGCGTGATGGGGGGAACGACGAACGTGGTGACCGCGTTGTCCAGCAGGTATCGCTTGACGGTCTCGTACTCGGGCCCGTCCGAGATGCCCAGGAAGATGGGGCAGGTCGCCCCGGTCCGCCGCAACGTCGAGATGAACTGCCGGTACTCGTCGATCTCCCGGTACCCCGTGGCGATGGACACGACGATGTCCGGCGCCGGGCTGGGGGTGGGCGCGCGCGCCGCGGGGCTGGTGGTGTCGAGCGCGCGAAGGAGCTCGCTCACCCGATCGACCGACCGGTGATGCTCGAGGACGAAGGCGCGCCCTCGATCGGCGATGCGCTGTCGCTCCTGGTCGTCGCCCAGGTAGCGCAAGATCTTCGCTTCCAGCACCCGCAGACCGTCGTCGGTCAGGTCGTAGAACAGCAGGTGCTGGCCGTCGACCAGCGGCGCTTCCAGGGGCGCGTACATCCGGTCGACGAACACCAGCGCCCCCGCGGCCAGCGCCTCCCACAGGCGCGCGTCACCTTCCCAGGGATCGGGGTTGGCGTGAAGGACAATCTTGCTGTCGTAGAGGCAGCGCTTGTAACGCGGATCGGTGGTCGCCCGTCCCACCGGTCCGCACTCCGAGACCGTCCCCAGCTGCGTCCGGAGCTCGGGGTGGGCCGCCGCCAGGCGCTTGGCGAACTTCAGCAGGCGGCCCCGGGCCAGCGCGAAGTAGGGCGTCTCGATCACGGCGTCGTCGAACAGGCAGGAGACGTCGACCGTCCTCGGCCCCGCCTCTGCTGGCGCCTCGACCATGGCCTCGGGGACGCAGTAGGCGGTGGGCCGGACGGGCAGGGCGCCGTAGCTCATGACCCGCCCGTTCTCTCGATCGACGCAGCTCCGCTTGAAGTACAGCCGCCACCGGAAGTCGTCCGCGTCGAGCAACCCGCCGGGGTCGTCCCCGTAGTCGAGCATGATCGTCGCCTCTTTGTACCGGTCCTTGATGGCGCGAAAGCGCGTGTGGAAGGGGTTGTGGTCGACCAGATGATTCTGGCAGAGGATCAGATAGTCGGCGCGGTCTGGCCGATCCACCAGCGTCACCCGGGGATGGGCCAGCAGCCCTTCGTGCGTCAGGCGCACCTCGTTGCTGGCCGCCTCGGGATCGTCGAACAGGGGAAAGTAAATCTTGTACCGCGGCGGCGCGGCCAGGTCTTCGCGCCGCACCAGCTCGATCATCGCCTCGATCTCGCGCTCGCGGTCGCCGGCGAAGGGCGCGCTGGCGTCGATGAAGCCGGGGTTCACATGGATCACGTGAACGGTGCACTGGTCCGTCTTCAATAGACATTCGCTGGGGGGAACCGGGGCTCCCTCGGGCGATCGGACCAGGATGAAGAACAGCCCGTGCGTGTGCCGGTAGCGCCTGGCCAGAAAGGCGCTGAAGTCCTGGAACTCGTCGAGCAGGTCGGCCTTCTGCTGCCGGTAGTCATTCACCCCCAGCAGGGGGTGAATGTAGAGGCAGACCTTCTTGCGATCCTGCGCCAGCGTCTCGCGCAGCCGCTGAATTCGCCGCACGAAGCTCTGGTGATCCTGCAGCGACGCCGGATCGTGGTGGGTCAGGGCCAGCTGCAGGTGATACGTCGAGCTGCCCGTCAGGTCTTCCCCGGCGACGGGACGGCTGGCGTCCTCGTAGTACCGGTTGACGCTGGGCTCCTCGGTCTGGATCTCGTGCACCACCCCGTCGATGATGTTGACGGTCCTGGTCACCACCTTCACGTAGTGGCGCGTGTCGAGGAAGTGCTCGAAGTCGGTCTCCAGGCAATCCTCGATCACGCTCAGCTTGGAGACGATCCCGTCGAAGGGGAACGACTGGGCGGCGAGCTGACACCGGTCCAGGATCGCCGCGGCCGAACAGCGGTGGCCGACGGCGATGAAGACCGTGGTGTTCTGCGACATGAGCCCGCGACGGCGCGCTACTTCTTCGCGGGGGCGGGTGAGGGAGCGGGCGGCACGGGAGGCAGCGCGGCGGGCGCCGTGCCCGGCGCGCCACCGGCGCCGCCCGGTGCGCTGGTGGCCTTGTCCGCGGCGGCCATGTGCTTCTTCCAGTGGGCCTTCATCTCCTCCACGTGCTTCTTGCAGGCGGGGGACAGCTCCTTGGTGTGCTCGCCCAGGCACATGGCGCCGTGACCGGTGCCGGCGGGCGCGTCGGGACACAGCTTCTGCATGTCGTCGGCGCAGTCGGCGTGCATCTCCATGTGGGCGTGCATCTGGGTCGTGACCGTCTCCACCACCTTCTTGCAGGCGGGGGCCAGGTCGGCGGCGTGCTCGTTCAGGCAGACGGCGATGCGGCCGTGTCCGGGGGGCACTTCCTTGCAGAACTTGCTCACATCGGCGGCGCAGCTCTTGTGCATGTCCTTCATGGCACCCCACTCGTGGGGGCCTCCCATGCCGCCTTTTCTCCTTGCCCGTGCCCATCCCCATCCCTTTCATGTCGCCCTTGGGGCCCTTCATCTCGCCCATGCCGGAGTCGGGAGCGGGGGAGGGCGACGCCGCGGCAGCGGGCGCTGCGCCCGCCTTCTTGTCGGAGGCGGCCGCCAGCGCGGTCTTGCACGGCTCTGACAGGTCGTTGTCATGCAGGCGCAGGCAGCGGGCCAGCTTGCCCGCGCCCAGCTCGACGCCCGAGCACAGCTTGGCCGCGTCGTCCTTGCAGCGCATGCCGATCAGGCTACGGTGCCCGGGCGCATCCTCTGCGCGAGCGGTCCCCGCGACGGCCATCAGCCCGGTCACGACCAGGCTACCGACCAAGAACGAACGGAAAGACAGACGGACGTGCGATCGTTCCATTTCCAGCTCCTTTGGCTATTTGTCGGGCCAAGCCCGCCAACCCTACGAATCCACCGGCGGAAACGGCCCGGTCACGCGGGGATGGACGACCCTCGCGCGAGGCGATGGTAACGCATTTTGGTTTCGTGATCTCGCACGGAGACCGCGGAACCGCCACGCGGCGATGGATTCTTTCGCGGCGCTATCTGCGGTTGGGCGCGGGCGGGTAGGGCGCCACCGGTACCGGCGCCGCGTCCGGCCGAGGCTGACCGTCCTTGCCTGCGCCGCCCAGGTTTCGTCCGGTCACGATCTGAGCGGCCAGCAGCGTCTGCACCACGCGCAGCACGTCGTCCGAGCCGTTGCTGACGGCGCCGTGTTCGCCCGGTGCGCCGCCTCCACCGCCGAAATTCACGAACTGGCTGTTCGACAGCGCGCTCGCCACCTGGGCCGTCAGCTCGGGCGCCATCTCCAGCCGTCGCAGATCCAGGTACGCGCCGCCCGCCTCGGCCAGCGCCTGGGCCTTGATGCGGATCGCCTCCGCCTCGGCCTGCGCCGTGGCCCGGATGCGCGCCGCCTGGGCGCGACCCTCGGCCTCCTGATTGATGACGTTCTGCTCGGCGTCGGCGCGCGCCTGGGTGATCTGGGTGGCGGCCAGCTCGGCCTCGCGCTGCTGGCGCACCGCCGCCTGCTTCTCCGCCTCCGCCTTGGCGATGGCGGCCCCGTTCGCGGCGATCTGCATCTGCAGGGCGCGCTCCTGGTCGTTGATCTTCTGGGCCGCCTCTAGCTGGGCGATGCGGGCCCGCTGTTCCTCTTGCGCCTGCACCACGTCGGCGTCGGCCTTGGCGCGCGCACCCGACTCGCGGCGGCGCGCCTCGGCCACCTCGCTCAACACCGCCTTGATGTTCAGGCTGTTGAAGGAGAGGCCGATGTCCATCAGCTCGCGCGAGCAGGCGTCCTTGATGATGACCGCCAGCTCGTCGTCCTCGCCCCGCTGCTGCGCCACCGTCAGGGCGGTGGCGTTCGGCGCCGCCGCCACCAGCGCGGTGCCAGGCGCCACGCCGCCCGAGCGGGCGCTGAACAGCTGATCGTGCTTCAGCAGGTTGATGGCGCGGCGGCCCGCCGACGACAGCACGTCCGTCAGCGTCGACATCTGCTCGTCGGCCCGCTTGGAGAAGAACTTGTTGGCAGCCGTGTTGACCATGGTCTCGTCCTCGCCGACGCTGACGATGGCCGACGCGCGCACCGTCACCTTGACCGGCGCCGAGCGACCATTGCTGTCGACGTCGGCGGTCTGATCGGTGATCTCGATGTCGACGTTGATGGCCTGGGCCGGGATCCGCCGCGTCTGGGTGACGACGGGGACGATCAGCGCCTTGCACGGCCCGCGATAGATCTGCAGGTGCCGGCCTCGGCTGGCCAGCAGGATCTCGCCCGCGTCCACGCTGCGCAGGAACGTGGTCACGATGAACGAGGTCAGCACCACCACCGCCACGACGACGCCGCCGACCAGAATCAATGACGGTTCCACGATGAACGCTCCTTGTGATTACGTTTGTTGTTTGCTGTCTTCATCCGGCGCGACGACCGACACCGTCACGCGCTCGCGCCGGGCATCGACGTCCTCGATGCGCAGCCGTTGCCCGAAGCGCACCGGCGCCGCGGCGTCCTCCGCGCACAGCTGCGCCGGCAACTGCACCTGGCGTCCGTCGCGCACGATGGCCACCACGCCCCGGCCGTTGCGAAAGGCCACCACCGCCCGCGCTTCGCTCAGGATCAGCTGGTCGAGGGGCGTGCTCGGCCGGCCCTGAAAGCGGAACAGCAGGCCCCACACCGGGCGGACCAGCAACCGCTCCGCCAGCAGGGCCGGCAGCGGCGCCAGCAGCGCCGCCAGGGGCACCGACAGATGTCCGGCGTGGACCAGGGCATTGCCGAACGCGCCGTAGAGCGCGCACAGGCTGAAGATCAAGCGGGGCGAGGGGATGAATCGCCGGTAGCCGTGGGCAGGGATGACCAGCATGCTCCGGTCGCCGGCCGCGTCTGGATGCCCGTGGCCGTGCGCGCCCACCGCGCCATGCGCTCCAGCGCCGTGTCCATGAGACGACGGCCAGTGGTGGTGCCCGCCCAGCGCCGGCAAGGCCAGCATCACGAGGCCGACCATCCCGATGACCGTCAAAGCCAAGAACACGATCCGCCTTGATCCCGGGCCTGAGTATGAGCCCGGTAGAGAAATTGTCGAGCCGCCGCCCGGCGGGCGATTTCGGGCGCCAGAGCGGGCCAAGGGCCTCAGACAAAGATCTGAAGCAATCCCTCCCGCCCAAGCCAACCGTTTGTCCTCGCCCCGCGAAGCGAGGAGAGGATAAAGGAGTGGGGGCTGCGCTCCATCGCGGCGCCGTCGTTAGCAGCACGACGAGATGTGATGAACTATGAGGCCCGAGGGTTCTCCTCCGCTGCGGCCCTTCTGCCGGGGCGGACGCGGACGCCGCCGGCTACACTAAGCGGCCTTCCGTTGAAACCACTGGCCAGCATCGTCGTCATCGTGTTCGCGCTCGCGGGCGTGCTGGGCCTCTCCATCAGCAGCGCGCGCCACGACGAGCAGCAGTTGCTCGACGAGTTCACGGCCACCACGCAGCAGCAGCTGCACACGTCGGTCGAGGTGCTGTCGACCCGCCTCGATGCCCTGCACCAGGACACGCGCCTGCTGGTCGATCTGGTCGAGCGCGAGCGGAGCCTGGACGCCGATCAGGAGAAGCGCGTCTGGCTGAGCGCCTTCCAGGCCCTGGCGGTGGTGGTGCCTCACTATCGCTACATCGCGCTGTTCGCCGATGACGGCCGCATCATCGTCTCGGCCTCCGACCCGACGGAGTCCAGCGCCACCGTCGAAGCGCTGTCCGATCACAGCCGTCGCCTGGCGCTGGAGATCGCGGCCCAGGGGAAGCAGTCGCTGGGAAAGCCCGCCTTCGCGTACGGCGAGCGGTCATTCTGGTTCTATGGTGCGCCGGTGCGTGGGGCGGGCGGGGCGCTGGTGGTGGCCAGCGACGCCGCGCTGTTCTTGCACGACGTGGCCTGGACGTCGCTGCCACTCGCCAAGCTGTTCGTCACCGATCCGGCGTCGGTGGTCTGGTCGGGCTGCGAGACGGCGACCGGATGTCGCGAGACGCGCTCCGAGATCGTGCGGAAGCACATCCCGCCCGCTCACTCGACGCCGAGCCGGATCGATCCCGACCTGGCCGAGGCGCTGGGACTGACCTGGTCACCGGCCGTGATGATCTCCGAGCGGGTGGAGCAGCCCACGGGCGACTGGACCGTCACCTGGGTGGCCTCCACCCGCGCCATCATGACCCGCGAGCGATCGGCGCTGGCGCGCGTGGTGCTGACCGCCCTGGCCGCGGCCTTCGCGGTGGGAGCGGTGGGCCTCTTCATCCTGCGTCAGCAGCGCAACGCCGTGACGCTGGCGGGGCGGCTGCGCTATGCCCAGGCGCTGGCCAGCGCGCGCGAGACCAGCCAGGCCATCGTCGAGAACGCGCCGCTCGGCGTGCTGGGCGTGTCGCACGACGGGAAGGTGGCGCTGGCGAACGGTTTTCTGGTCGACCGGGTGGGGCCGGTGAAGGTGGGCGCCGCCCTGCGGGACGCCGTATCGGGCGAGGGGATCGAGCTGGTGCAGCACCTCGAACCGCTGCTGGCGCGCCGGGCGGGGGCCGCCGGCGACCCGCCGCCGCTGCCGGAGCTGCGCGCCCTGTCGACGTCGTCGCATCACTTCCACGTGCGGGTGGTGCCGGTCCGCAACACCGAGCTGGGCATCGGGGCCTTCGCCTTGGTCGAGGACCAGTCGGCCCTGCGCAGCCTGGAGAACCAGCTGGTCCGCGCCGAGAAGCTGATCACCGTGGGCGTGCTGTCCGCCGGCATCGCGCACGAGATCGGCAGCCCCCTGGCCGTCATCCGGGGCCGCGCCGAGCAGGTGCTGCGCGACGTGCCGGCGGGCCCGCGGGCCGAGGACCTGCGGGTCATCATCAAGCACATCGATCGCATCTCGTCGACCATCCGCCAGCTGCTCGACTTCTCGCGCCGGCAGGCGGTGGCGCCGCGGGCGGTGTCGCTGGCGGTGGCCATCGAGCGGGCCCGGGAGCTGTTGCAGTGGAAATTCGAGAGCAAAGATCTCGAGCTTCGTGTCACTCTGGATGACGACCTACCCATGCTTTCCGCCGATCCCGATCAACTGCAACAGGTCATCGTCAACCTGCTGCTGAACGCCTGCGACGCCTCCCAGCCGAGGAGCGAGGTGACCATCAAGGCGCGCCCGGTGCCGGGAAATCAGGTCGAGATCGACATCGCCGATCGCGGCCACGGCATCGCACCCGAGCACCTGCACGCCGTGTTCGACCCCTTCTTTTCCACGAAGAAGCGTGGAGAAGGGACCGGGCTGGGGCTGTCGATTGTCGCCAGCGTCGTCCGGAACCATGGCGGCGAGATCACCCTGGACAGCGCCGCCGGCAAGGGCACGACGGTCAAGGTACTCTGGCCGGTGCACGAGGTGCGCGCCCATGCCTGAGCCCAGAGCGGCGGGGACGGGCAACCAGCGGCGCGGCCGCGCCCGTCAAAGGCAGCAGTGATGCCGGCGAATCCAAACCTGCGCGCGCTGGTGGTCGACGACGTGGTCGACATGGCCGAGACCATCGCCAGCGATCTGCGCCACGTCGGCTTCGAGACCCAGGTGGCGGACAGCGGCGTGCGCGCCCTGGAGCTGCTGGGCCGGGACCTGTTCGACGTGGTGGTGACCGATCTGCGGATGAAGAACGTCGACGGGATGGATCTGCTGGACGCCGTGAAGCGGGCCGACCCGACGGTGCCGGTCGTCATCATGACGGCGTTCGGGGGCATCGACAGCGCCGTCGAGGCGATGCGGCGAGGCGCTTACTCGTACGTGACCAAGCCGTTCGAGCTGGACGTCCTGCGCGGGCTGGTCGAGCGGGCCTGCCGCGAGCGGGCCCTGGCCCGCGAGAACGCGCTTCTGCGGCGCAGCTTGCGCGAGAACGCCGCCTCGCAGCGCCTGGTCGGGCAGAGCGCGCCCATGCGCCAGCTGCGCGCGCTGATCGAGCGGGTGTCGGGCGCGTCATCCCCCGTGGTCATCTCGGGCGAGACCGGCACCGGGAAGGAGCTGGTGGCGCTGGCCATCCACGCCGACGGTCCGCGTGCCGATCGGCCGTTCGTGGCGATCAACTGCGCGGCGCTGCCCGAGCAACTGCTGGAGAGCGAGCTGTTCGGCCACGCGCGCGGGGCGTTCACGGGAGCGTCGCAGAACCGGCGCGGCCTGTTCGTCGAGGCGGACGGGGGCACGCTGTTCCTGGACGAGATCGGCGACCTGCCGCTGCCCCTGCAGGGCAAGCTCTTGCGCGTGTTGCAGTCGGGCGAGGTGCGCCCCGTCGGCAGCGAGACCGTTCGCACGGTGGACGTCCGCTGCATCTCGGCCACCCACAAGGACCTCGGCACCCTGGTCGAGCAGGAGCTGTTCCGCCAGGATCTGTTCTTCCGCCTGGACGTGCTGCGCGTCCCCGTCCCTTCCCTGCGCGAGCGGCTCGACGATCTGCCCGCGCTGGTCGACCACTTCCTGCGCCGCAGCCTGGAGCGGTCGCCCCGCTCGGCGCTGATCGGCTTCGAGCCGGCGGCGATGGACTTCCTGGCCACCTACGCCTGGCCCGGCAACGTGCGCCAGATCGAGAACCTGATCGAGCGGCTGGTGGTTACGGCGTCCGCTCCGCTGGCCCGGGTCGAGGACGTGCGCCACGCGCTCGGCGCCGTCCGCCACTTCGACCCCGTGGCCGCGCTGCTGCAGAAGCCGATCACGCTGCAAGAGCTGGAGGACCGCTACATCGCCGGCATCCTGGAGAAGGTCGGCGGCAGCAAGCCCAAGGCGGCCGAGGTCCTGGGCGTCGACGCCTCGACGCTGTATCGCCGCGAGAAGAACCGGGGC
>Ga0105238_10002412_pt1 | contig 18744 bp, 10 predicted proteins | sample KBSC34metaG_FD_81526 | JGI IMG/M metagenome (GOLD analysis project Ga0105238, IMG submission 81526) | Corn rhizosphere microbial communities from Kellogg Biological Station, Michigan, USA - KBS C3-4 metaG | ecosystem: Host-associated > Plants > Roots > Rhizosphere > Soil | place: Michigan, USA... | reverse complement strand
CTATGCCAGTGTCTTTCAAGCGGAACGGATGCAGTGTTGCCGTCTGCTGAAATGTGCTCGTACTCAGCGATGTGGTTCGATCCGAAGTCAATAAGACACTGGCATAGCCCGTGGCACACCGAGGGAAGATCGAGTCACAAGGCGTGGCGGGTGAGATATCTCAACACAACGACGAGGAAAGACGAAACGTTTTCGCGCTCTATCCAACTGAGCTACGGCTCCAGAGACCGTTTGAAACGGTCAGCGGCCAGTGCCGCAATAGAGCCGGTGGGACTCGAACCCACGACCTCGTGATTGCTGATCATGTAGTTCCATCGGCATTCGTCGTGTTGAGTTTCTCCTGAATGAGTGGTGCGTGTTTCAGCAAACACACCGTCAACAAGGGTTATTGAGAGGCAACATACCTAATGTACTCCCAACGGCATTTGACGGTGCGATTTCGCTGAAGATGTGCTTTGGAAAAAGCATTCGAGGTTCAGCAGAAAACTCAGCACGACAACGAGGATTTGACGAAACATCTTCGTGCTCTACCGCTGAGCTACGACTCCATCGGCTGTTCAAAAACAGCCGCGCGGTCAGACCGCATTAGAGCCGGTGGGATTTGAACCCACGACCGCGAGGTTACATGTAGTTCCATCGGCATTCGCCGTGCTGAGTTTTCTACTGCGAATTCCCTTTGTATTTGATCACGGCCTCGGTAGGCCGGTTCGGTTGGTCGAAGTTGTCAAGAACACACCGTCAACAAAGATTGTTAAGAGTTCCCGTCGAAACGGGGCGGGTTTTGAGGCCCGCTTGACATGTACTCCTCACAGCATTTGACAGTGCGAATCTTTCGTCCGCTCCCCGGACCCGCCCCTTCCCTGGCGTGACCAGGGAAGGGAATCAGGATTCAGAGAGTGATCTGTTCGATCTGGCGGATCCAATGATCCACCGTGTAACGCCCGGCGGCGACATCGGCGAGCAGTCCGAAGACCTTATCGCTGAACCCCCCGACGTTGATGACGTCTTCGCGTTCAACCGCTTGCGTTGTCGCACACGGTTGAATGTCGATGCACACCATCTTCGCTTTCGGATTACGCTGTTTGAACAACGACCATTGCGTCATCGTTTCGGTGGCACTTCCGCCAAAGCGGCCGTGCCACGGAGTATCGACCCATGATTCGTTGTCCGAGACGTACACCACCAGGTCACCCTTGGCGTGCAAAGCGTTCAGCTCCGCCAACGGCGCACTGCAATTCGTTCCGCCCGCTGGCAGTGACGCCAGTTTCTGAGCGTTCGTCATCACCGAATCGCGAGGATTCAATTGGCAACGAAGGACCTTGGATTCGAACGGAATGACTTGCGTCGTCGGGTTCTTGCGTAACATTGCCGCCGCAACCAGTGCCGCGATGTCGATGCAGCGCATCTTCGTCGTGGCACCGTCTCGGACACCCGTGATCGGTGTATGCATCGAACCAGAGATGTCCGGGAACACGTACACCTGACCATCGACCTGCGGCACATTCGCGATGGCAATTTCCATTGCATCCTGTAACGCCTCTCGAATCGCCATCGGTACGGAATCGCTCGTATTCAGATACGCGGCCAATAACTGGTACGGCAACACTCTGGAACGAGCGATCTGCTCACGATCACGCAGCCGATTGGCAACGATTTCGACTTCAGCCGACCGATCGAACACACTGTGTCGTTGGAACGTATTCAGGTTCATCCGCGTCGTCTGCCAGGTGGCATTGCGAGCGATCTGAGCCCAATCGTCCTTCGTCAACGGCAAAGCCGTTAACATCTGGAACGGCACGTCAGGAATCGCGACCTTTCCCGGATTCGTGTTGCGCAAGAACTTGATGTATTGCTGCACGAGGACTGGCAACGCGTCGAAAGCGTATTCGCGACCGATCAAGTAACCGAACAGCGCCGCTCGTGACGGCGTTGACGGTTTCGGATGAACCATCTTGATCACATCGGCCAGCGACGGATCGTTTCCGATCGAACCGAGAAACAGTTGTTCGTCGGTGCGACCTTCGATCCACTGGCAGATCAGTCGCTTCGGCAGCGTTCCCAGGCTCTTACGGCCGACAACACCCGACCGCATGATCTGCACGAAGTTGCGCAGCATCTTCGGACTATCGATCACTCGATCGAAGATCTCGGCCATCAAACCAGGGCTCTTCACCGACAGGATCGCACACAGCAAGGCGGGCATGTCCTTCATGTGATTGAACTGACGGACGTACAGAGCCGTCCGGGCGATGAACTCGGGAGGCACGTCGCGGCACACATTGATCACGCCGTCGAGCTGTTCGGTCGCGTCCGCGTAGAACGTGCTGTTCAAACATCCGGTGCTGGCATATTGAGCCAACGTCTGCTGAGGCGAACGCTGATAGGCACGTCCACCCGCTTCATTCGTCGCATTGGCGGCCGGCAACAGTCGTCCCGCGATCGATCGGAAAATAGATTTATTCGCCATGAAGTCGTCTCCTTCTGAAATTCGCATTTCGCAGTTGTGAATGTCACAGCGAAAAGCATCCAGCGTGCCAGAGACCCAACTCCGTCAAAAAGTTCGCGAAACGACGAGAAAACAAGGCAATTTTAGAAACTGATGGCAAAACGTCTTTCTGGCAACATGCATTGATACGATATCAAAGTATCTTCTTTTATATTTTTGGATAAACTGAGTCACGACGTTCGTCCAGCTCCAACAACGCCGAGCCAGCACCCACATGACCAAATCGCGTCCAATCGTTGTCTTCGGGATTTTGGGCAGCCTGCTCGACAAGGCGCGTACCGGGGGCGATCGTTGGCAGACGTGGCGGCCCAGTGTCGCGGTTTGCCAGCACGAAGATTTGCTCGTTTCACGGTTTGAGCTATTCCATTCCGACAAGGACGCCTCAATCGCGAAAACCTTGCGATTGGACATGTCTCAGGTTTCTCCCGAAACAGACGTGCGGACTCACGACCTGCCGCTGCGCGATCCGTGGGATTTCGAAGAAGTGTTCGGATTCTTTCACGACTTTGCTCGGCAGTATCCCTTCGCGACCGACGACGAAGACTACCTGATCCACATCACCACGGGGACGCACGTCGAGCAGATCTGCCTGTTTCTGCTGACCGAGTCGCGACACATGCCCGGTCGGCTGTTGCAAACGTCGCCCCCACCTCGAAACCATATCGATCCCGGTAGTTACCGGATGATTGACCTCGATCTATCGCGATACGACGCGCTGGCCACTCGGTTTTCGCGCGAACATCAGGAAGGGCTCGCATTTTTGAAGTCGGGCATTGCCACTCAAAACGTAGCGTTCAACAGCCTGATTGAGCGCATCGAACGAGTCGCCATCGCGAGTACTGCACCGTTGCTGCTGACCGGACCAACGGGAGCTGGCAAGTCGCATCTGGCTCGTCGCATTTATGAATTGAAGCGCCGACGCGAACAGTTGCAAGGCGATTTTGTCGAAGTCAATTGCGCGACACTGCGCGGCGACCAGGCCATGTCGGCACTGTTCGGGCATGTCAGAGGCGCGTTCACCGGTGCGACAAACGCGAGGCCAGGACTGTTGCAGGCGGCGAATGGCGGCTTGCTGTTCCTGGACGAAATCGGCGAACTGGGCGCCGACGAACAGGCGATGTTGCTGCGTGCAATCGAAGAGAAACGGTTCCTGCCCGTTGGAGCCGACAAAGAAGTCGCCAGTTCCTTTCAACTGATTGCGGGTACAAACCGCGACCTGCAGCGCGACGCCGCGCACGGCCTCTTCCGCGATGATCTCTTGGCTCGTATCAACTTGTGGACGTTTCGTCTGCCCGGCCTATCCGAACGCCGCGAAGACATTGCGCCGAACCTGGATTACGAACTGGAACGATTCACGAGTACATCCGGGCACAAAGTGACGCTGAACAAGGAAGCACGCAAACGGTTCCTCGAGTTCGCTCAATCGTCAACGGCAGCGTGGTCGGCCAATTTTCGCGATCTGAGTGCCGCGGTCACGCGAATGTCGACACTCGCCACGCACGGTCGAATCGGGCCGAACGAGGTCGACGACGAAATCGCACGACTGAACGCATCCTGGCGACGACCAGCACCGGCAACGACCGACGATCCGCTGGTGGAACTTTTCACCCAGGCCCAACTTGACGAACTCGATCTGTTTGATCGGGTGCAACTGACAGAAGTCGTCAGAATTTGCCGAGCGAGCGAAACATTGTCGGCAGCCGGACGCACTCTGTTCTCGGCATCGCGGGCAACAAAATCGCAACCCAACGACGCCGATCGATTGAGGAAATATCTGGCTCGGTTTGGGCTGACTTGGGCTGCCCTCCGCCGTCGCGGGCACGAAAGCGTGGCAACCTGACAGCCCGTTGAAAAGGGGACAGGCAGACAGGCACCCGCAGCTCGCGCGAATGCGCCTGGTTTTGGCGATTTCGCATGAACCGGTCCGCCAGTCACCGCTCTGGAAGTGGCCGCCAAAGCACGGGTTTGGAAAAGAATCTTCCTGGTGCGGCAGGCGCAATCCGACCAAGTTTATGAATTTGCTCTGGGATCGAGGTGACAGAAATTGACGGGGCCAACGAATCATTCGTACATTACGTATTCTTCAACATCGAAGTCTCGGCTGATCTGCCCTATCATATTTTCATGAGATTCGTCCCGCGAAGCCTGATGCTCGATCGCCCCGGAACTCTCCGCTGGGTTGTGAGCACGTTTCTAATCTGTGCGGCGAGCGAAACCCAATACGCCAATGCATCTTGTGGCGACTACCTGCATGCTTCCATGCGGTCACATCAGTTCGTGTCGATGCACGGATCAGACAGTTCGCGGGCACCGATCTTTGCCACGCGCGGTGACGAACCGGCACTCGACGAGCAATCTACTGAAGCGCAGCGCCAACAAGGAAGTCCTGGACCCGCGCGCTGTTCTGGTCCATCGTGTCAGCAGGCGCCCGTTCAGCCGCTGAGTATTCCGACCACCGATCCTGTTCGATCGAGCTTCAAGGATTTGTTTGTGGCGATCGAGCGTCCCATGATCAGCGAATCTGCTCGATCTCCGCAGTGGCCTGACGCTGATACGCAATCTGGACACACGGACTGTGCTCGGATCGAGCGGCCTCCACAAACCGTCTGATCGATGACGTGGGGACGAACTGCGCTTTGTTCGATCTCCCTGCGATCCGGTTGTCAATCTCGTCTTTGCCAGGCAATCCTGCGAACGAATGGTCAGATCCATTTCCGACGCCCAATCGGCGACATCCGATCTTGATTGCCAGTGGACCTTGCCGCACGACAACGGATTCTGATTTTGAATCATTTATTCATCGACGAACTTTGACGGAGTCCGATTCATGTCCACCACGAATCCCGCTGCCACAGGTGCCACGCCGCGCCCGCCGCGGCACGTAGTCGTTCCGGCCGTCGGACCGCGTCTGCGCGTGCTGATGTGGTTCTGCTTTTTCCTGATTGCGCTGCTGGGAGCAAATTCGGTCTATTTGGCCAGCGTGACGTACCTGAGTTGGAATTCGGGTCGGACGTACGAGAACTGGTTCTACATGCTGATGTTCGGCGGCCACCTGATTCTGGGACTGGTGATGCTGCTGCCGTTCCTGCTGTTCCTGTTCATTCACCTGGTGAACACGCGGATGCGCAAAAACAAACGCGCCATCCGCGTCGGCTATGCCCTGATGGCGGCATCGCTGGTGCTGCTGGTCAGTGGCATCCTTTTGATGCGACTCGACTTCGGGGGCAGCGGCGTCTTCATCATCAAGAACGCCACGACGCGCTCCATGATCTATTGGGCGCACGTGGGCGCCCCACTGTTCTGTATCTGGTTGTACTGGTTGCACAGACTGGCCGGTCCCAAGATCAAGTGGAAGCTGGGCCTGGGCTACATTGGCGTTGTTGGCGTCGCGTCAGTCGCCTTGATCGCAATGCATAATCAAGACCCGCGCCAATGGAACCAGGCAGGGCCGAAAGAAGGGGCGGACAAGTACTTCTTCCCGTCACTCGCACGTACTGCGACCGGAAATTTCATCCCGGCCGAATCGTTGATGAACGATACGTACTGTTTGAAGTGCCATCAGGATGCATATCAAGGCTGGTTTCACAGTTCGCACCATTTCAGTTCGTTCAATAATCCAGCCTACCTCGCCAGTGTGCGTGAAACGCGCGAAGTGTCGTTCAAACGCGATGGTGACGTGCGTGGCGCACGGTGGTGCGCAGGTTGCCACGATCCGGTTCCATTCTTCAGCGGTGCGTTTGATGATCCTAAATACGACGACGTGAATCACAAGACCTCGCAAGCGGGAATCACCTGCACGACGTGCCATGCGATTACTCACGTGAACAGCACGCGTGGCAACGCCGACTACACGATTGAAGAACCCGAACAATATCCATTCGCCTTCAGCGACAACGCGGCGTTGCAATGGGTCAACAATCAGTTGATCAAAGCCAAACCGGCGATGCACAAGAAGACGTTCCTGAAAGACTTCCACAAATCGGCCGACTTCTGTTCAACCTGTCACAAGGTCCATTTGCCCTATGCCCTGAACCATTACAAGGAATTCCTGCGCGGCCAGAACCATCATGATTCGTATCTGCTCAGCGGCGTGTCGGGCCACGGGGCGAGGAGTTTCTACTACCCTGAAAAAGCTGTGCAGAACTGCAATGGTTGCCACATGCCGGCTCAGGGTTCGCAAGATTTCGGCGCGAAGCTGTTTGCGGGAGTGACTCAACCCAGTATTCACAATCACCTGTTCCCCGCCGCGAACACCGGATTGGCCTGGCTGAAGGACGACGCGGGCGCCGTCACCGCTCATCAAGAATTTCTGAAAGACAAGCTGAGAGTCGACATTTTCGGGCTGAAGGAAGGCGGCGGCATTGATGGAAAACTGACGGCCCCCTTGCGTCCCGAAGTACCTAAGTTGAAGCCCGGTTCGACCTACCTGCTGGAATCGGTCGTTCGCACGTTGAAAGTCGGACATCATTTTACGCAGGGAACTGTCGATTCGAACGAGGTCTGGCTGGATGTGACCGTCACGAGTGGTGGGAAAGTCATTGGACGCAGCGGTGGCTTGGATGAACAACATCAGGTCGATCCATGGTCACACTTCATTAACGTGTTCATGCTCGACAAGGACGGCAACCGCATTGACCGACGGAATCCGCAAGATATTTTCGTTCCGCTCTACGACAATCAGATTCCACCTGGAGCTGCGGCGACAGTTCACTACAGCCTGCCGATCCCTGACGATGTCACTGAACCGGTCACCGTGGAAGTCAAATTGCAGTATCGCAAATTTGACAAGATCTTTACTGACTACTTCACGACCAAATCGCGACCTGGCGACAAGCCGATTCGCGACCTTCAGCCGGACAAGCCGTACCTGAACGATTTGCCCATTACGACGTTGGCTGTCGACAAGATGACGTTCCCAATCGAAGGGAACGACGCCGCAGTGGAAAACGCGAAGGTCGAAATTCCGCTCTGGCAGCGTTGGAACGATTACGGAATCGGACTGTTTCTCAAAGGCCGCGCCGAACTCAAGCAGGCAGGCGAAGCGTTCACGGCGCTGGAACAGTTGAAAGACAACAAGCGCTACGACGGGGCCTTGAATATTGCGCGGGCTTACCTTGAAGAAGGGTTGCTTGACGATGCAACTTCGGCGATCGAACGAGCGTCAAAATTCTCGGACCCGCCTGCTCCGCCCTGGACCCTGTCCTGGTTGGCGGGAGCGGTCAATCTGCAACAAGGAAATCTCCAGAAAGCAGAGACTGCACTTCGCTCGGTCTTGGAAGACAAAACACCCGAACGCACGATGCGCGGATTCGATTTCAGCATGGACTATCTCGTGATCAATCTACTCGGCCAGACGTTGTTCGAGCAGGCCAAACAGATTCGTGATCCTGCCGAGATCGCAGAGCGGCAGACGTTGTTAGCGAGATCCGCTGAGCAATTTGAGAAGACGCTGAAACTCGATGCCGACAATGTCTCTGCCCATTATGCCTTGCGGCAGATTTATGCCGACTTGAAGGCGATCGCGGACGAAGCCGGCGACAAGACGGCTGCTGAGCGATACGACGTCCAATCACAAGAACATGGCGTATTGCATGAACGCTTCAAGCCAGACGATAACGCCCGCGACATCGCTCATCAAAAAGCCAAGGTGAAATATCCGGCCGCAGCCAAGGCATCGGAACCGATTGTGATTTATTCGCTCGATCGGGCCGGTGCTCCCGGTCTGGCTGAGGCCGCAAATCCAACGGGCACCGGTAATCTGGCCGAGAAATAACGCTCACCCCAACGTGTCGCTACAATGTCTGGATCATTCCGGATCACAGATCGGAATCGTTGAATCGATGGATTCAAAGGAAGTTTGATGAATCAGCCGCAGCAGAACGAAATCGCTCCTCCGCAGCCGGACGAACTGAACGAGCCGCCCATTGAGGAACGCGACGACAAGGTCGTCGGCACCGCGTTCCTTTGGTCGGCAAGTTTGATTCTGCTGGTCACAGTCGCGGGGGCGTGCTACGTCTACTGGATGAATAGCCACCAGCCGAAGCCCGAAGAAAAGCAAACAGTCTACACGCCACCCGAACAGCGCAAGACACTCGATGTCGAGATTCCTGAAATGAAGTTCACGGACATTACGAAGTCCGCAGGAATCACATTCACTCATTTCAATGGCGATGCGGGTGAAAAACTGCTGCCCGAAACGATGGGCGGCGGCTGTGCGTTCGTCGATTATGACAACGACGGAGACCCCGACATCCTGTTCGTCAACTCGTGCCAGTGGCCGTGGAACAACAAGCCTTTGGACGCACCGCCGACTCAAGTGTTGTATCGTAACGATGGTGATTGCAAATTTACCGATGTCACCAAAGAGGTTGGACTTGATAAGACCTTCTACGGTCAGGGTGTCGCGTGCGGCGATTACGACGGCGACGGAGATGTCGACTTGTTCTTCACGGCCGTCGGGCCAAACCATCTGTTCCGCAACGATGGCGGCAAGTTCACAGACGTCACCGAGGAAGTCGGCGTCGCCGGTGGCAACGAAGAATGGAGTACGAGTGCCGGTTTCTTCGACTACGACAACGATGGCGACCTGGATCTGTTCGTCGCGAACTATGTGATCTGGAATCGCGAATTCGACAAGGCCCAGCCATTTACACTGGTCGGAGGCGAACGTGCGTACGGTCGGCCGCAAGTCTTCCCCGGAACGTTCCCCTATTTCTACCGCAATGATGGAGACGGCAAGTTCACTGAAATCGGTCAAGCCGCCGGTTTGCACGTAACCAATCCGGCGCGCAAATCGGTGGCGGTCGCCAAGTCATTGGGCGTCACCTTTGTCGACGCCGACCGCGACGGTTTTCTGGATATTGTGGTGGCGAACGATACCGTGCAGAACTTTCTGTTCGTGAATTTAACGAACGGCGAATTCAGAGAAGTCGCAGTGATGCACAACGTGGCTTACGACCAGCAAGGTAACGCACGCGGAGCGATGGGTGTTGACACAGCTCGAATTCGCGACGCGAAACATCTCGCCATTCTGATCGGCAATTTTTCGAACGAGCAAACCGCCTTCTACGTCACGCGCAATAACAACCTCGATTTCACCGACGAAGCGAACGCAACTGGGCTGGGGCCGCAATCACGACTCGAGTTAAAATTCGGCACACTTTTCGTCGATGTCGATCTCGATGGACGCCAGGATATCGTCTGTGCAAATGGACACTTGGAAAACGAAATCAACAAAGTCCAATCGAGCCAGCAGTACGCGCAGCCGCCTCACTTCTTCTGGAACTGCGGGCCTAAATCCCGGACGGAATTCGCTCCGGTTCCGACCGCCAAATGTGGCGAAGATTTCTTGAAGCGAATGGTCGGACGTGGTTCAGCCGTGGCAGACATCGACGGCGACGGCGATCTGGACTTGCTGTTTGGCGCCGTCAATTCGCCGCCGCGATTACTGCGGAACGATCAGAAGTTGGGCAATCACTGGTTGCGAGTTGTCGTCGCTGGGGAAAAAGGGAACACTTCCGCGATCGGTGCCCAGATCGATGTGAAATACGGCTCGTCCGAACAAATCAATCAGGTCATGCCGACGCGCAGCTATATGTCTCAATCAGAATTGCCAGTCACCTTCGGACTCGGTCAGACGGACAAGGTGGACGAAGTGACGGTGTCGTGGCCCGGCGGCAAAAAGAAAACCATTAAGTCACCTCAAGTTGACCAGGTCCTGAAGGTCACACCCGACCCGTAATCTCACAACATGGAGTATGACCGATGAGTGGCACGGTGGAACAACGTCTGGCCGAGCACAATGTGACGATTCCCACCGCACCCGACGCGGTCGGTTTCTACGTGCCCGTGCTGCGGTTCGGAAACATGGTCGTCACCAGCGGGCAACTGCCGATGGTCGGTAAAGAACTGATGTTCAAGGGCAAGGTCGGTCACGACCTAAGCGAAGAACAAGGCTTCCATGCCGCTCGCATGTGTGCCTTGAATGCTCTCGCCCAGATCAAAGCCTGCGTCGGCAGCCTGGATCGAGTGACAAAGATTGTCCGGGTTGAAGGATACGTCCAGTCGGCAGACGGGTTCACTCGGCAGCCTCAAGTGCTGAACGGCGCATCGGAACTGGTTGTGCAGGCCTTCGGAGACATCGGCAAACACACGCGGATCGCAGTCGGTTCCAACGAACTGCCGATGAATGCCGCAGTCGAAGTCGTGATCTGGGCCGAAGTCGGTGATTAGGTCTGGCAATTCATCTGCTCTGGTGTGGCACTGGCTCGGCCAGTGTCTTCAATGTCTCTCAACGCTGTTGGATTGCCAAATCGCAATGGTCATTTGGAAGTCAGCACGCTCATAATCATTCGTATATGGAGTGCTTGAACTTTGCATCGTCATCGCAAACGAAAGTAAGACACTGGGATAGCCAGTGGCACACACGGCAAGAACCCAGATCCACGTGTACCGTACTCACCTCACGAACTGATCGACATAGTCCGCGCCCAAGCCAACTTCGATGTAGTGCTTGCGGCACATCTCGATCTTGGTGAAGACATCTTCGTAGCCTGACTGTTTCCCATCATTGTCGACGTACACCATGGCGCCGTGAATGTTGAACAGCGTAATCATTTCCGGCGCCGCGCCGCTGGCTTCGTCGACGATCAAAGTGTGGATCTCGCCAGGTGGTTCATAGACAAAACTGCCTTCACTGGCGACCCAGTCATGTTCCAGGTAACGCCATGAACCACGGATGACATAGCCCGTCACCCACGAGAGATGAATGTGTCGCGAGAGCACGCCTGATTTGCGGACACGCAACAGGTTGCACCAACTGCCCGTGACAGTGTTTAGCAGTAGTGGACGAAACCAGACATCACGCGCCTGCGGCACCCAGACGCGTTCGTCATCCGGGATCGCCTGCGCCACAATCTCGGGTTGAATCCCTGGTAACTGAGTGATCGTCGTCATCCGGTCATGTCCTTAGTGGAAATCAGGCGATCAAATAGCCGCCGTCTACCGGCAGAATGATGCCCGTCACAAACTGTGCCGCCGGGCTGGCGAGGAACAACACCGGTCCCGCCACATCTTCCGGCGTACCCCATCGGCCCATCGGTGTGCGTGACAAAATCTGAGCTGATCGCGCGGCATCATCACGCAAGGCCTGCGTCAATGGTGTCGCAATCCAACCTGGTGCGACTGCGTTCACACGAATTCCGTCGGCTGCGTACGCAATCGCCAACGATTTCGTGAGCTGCGCGATGCCACCTTTACTGGCGCTGTAGGCAGGTACGAACCCTCCCCCGAAAAAGCTGAGCATCGAAGCAATATTGACGATGCAACCGCGGCGCGCTTTCAAACCCGACCGAGCCGCCGCGCACAGCCGCATCGCACCATTCAGGTTGATGTCAATCACGTCGGCAAAAACATCCGGCTGATGTTCGTCACCGCGGCGGATGACGCCGGCACAATTGACGATCACGTCCAACTCACCCGCGGCGGTGACTCGATTGACGACAGACTGATCGTCCCGCACATCCAACACTTCAAGCTGGATTCCCGCCATGCCAGGCAATTCGCTTGCACGCAGCACTTCGTCCTGTGTCGCACCAAAGGCCGTGACGCGATCACCCGACCGAGCGAACGCCTGCGCGATTGCGGCACCAATTCCGCTGGTCCCACCTGTGATCAACACCGTTCGAGCCGTCGTCGACATCCGCTATGGTCCTTCAATCACAAGCGTATCATCAGAAGCATGCCATCAATGCTTCTGAGGCAGGTACCGGAAATGCCGAGTTCGTTTGCCGACAACGCTCACCACAACTTGAGGGCTCGGTTCGTCTGGTTCGATCAGGTTTCGCGCCGATTTCCAGGTCGACGTCGCGTTCAGCCCCGCAAAGACCACGGCGCTGTACCGCGCACTGAAAGGATTGTCGCCCGCGGCAATCACAAACGTGTCCGGATGTGAATATGTTCGGCCACCGACCACGAACGATTGAGAACTAAATTTCACTGGGAAATGTTTCGATTGATCCAGAGACCGCGCCGTGACGCGATTTGCCGCTGGTCGACCAATTAACAGCAGATGGTGCGTCGACAAATCTTCGTCAGTCACATCGCGGTCCGACTTGACCGGTGGTTCGATGTTGTTGAACCGCCGTGCGACTTCGATCTGCAACTGCTTCGCCGCGTCGCGCTGCGCGGCTTCGTCTTGTTGAGTGCCGAACACGATCAACACTCGATTGGGTTCCGCTTCGTACGAGAATATCGACCAGGGGTTATGCGATTCAAACTCGCTACGCAGGTCGCTGGTCTGCCAATGGTCGAGCGTTGCGACGGCATCGGTCCCCGCAGTCTTCTGCAGATGTTTGCGGAACTGATCGGTGGTTACCGACTGCCCGGCATTGGCCTGTCCAAATTCATCGAGACAATGAATGAATTTGTCATCACCCAACTGCCGACGCAGCGCTGCGAACAACAGTGTCCCCTTGCCGGCCGCGATACGATACCAATCTCGGTCAAAGTGACTGGCACGCGTTTCCGACAACGGAATGTCGCGACCAACGCGCCGGCTCGCTGTCAGCCATTGCGATTCATGCTGAAACAATGCCAGGTCGGCCAGATCTTTGCCCTGTTGTGACAGGTCCCCATGTTTGTGCTGGGTGTCGCTGTCCCCTTCACCGCTGTCGTCATCATGTTCGTCAGCCGACGGATGAGTTTCGCCTGCGTTCTCTTCGCGATGAACAGCATGCTCCAGCGAAACCACTTTCTCGTATTCCGAAAAACCTGCTGCCAACCAGATGTCCGCGTCAGTCGCCGGCAATAGCGTGCCGCGCCAAGCGAAGGGGTGAATCGCGTCAAAATCCAGTGTTAGCGGTTCGTCCTTTTTGGGAAACGGATTCGCATCGCTCAGGTGTTTCGGTTTCTCACCATCGCTCTTTGAAGGTGGCAGCTTAACATTCTTGACGTCGATCGACGTCCAATCGTTCGGTACCAGCGGTTGGACAGATGGCAGCGTTTCTCGATCGGATTCTGACGGTGTCCACACTTTGCCCAGCGGGGGGCCGAACAAGGCCCAGGTCTTCAAATCCTTCGCCATCGCGGCCGTCGTAAACTTGGCATCGCACGAGGGGTAGCCGACCAGGGGCGGCGTCGAGAAGGCTTCGAATCCAAACGCTTCCGCGATCGTACCCTTCCGGCGTTCAAACAGCTTCAGCCATGCCTCGTCACGAATTCGCGGATAGAGCACCAGGTTCGCTGGCTTACCGCCCAGATCTGGCACCGTCTCTTTGAAGACGCCGACATCCTTCACATTGTTGCAACCCCAATAGAAACCGGTCGTCCCCGCCACCCACTCGTTGCGACTACTGCGCCACAGTCGGCTGTGATCGGTCCCCAGTTCGAACATCGCGATTTCGTTCGTGTTTAAGTCGCCGAACAGCCACTCGTTCGTGTACAGACCGTTATTCGACGATGTGAGAATCTCGACGCACCGATCAATCGATTCGGCATACTGCACCACGCGACGAATGCGCGAGGCGATCATTTCTCCCTGTGGATTGAACTTGGTCTGGTCGATCGTGGTCTCTGCCACGATCAAGCCCGCGTCCGTGATGTAATAATCGAGACCACTTTGGATGCCGCCAGGAAAGGTTTGAAAGACCATGCGATGTCCGTTTGCTGGCTGAATATCCAGCCAGACATTGAAGAAACGGACATTCACGAGATCCGACATCGTGATATGACCCATGACGATTTTGCCGTCGGCGGTCGCGGGCCCCGTGGCCACAAACGCGCTGCAATGTTCTTTATGCAGCGCCTTGGGCAGTGAACTGTGTCGACCCGGAAAACTGAGCCGATCGAGGCCGGTTGCGGTCCCCTCCAGTGCCGCATCCAGAAAACCGACTTCGACATCGGCATTGATCACCACGATGTCGATTAGATCGAGCGGTCGCCCTTCGAACTTGGCACCGGCCGCAGCCGCACCATCGGCGATACCCTGCATCTCGCGCAGATATTCTGGATCGAATCGTCGCAAGAACAGCGCGTTGACGAACAGCCGCAGATCGCGCCAGGCTTTGTCTGGCGCCTGGTGACTGCGGATCCTGGCGATCGTCTGGCAGTAGTCGACAATTTCGCGCGCCAGCAATCGTCCATGCTGATAACCGCGATCATACGGTGAACCTTCGATGTGGACGACGTTCCATCCCGCCTGCGGATATCGCCACGCAGCGCCGTATCGAGTTACAGCAAGCGGATCTGGGACAAACGGAGTGGCTGTTGCGACAGCAGGTTCACTGCCCGCAATAGAGCCAACGAAACAGACTTCTATCACCGACACCCATAGGACACCAAGTAGCAACACGAGGCGCATTCCGAACTCCCTGATTCACACAGAACGCCCTCGTGGCGCGAATGCGAGCCCCTGGCGATCAGCCAAGGTGAATTGATTCGTCGAGCACACGACATACTGTACCCAATGCTGACAAATGTCCGCCATGTTAGCAGGGAAGTCAGCGATTGAGTTCCAGTGGCACGATCGTTTCAGTGATCACCTTCACGTCGCCGCCCATGTTGCCGACGGCGCGGAACTTCAGTGCCATGTTGGCGGCGTGTTTGACACTCGGATCAATTTGCACCAGAACGTCCGTCTGCGACTGATTCGCGGGCAGTGTCACCGTCGCTGCCGTGATCCCTGGTGCTGCGTCCATCAGTTCAATCTGCATCGGTCCCTGAAACTGCGACGTGCGATCGATGGCGACCGGGCAACGAATTGTCGTCCCCGATGTCGCGGCCATTTCGCGATCCATCGAGCGTAGTTTGGCAACGGTCGGCAACGTGCGGATCATGCAGCGCATCGTCGATACGACCAGCATCGTCTGCTTTTGACCATGCTCATCGACGAATTCGACGTGCCCCTGGGCATAGACATTCGAATGTGCCTGAACGTTAATGTGCATTGTTTCAGGCAGATACAGCGGCAACATGACTTTGGTTTCACCAGGCGCGATCGTCGTATTCACGATTTCGATTCCATCCAGATCCTTGATCTGCCGATCGGCAACCTGCAGGTGGATCGGTCCGTCGAATCCTTCCAAACGTTCGATCTCCATCAGATAAGGATACACCGTGCCGCGATGAGCGTACTGGTAGGCTTCGTTGCAATAGAGTTTGAAAACAGGTTTGTGGACCACGGTTAATTGAATGTGATCAATCTCGCTGGCGCCCAAACCAACCAGGTCGACGTCGTGAGCCAGATGCGTTGCCAGTGCCGCCCGTTCAATCGTCTGCTCGGAGACGACAGCCCTGCCCGTGATTCTTAGTGTGACATCCGTGGCCCGCGCATCACCATCGGCGATGAACGCCAGCTTGGCCAACGGCTGATTCGCCGCCACGGTGGTCCCTTCGACGCGAACGCCCTCAGGCAATCCGTCGACCGACAGCTCGATTGGAACCGTCAGTCCGCCACGCCGGTCGATCGTGACATCCAGTTCAATCCGCCCACCCTGCACCACATTCAGACTATCGGTCTTCAAGGACAACGCAAAATCGGGCACGGCTGGAGTGATTCGCATTCGGTACACGAATTCAGGGCCACCTCGCGCGCCCTGTTGCAGATCGCGTACGCGCAGATAATACGTTCCGTCGGCCGGCGGTTGCCAGTCGAATTGAATCGCACCGCGCGGGGTCTGCACGGCACTGGCCGTCGTCAACACACCGCCGTCGGTGTTGGTGATCGACACGATTGGAAAGGCTGGTGACCAGCGCAACGCAGCACCACATTCGATCGATAGCCCCGCCTCCTGCCGACAGGTCAGCCGATACCAATCTTCATCGGCGGTGGTCTCGAACTGGCCATTGATCACCACGGGAGACGACACATCCAGGGCCGCCTCGCGCGCGTCGTGTCCATTCGTTTCGACAACTTCGGGCAGGTCGCTGACTTGCAGTGGAAGGCTGTTCGCGCCTTCGAGTCCGGCCTGCCAGATCGTGCCGGATGTCTTGGGAAACGTCACCGCTTGAGTCAGCGTTCGGAGAGAGTCGGTTCCTGTGAGTGCCAGGAATGACACCGGAACCGTTTCACCAGCGCGACCGCCCGCGGGAAACGCGTACTGAATCAAGGGCGCCGTCGACAGCGTGATTCGATACACATAGCTCGGCCCGCCGCGATAAGTCACGTTGGAAATCAACAGCCGGTATTCCCCGGTTGTCGCGGCCCGAAACGCCAGCACCGGGTCGGCACCAATTCGTCGATCATCGAACAGCACCTTCTGCCCATCCGGGCCCATTACCTGGACCAGGGGATCCAGGGCCGAACCCAACCGCGCGGCCGCGATGTCGGCTCGGACGATTTCACCCGCTCGTGCAGTAAATCGGAAATAATCCAGATCGCTTTCGCCGGCGATCTGGCCGTTAATCGTCACAGGTAACTCAACAACCTCCGCTCGATCAGGCAACGAATTCGGTTCGGTCTCGATGAACTCAGGCAGGTCTCCCACAACAAATGGGCGACTTCCTGTTCCGCCACGCCCACAGCTCAACCGCCACAAGCACACGCCCGACGGGGCGTCACTGGCGATGTCGATCCGCGATTTCCACTCGCGTGGATGTGTCGTCGGCTGCTCGCTCGGTTTTCTTCGAGGCGACGGAGCGTAGTGGCCGGTCGTCGGCTCACCCAATTCGAGCGGTGCACGGACACCGACACCGAACAATCGGAACCGCGTTCCCGGCGGCAGACATTCACCCCCAACACGAACGTCGACAACGGTCCCTCGCCGCCCACCTGCAGGAAAAATGTGCGTGCTGGTCGGATCGGTTGGCACCTGCTGCGCAACGGCCACCGCACTGATCGCAAACAAACAAGAGATTCCCGCCAGGAATCGGCAAGCGTTCGCCCAACATTTGTAGCGGGTTCGCATCGTGGTCCGAATCAGGTTCAAAGTGAGTTCCACAGATTACGCGAACAGTTCATGGACGGGTTTGCCGCCTCCGGCCAGTTGGACGGGCCGGCCGAGTGGCGTGTGCAATGTGATATCAGGATCGATCCCCAGAGCAGTCAACAGCGTCGCCGCCATGTCGGACGGCGTGATCGGACGATCGATGACGCTGGCTGCCTGTTTGTCGGTGGCGCCAATCGTCAGGCCACGTTTTAGTCCGCCACCGGCCATCACGATCGAGAATGCTTGCGGCCAATGATCTCGGCCGGCCATCACGTTGATTCTCGGCGTCCGGCCGAATTCGGTTGTCAAAACCACCAAAGTCGAATCAAGCTGGCCGCGTTGCTCCAAATCGTTGAGCAATGCGGACAGTCCTTGGTCCAACGCAGGAACAAGCAGGTCTCGCAGCGATTCCGTATTCTTGCGATGCGTGTCCCAGTGGCCATTCTCGATGCTGACAAAGCGGCAGCCTGCTTCGACCAACCGGCGAGCGAGCAGGCAGCATTGCCCCAGGCTGGTCATGCCATACGCTTCACGCGTGGAAATGTTTTCTCGATCGATCTGAAACGCTTCCTTGGCGGCCTTGCTGGTCATCAATTGATACGCCTTCTCGTAGAACGTATCGAGAGATTTTTCCTGGCGACTGATGGCATCGACCTGATTCTCAAAATTGTTGATTGATCGCAGGGCCGTTTGCCGCCGCAGACTGCGATCGCTCGTGACGCCTTCAGGCAGCACGATGTCGCGGACCGAAAACTCGGGCGCTGCCGGATCGGCTTCGATCACGAACGGAGCGTAACTGGGACCCAGGAATGAGGGGCCGCCGCTGTTCAAGAAATTCGGGACGGAGATATACGGCGGTAAAGAACTGGATTGCCCTCCCAGCTTGGCTACCATTGAGCCGAAACAGGGATGCATGTTGTTGTTGGTAACGTTTCGATTGAAATTGCCACCAAATCCGGGATGCTGGCCCGTCATAATCACGTGGTATCCGGCGGTGTGATCGGACTTGAAACATTGCGCGAGCTGCTGTCCTGACGGTCGGGTTCGCTCGGTGTGGGTCGCGGCGCGACTTTCCCACTCGGACTGCAGCGCATTTAGGTCTGTCGTGGGAAAGCCGCCCCGCACCCCTAACCTGGCCGAGCGCCGTTGACCGTTCCGCTCCGACGCCTGCTTAACGGCCATCCGCTTCTCGCGCCGTCGCGGCCGTTTCTGCGCCGGTGCCGGCCCCGCTCGTCGCGCCGGGGGACGGGTTTTGCGGGCGGCCGTGGGACGGACGGTGGCCGTGATACGGGGGGCCTTTGGATGATCCACTGG